>Ga0180433_10008157_pt1 | contig 13144 bp, 12 predicted proteins | sample SS_ome_8_FD_132980 | JGI IMG/M metagenome (GOLD analysis project Ga0180433, IMG submission 132980) | Hypersaline lake sediment archaeal communities from the Salton Sea, California, USA - SS_1_D_1 metaG | ecosystem: Environmental > Aquatic > Non-marine Saline and Alkaline > Hypersaline >... | reverse complement strand
CACGTCCAGCTTGAACAGGCGCACCGCCGGCAGGTTCAGCATCCGCTGCGGCGCGACCCTTTCAGCCAGCGCCCGCAGCTCGTTATCGATATCAACGCCCTCCGGGACGGTCAACGTGAACCACATATTGAAGCTGTCGTCCCTGAGATAGTTGTGGCTCACCCCCGGATGCTCATTTATCACACGCGCCGTCTCCTCCAGCCTGTCCTCCGCCACCGACATCGCCACCAGGGTGCTGCGGTGGCCCAGGCTCCGCGTGTCGAAAGAGGGGCCGATGGTGCGTATGACCTGCGAACCCTTCAGCCGAACGATGCGCCGGATGACCTCACCTTCGTCCAGCCCGAGGCTTGACCCGATATCGGCGAACGGCCGCCGGGTGAGCGGGAACCCGGCCTGCAACATATTGAGCAGGCGCTTATCTTTATCGTCGAGTACGACTTCTTTCATCGCTGTTCACGCCTTGCTGCCGGCCCCGGAGCCGCGCATGGCGGCCGGCTGGTACACGCAATACGGTTCCGGCGCCAGGTAGTCGCCGGTGGCCTCATAGGCGCGGGCTCGGCATCCCCCGCACGGCCGCCGGTACTCGCAGGCGCCGCACTTCCCCTTGAGGTTCGACAGGTCCCTGAGCTCGGTGAACAGTGGCGAGTTATCCCAGATGTCGGCGAAGCCCCGCTCGCGGGTGTTGCCCGCCTCCACATCCAGGTAGCCGCAGCCCTGAACCCGGCCCACGTGGGAGATGAAGCAGAAGCCCACGCCGGCCAGGCACCCCCTGGTCATCGAATCGAGGTGCGGCGAAGCATTTGTATCCCCCTGCGCTGACTTCTGCCTCCGCTGCAGTGTTATGCGCGCGTAGTGCGGGGCGTCGGTGGGCTTGAACATTATGCGGCCGGCGAGCTGCGCCTGCCGGTCGTACACCCAGTTCAGTATCCGCTCGTGCTCCTTGGGGGAGAGCTCGACATCGGCCAGGTCCTTGCCCCTCCCCGTGGGCACCAGCATGAACGGGTGGAAGGCCGCCGCCCCCATATCCAGAGCCAGGTTCAGCAGGTCGTCCATAAGATGGGCGTTCATCCTGGTGATGGTGCTGTTTATCTGCACCTCCAGGCCGGCGGCGCGGGCCGCCTCTATCCCCGCCAGCGCGGCGTCGAAGGCGCCGGACTTGCCGCGGAATCTGTCCTGCATCTCCGCGGATGGGAAGTCGATGCTCACCCCGATGCGCGAGGCCGGCATCTGTTTCAGCGCGGCGGCCATCTGTTTGTCGATAAGCGTGCCGTTGGTGCCGAACACCACGCGGAAGCCCCTCTCCACCGCGTACCTGCCGATGTCGAAAACATCGGGGCGCAGCAGCGGCTCGCCCCCGGTCAGTATCAGTATCGGCCGTCCCACCTGCGCTATGCTGTCGATCAGGCGGAAGCATTCCTCGGTGGTGAATTCCCCCTCGTAGTCCGTGTCCTGCGACGATGCCCGGCAGTGGGCGCACGACAGGTTGCACCTTCTGGTTATCTCCCACGCCACCAGCCGCAAAGCTGGTGTGAGACGTTCGCTGTTAACAGCTTCGTTCATTACGAAATGCCGATCTCCTCGTCGGTCAGATAGCAGGCGGGGTCCTCCCGCCACATGTCACCGAAGACCGCCTCAGCCCGCGCCCTGAGGTTGCCGTTGCAGATGTCGAGGAAATTGCAGCGGGCGCAGCGCCCCGTGAGCCGCGCCTTGCGCTCCCTCAGCCCGCTGATTACCGGATTCGATTCGTCGGTCCATATCTGCCCGAATGACCGCTCCAGCACGTTCCCGATAGTGACCCCCCTCCAGAACTGGTCCGGGTGGACATCGCCCTTCTCGTCCACCGCGCCGATGCGCACGCCGGAGTTGTTGCCCCCGTTGCGGCGCAGCAGGGACAGGACGCGTTCGGCCCGCTGCGGGTCACTGCGCTTCAATTCCAGGTACAAATAGACGCCGTCGGCGTGATTACCCACCGTCAGCACCTCCTTGCGCAGGCCATGACGATAAAAATCGACTGTTCGGTCGCAGATCAGGTCCACCGCCGCCCGCGTCTCCTCGTGGCTCAGGTCGCTCTCCCGCAGATCGCTCCCCCGTCCCTCGTAGGCCAGGTGGTAGAAACAGACCCGGTCTATGTTCTCCCGCTCTACCAGATCGAGGATCGCCGCCACGTCTTGCTGGTTGGAGCGGGTGACCGTCATCCTCAGCGAAACCCGTTGCCCCGCCGCGATGCAATAGCGCAGGGCATCCAGCGCCGCCTGATACGCCCCCTGCCTGCCGCGGAACATGTCGTTCCTCTCCCCAACGCCGTCCAGGCTGATCCCCACCTCGCGGAAACCGATGTCCCGCATCTCCGCGGCGATATCCGGGGTTATCAGCGTGCCGTTGGTGGACACCACCACCCCCAGCCCCTGCCCCGAGGCGAAGCGGGCTAGCTCCAGGAAATCGCGTCGCATCAGCGGCTCGCCCCCGGAGAACAGCACCACCGGCACGCCGAAATCGGCAAGCTGGCGGATGAAGCCTTTACCCTCGTCGGTGTCCATCTCGCCGTCGGGCCTGTCGGCGCTGGCATCGGCATAGCAGTGCACGCACCTGAGGTTGCACTGCCTGGTGCAGTTCCACACCACGATCGGCCTGCGGGCCGACGCCGGCACCGGGTCGTCCTCGCTGCCGTAGCGCAGGTGGTCGCCGGGGCCGATCCCGTCACACAGCAGCCGTGAAATCGATATCATCTATGTCGACCCCTCCCTCCTGCCGCTCAGCGCACTGTTGTTGCGCCTGTATCAGCGATAACAGCACATGGTCGGTGATCTGCACCAGCATCGGTATGGCATCGGCGGCGCGGCCCTGCAGCGACTCGCGACCCTTGGCCAGCTCGTTGGCGGCGTTGATCAGCGGGGTGCGGTGCATGAGGAACGCCTCCACCGAGTCCGGGAGCGACACCCCGATCTGGGCCAGGTACTCGCCGAAGCGGTGTCCGATCTCGCGCGCCGCTTCCACCGCTTCCTCCTGCTTCTTCTTTCTGGTCAGGTAGTCCACCGCCAGATCGTACAGGCTGTTCCCCAGCTCCCTGAGACGGGTCTTGGCATCTTCGCTGAGGCCGGTGTACCACGCCGCCTGGGCGAAATGGCTGCGGGCGATGTGTATCTCGTGGAGCGGCACCGTCTCCATCTTGGCCACCAGGTCGTCCATGCCGTGCACCCGCCGCTTGGCCCCCATGAAACTGCGTATCTCGGACTCGAGGTAGCGGCGGTGCCCGCCGGGGGTGATGAACGCCTTTATCTTGCCCTCGTCCGTCCAGTGCCGCAGGGTGGCCTCGCTCACCCCCAGTATCTTCCGCGCCTGACCCATCGTGAGGGAAGTGCTTTCCTTGCGATCCTGTCCCGCCGGCATCTATTACATAACCTTTCCCAAATCCGGTATATACCGACTAAATCCTATGAAATCTGTAAAAACCTGTAACAAATTATCACAGCGAGGAACGAAAGTCAATAGCAGTCAGCCGATGCGCAAGCGGCTGTTGCATGGGTAATTCCATTTGACGCCGCCGTAAGTATGCGTTACACTCATCCATGATGGTAATGGAGAAATTCGGCATCTGGAAGGTTGCCGACGGGCGGCGGGTGCAGACCTCGGATCAGGTCATTCGTGAGACCGCTGTAACCATCAACCTCAACGGCAGGAAGTACCGCCGCCTGAATTGCCTCGGCGGTCATCTGGAGGAGCTGGCGCTGGGCTACTTCCTTACCGAAGGGCTGGCAGACCCTTCCGACATAGCCAGTATAGAGGTTGCAGGCAGGCAGATCTCGGTATACCGCAGCGCCGATGCAAAGAAGCCGCCGGCGAAGAAGATAACCTCCCGAATCGGCATATCCGAAGGGCAACTGTTCGACTGGGTGGAGCAGCTCAACGATAGCTGCCCGCTGTTTCGAGATACCGGGGGCACCCACGTAGTGGGCATCTTCGGCGGCAAACGGCCGCTGATCGTCGAGGACATCAGCCGCCACTGCGCCATCGACAAGGCCGTCGGCCTGGCGGTTAAGGAAGGGTTCGACCTGTCGCAGGGCGTCCTGGTCACCTCCTGCCGCCAGACGGCTTCCACCATGAGCAAGGCGGTGAACGCCTGCATACCGATAGTGGCCACCATCTCCGCCCCCACCTCCCTGTCTGTAAAACAGGCGCAGCGCCGGGGGGTGACCCTGGTCGGCTTCGCCAGGGGCCGCCAGTTCAACATATATGCGAACGGCTGGCGGATACTTCAGGGGTAGGGCGCCCCCGCCGCTATTGACAATTCCCCCCGAAGACGACAGAATTCAATTGGGCGACTGGGGGAGCGGATGGGTCCCGGTGGGTCCCGCGGACTTCAAATCCGTTGGTAGGCACCCCGCGGTGTCTACGGTAGGTTCGACTCCTATGCGCTCCCGCCAATACCTAGCGCAACACCCGCTCGTCACCGACGCGGCGGGTTATCTTTTGCGAGTCGAGGTGCTCCATCAGGGCCAGGGCGTACTTGCGGCTGGTGCTGAACATGTCCCGCACCTCCGCCACTGTCACCCTTCCGTGTGTTCTCAAGTGAACGGTGATGCCTTCCACCATCTCCTTGTAGGCCGCGGCAGCGAAGACCACGTCTCCGCCGATCTTCACCACCCGCCCTTGCGCGACGAGCATGTTCAGCAGGTCGGGGTCCAGCCGCAGGTCGCCGGGGGGCGCGTACGGGTTGCTTGACAGACCTTTCAGGTATGTATCGACCGCCGCCTGCTGCTGCGGCGTCAGCCGCACCTCATGTCCCGGCAGGCTAACCTCCAGGCCGGCCTCGGCCAGAACCCCGTCCTCCAGCAGCCGTCCCAGCACGCTGTCGCCGAATTTGGCGTGAACCCTCAGCTTGCCCTTCAACTCTTCCCTGGGCATCCCCTGGCGCAGGGGATACTGCCTGTGATACTGACCCAGGACCTGCTCCACCTCCCGCGACTGGTTGCCCCATGCCGCCGCCGAGAAAACGATCTGAGAGCCCGGCTTGCCCGCGATCACTGCCTGCCGCGTGCCGGCCAGGGATTCCAGGGCTTTCTCCACCTCCGCCGCCGGCAGGTTGCACCTGACGGCCAGCCCGCGCACCTCCGCCGGCACCTTGGGGTCCAGCGTTGCCAGGATGACCTCCTCGGCGGTGCCCTGCCCCCTGGCGTTCAAGCCCTGTATTGTTGCCGGGTGGAACCGGCGGTGCCTCTTCGGCCTGGAGTCGATTATGCGCCCCCCGCCGAGGGTCTCCGTGGCCGAGCGGACGATGAATAGGTCATCCTTAACGGCGGCGACGGGGTGGTCCAGCACCAGCTGGGCGAAGACGGTATCCCCGGGCTCCGCCCGGTCCGCATCCAGCAGCCTCACTTTGGCCTGCGCCTCGGCGGCCCCGGTGTGGAAAGTGACCGTGGTATTGTGCGAGACGCCGTGGGGCGCCGACTTCAGCAGGTTGAGCTTCACATCTACCGCCCTGGCGGGGCGCAGCCAGCCCGGCACGGTGACAACATCACCGCGACCCAGTTCGTCGGTGGCTATGCCGGACAGATTGACCGCCACCCGGCTCCCCGGCGCGACGGTCTGCGCCTTCTGCTTGTGCGCCTGCAGGCCGCGGATGTGCGTCTTCAGCGACCGCGGCACCACCTCCACCTCCTGCCCCACCACAAGTTGGCCGTCCACCAGCGTGCCGGTCACCACCGTGCCGAACCCGGACATGGTGAAGACACGATCGACGGGCAGGCGCGGCTTGCCGCTGTCCTTTTTGGGTACAGCCTTGTCCAGCACCCGGTCGATAGTGGCAACCAGCTCGGGCAGGCCCTCCCCGGTAACCGCCGATACTGCGATAATCGGCGCCTGCTCCATGGAGGTGTCCGCCAGCACCTCGCCCGCCTCCAAAGTCGCCAGCTCCAGCATCTCATCATCGACGAGGTCCCTCTTGGTGACCACCACTATGCCGTTCGATACCTGAAGCAGGTCGAGGATGGCCAGGTGCTCCCTGGTCTGGGGCATCACCCCCTCGTCGGCGGCGATCACCAGCAGGGCCAGGTCTATACCACCCACGCCGGCCAGCATGTTCTTGATGAAGCGCTCGTGGCCGGGGACATCCACGATGCTGACCTCCCGCCCGCTGGGCAGCTTCAGCCAGGCGAAGCCGAGGTCGATGGTCATGCCCCGTTCCTTCTCGGCGCGCAAGCGGTCGGGGTCGATGCCGGTCAGCGCTTCAACCAGCACCGATTTGCCGTGGTCCACATGCCCCGCGGTGCCTAGTACAAAGCCCGTGGCTCACCCCCGGACGATGATCTTACCCCTGGGTTCATCCACAATCTCCCCGATGACGGCCGCGCTCTCTATGCCGTTATCGTGCATAGCCTTCAATAGCGATTCCGCCTTCCGGTCTTGAACGGCGATCAGTAATCCGCCCGATGTCTGGGCGTCGAACAGTATGTCCAGCGATTCCTCGCCGATAGCGCTGTCCGCCTCCACATCTTTACGATGGAACTCCATGTTGCGCCGCGTGCCCGCCGGCACCAGCCCCATCTCGGCGAATTCCCGCACCCCATCGAAGACAGGGACGGCGCTCATACGTATCTCGATGCCGGCGGATCCCTTGACCACCATCCCCCGGGCGTGACCCAGCAGCCCGAAGCCGGTGACATCGGTGCAGGCGCTGACCCCGGTCTCCACCATCAGCTCCGCAGCCTTCTTATTCAGCTCAACCATGCTGCGGACTACTGGTCCCACGATGCTCTCATCGGCCTCGCCGCCCTTGAGGGCGGTGGTAACGATACCCGTGCCGATGGGTTTGGTCAGTATAAGCCTGTCCCCCACCTGGGCGGTATCCTTGGCTATCACCTTCGACGGGTGCACCACGCCGGTGACCGACAGCCCGTATTTGAGCTCCTGGTCCTCCACGCTGTGCCCGCCGAGGAGCGCTACCCCCGCCTCCCTGAGCTTGTCCAGCCCGCCGCGCAGGATGTCCTGAAGCACCGATATATCCTGGCTGCCGACGGGGAAGCAGACCACGTTCATCGCGGTGACCGGCCTGCCGCCCATGGCGTACACGTCGCTGAGGGAGTTGGCGGCGGCGATCTGCCCGAAGGTGAACGGGTCGTCCACGATGGGCGTGATGAAATCGACGGTCTGGATGACGGCCAGCTCGTCGCTCAGGCGGTACACGCCGGCGTCATCCCCGCTCTCCATCCCCACGATGATGTTCGGGTCGTGCACCAGTTCGAGTCCGCACAATGCCTTGTCCAGGTCCGACGGACCTATCTTGGCTGCTCAGCCCGCCCCGCGAACGGTCTCGGTGAGCCTGGGCCTCAGCTCATCGCCCATTGCATCCCCCTTTTCGATTCAAGGTTACGATACGTCACTTATACAGGCCAATGATACCACCTTGCCTTCAACGGCACAATTACGAGTTATTCACTTGGTCAGAGTGAGATAAAAATCCTCTCCCTTCTCGTCGACCGATGTATTAAAGCCCCTGCTCTTTGCCAGCCTTGTTACGTTATCGCGGGCTGTGCCATCGTTGACTATCACCACGATGGGACCCGATTCCGCGGATTCGATAGCCTTCTTGGTCTTTATAACCGGCATCGGGCAGGACAGCCCGCGCGCATCAACTTCAGTCACTTCTACCTCCTTCTATACAGCAGGCCCCGCTCCATTCGCACAGGTATTGCTGGAAAACGGCGGGGAACTGCCTGATAATCTCTACGACCCGGGTCGCCGGGGTGGGACCGGCCATCTTGCCCGCCATGCGATTCGCTTTAGCGGCGATTATCGCCGCTTCATGCAGTTCGAGGCCGGCGCAGGCGAAGGCCGCCACCAGCCCGGTGATGGTATCGCCCGTCCCGCCGATGGCCTCCAGCACCGGCACGCTGGGCTCCTCGATGGTCTCTATTATCTCCCCGTCGCGCACCACGTAGTCCATCGCCCCCTTCACCAGCAGCAGCCTGGCGGCACCCCCGTTCTCGTAGGCGGCGCCGATGAGGTCCGGCGTCCGGGTGACGTCGGTATCGAACAGGTGCCTGTTGATGTACGCCGGATGAGTAGCAACCGGGTCGGCGAGAAACGCCATCTCGGTGGCATCCGGGGTGAAGACGTCGAAGCGCGGCGCCATCCCCGACGCCTTGGCGGAGTACATCGAAGCGGCGTCGGCCACCATTATCGGCCGCGTGTCGCACTTCTCCACCGCCTCGCACAGCTCCTTGGTTTGCGCCATGTCCGGCAGCCAGTAGTGCAGCGCCAGCACCTCCGGAGCCAGCGATTTAACGTTCGCGATCAGGTGTTCGTAGATCGCGCGGCTCCCCTTGCCCTCGCCGATGTCTCCGGCGATGACGGCGGTGGGCCGCTCCAGCTTGAGGTAATCGCAGACGGCCAGCGCCGCGCTGACCATGGCGCCGGTGCCCTGAGTGCAGGGGAAGCTACGCCCGTCCACCACCAGCCAGTCACCGTCGGCATCCACCGTCCCGACGGCCAGCGGCATCGCTTTATCGGGGACTGTCCCCGCTATTATCATCATCGGGTATCACCCACTGCATGCAGCGCGATGCTCTCCTCCAGCGCCCGGTGCAGCATCAGGGCGCACAGCGTGAACCCGATGTCCTTGGGCTTGGGCGCATCGAGCACCGTTTTCCCCAGCAGCTCGGCGTGCATCAGCGGGATGTCGGGGCAGCCCCCGCCGGAGGTGTTGACGATCACCCCGCTGCCCTTCTCGAAGGTGAGCTTCATGTTGCCCGCCTTGACCATCACCCAGTCGCCGAAGTCGGTCAGCTGCACGATGTCCAGCAGCTCGGAGCAGCCCTCCCTCAGGGGAACGATCTCCAGGTAGGCCACGTCTTTCTCAGCGAAGGCCCGCTCGATGCCCGGCTGCTCGGTCAGGTGTATTTCCACCGCCAGGTCGCAGCCCTTGCGCAGCTCCGGCGGAGGGGCCACCAGGTTCACCCAGTGCCCCGCCTTCTTCAGCACCTTCTCCGCCTTCAGCGCCTCCTGCACGTCGGCGAACAGCACCAGCCCGTCCCCGTCCGCGGAAAGCCTCTTCTTACGTTTAAACAGTTCCATCATACCTCCTCACTAAGCCGTCGCCCTATCCCGCAGCAGGAATCCCAGCCCGATGAGGATCACCAAACCGGCGATGACCGCCCACAGTCCGGAAGTCGTAGCGCCAGCAAGGCCGAAGTTATGGGACACCGCAGCGCCGACTATCAGGCCGAGGACAGTCAATGCCGCATCGGTGTCGCCCTCGCCGCTGAGGATCAACTGGCGGAAGGGACAGCCGCCCAGTTGGGTGGCGCCCAGGCCGACCAGCATCATGCCGAAGAAGTTCCACACATGGCTGTTATGAGCGGCCGGCTGACCGGTGAAACCGACGTTCATCAGGTCCTGGCTGCCGCCCCATGACAGGATAAGGTTAATCAGCAGCGCGCCGAGGAAGAAACCGGCGATGCCCTTGAACAGATAGGTGTCCCGCACCAGGAACAGGTCGCGCCAGCCCCCCACGAAGCACATCCTGGTTCTCTGTCCGGCGACGCCGGCGAACAGGCCCACCGCCAGCGCGGTTATTATCGGGGCCGACATGGAGCCCGGGCCCTCGGCGCTGGCGAACAGGTAACCCGGCTTGACGACCGCCATTATCAGCAGCCCGACCATGGCCGCCGGCATTATCCAGCCGGAGACGGCGGGCAGTTTCACCGAACGCCCCAGGGTGAAGCCCCTCCTCAGCAGCAGAATCCCGATGATGACGCCGAAGATCAGGCCCGCCAGGGCGGTGATGGCATTGAGGTCGCCGCCGGCCAGCCTCAGCAGCGCCCGCACCGGGCAGCCGAGGAACACCAGTATCCCGATCATGACGAACATGCCCAAAAAGAAACGGACCAGCGGGTTGGAACCACCCCTGGCCCGGAATTCTTTGAAGGCGAGGGCAGAGCCGAAGCTGCCCAGCACGAAGCCTATGATCTCAGGTCGCAAATACTGGACGATACCCGTGCGGTGCATGCCGAGCGCCCCCGTGATATCCCTCAGGAAGCAGCCGACACACACCCCCATATTGGTGGGATTGCCCCACATGACCAGGTACGCCGCCAAGATGCCGAACACCGCCATGGAGGCGAAGATCAACGTCCCCGGCGACATCAGTCTCGAAGCACGCAAAACGCCCTCCTTCTATAATTGTTTTAATAGTCTGCGAGAGCCACGCTCTCAGGCGTTCCACGGCTCATGTCCGTCGGTTAAACATCGATCATCACCTCCCCTCTTTACGGCATTAGCATCCATAATCACGATATCACGGCACAAACGAGCCTGTCAACTTCGGCCTTTGACACGCCCCCGCCCATATGATAAATTGCTGCTGGACACCTGATTATGAACAGCGACCTGCGGAACCTCCCCAGCGTCGACCGCCTCATCTCCGACGGGCGCATCCAGAGCCGCGGGGCGTCATACACCCGCGAGCTGGTGCTCCAGCTGACGCGGGAGCACCTCGACCGGGTGCGCGCCGACATTGCCGCAGGCAAGCCCGCGCCGTCGTTAGACCAGATGGTGGAATCCATCTGCGCCCGGCTCGACACGATATCAGAGCCCACCCAGCGCCCGGTGATCAACGCCACCGGGGTGATACTGCATACCAACCTGGGGCGGGCGCCGCTGAGCCGGGAGGCGACGGCAGCCATGCAGCATTGCGCCAGGGCTTACACCAACCTGGAGATCGACCTCGACAGCGGGAGGCGCGGCTCGCGGCTGGTCCATGTCGAGTCCCTGCTGTGCCTGCTGACCGGCGCCGAGGCGGCACTGGTGGTTAACAACAACGCCGGAGGGGTACTGCTGGCCCTGACCGCGCTGGCCAGGCGCAAGGAGGTCATCGTATCGCGGGGGCAGGCGGTGGAGATCGGCGGCGGCTTCCGCATCCCGGATGTCATGAGGCAGAGCGGGGCCAAACTGGTGGAGGTGGGAACCACCAACCGCACGCGCCTTTCGGACTACGAGGAGGGTATCACCCCCCGCACCGCAGCCCTGCTGCGGGTCCACTCCAGCAACTTCAAGGTGGTGGGATTCACCGAGGGCGTCGGATTACAGGAGCTTATCGATCTGGGACGGCGCTACGACATTGCCGTCCTCGACGACCTGGGCAGCGGCTGCCTGCTGGACACCACCTGCTACGGGCTGGACCCCGAGCCGACGATGCAGGAGAGCATCAAAGCAGGGACAGGTCTTGCCATGGCCTCCGCCGATAAATTGCTCGGGGGCCCTCAGGCCGGCATAATCGTGGGCGACGACCAACTCATCGCCAGGCTGCGGAAGCACCCGCTGGCGCGCGCGGTGCGCGTTGACAAGATGCGGCTGGCGGGGCTGGCGGCCACCCTGACCCACTACCTGAAAGGCGAGGCCGAGACCGAGGTGCCGATATGGCGCATGATCGCCATGCCCCTCGACGAGATCGAGAAGCGCGCCCGCAGGTGGCAGCAGGCGCTGGGCGACGCCGCATCGATAATCGAGGGCGAGTCCATGGTCGGCGGCGGCAGCCTCCCCGGGGGCACCCTGCCCACACGGCTGGTGGCCGTCAAGCCTAAGTTCAAGGTCAAGGAGCTGGCCGACAGGCTGCGGCAGGGTCATCCCATAGTCATCGGGCGCATAGAGAAGGACCTGCTCCTGCTCGACCCGCGCACCGTATTCCCCGAGGAAGAGAAAGAGTTGCTCAATCGGCTTCGAGACGCCTTGACGTTGTAGTATTTTACCCCTTTTGACAATCATAGTAGCCCTCCCGTATATTCCACTGAATATCGCCGGTTACCATTTAACATATCTCCAGCAGCCAATTATCTCGTTTTGCCCCTTCAGGTATTGACAGAAGCTCGATTGCTATGCTAACATTGTGAAAGATTTAACGAAAATCGACAACGCCCTGTTTTGCGGTAAAAGTATAACTGAATAACTTACAAGGCTCTTCGAGCTGCGGGGCCTAAAGCCTAATAGCCATGGCCTCCAGCCGGCAGGTGCAAACCTCGAGGGTATGGAGAGAAATCTGCATGCCTCCCATGTTTGGAAAGGAGAGTGTAGCCGAATCTGAAATTATAATTGGGAGGTAAGCTATGGAACTAAGTCGAAGGGGTTTCATCAAACTCTCCGGAGCCAGCTCTGCTGGCTTTCTGTTGTTTAAGGGAGCCGGATGGGAAAAGGCCCTGGCCGCCTCCTCCATCCCCCTGCACAAGAAGATCGGCGAGACCACCACCATCTGCTGCTACTGCGGCGTAGGCTGCGGCGTCATCGTGGGGGCATCGGGGGGCACGGTGGTCAACACCGAGGGCGATCCCGACCATCCCATCAACGAGGGCACGCTGTGCTCCAAGGGGCAGGCCATATCCCAGTTCCACACCGTGGACGGCAAGGACAACCCGAGGCGCCTGACCAAGCCGCTCTACCGCGCCAAGGGCTCCTCCAAATGGGAGGAGAAGAGCTGGGACTGGGCCATCGACACCATCGCCGAGCGGATCAAGACCACCAGGGACGACAACTGGCTGCCCACCATCGACGTGGGCGGCACCAGCTACGCGGTGAACCGCTGCGACGCCATCGCCAACTTCGGCGGCGGCGAGCTGGATAACGAGGAGTGCTACCTGCTGGTCAAGATGTGCCGCGCCCTGGGGCTGGTGTACGTTGAACACTGCGCACGTATATGACACTCCGCTACTGTAGCGGCTCTGGCAGAGTCGTTCGGCAGGGGAGCAATGACCAATCACTGGATCGACCTCCGCAACTCGGACTGCATTATGATCATCGGCTCCAACGCGGCGGAGAACCACCCCATATCGTTCAAGTGGGTGACCGCGGCCAAGGAGCGCGGGGCCAAGCTCATCAGCGTCGACCCCCGCTTCACCCGCACCTCCTCCAAGGCGGACATCTACGCCCCGATGAGGTCCGGCTGCGACATCACCTTCATCGGCGGGATGATACGCTACATCCTGAATGATATGCAGACCCTCGGCCCGGCGGGGCGGGCAAACGAGTACAACATGACCTACGTGGCCGAATATACCAACGCCGCCTTCATCGTGAATAGCGGCTTCGAGGGCTGGGACGATGCAGCGCACCCCGGCCTGTTCGTCGGGTTCACCGAGAACACCAACCCCGCGCCCAGCAT
>Ga0180433_10008156_pt1 | contig 13146 bp, 13 predicted proteins | sample SS_ome_8_FD_132980 | JGI IMG/M metagenome (GOLD analysis project Ga0180433, IMG submission 132980) | Hypersaline lake sediment archaeal communities from the Salton Sea, California, USA - SS_1_D_1 metaG | ecosystem: Environmental > Aquatic > Non-marine Saline and Alkaline > Hypersaline >... | reverse complement strand
CGAAGACCGGTTACCCGATCAACGCCCTGCATGAACATGATTGTACCCTCCCCATTCTGTTGGTGAATGATAAGGAGCTCATGCGGTAACCATAATCTATCCGGCCCTACCGGAACCCGATGTCCCGGCTTAAAGGCAAAACCAACATTCATTGGAGCAGATCATGGGGTGGACAGACGTCGGATTCACAACCGACTATCTAGTCCGAACACTTTATAATGCCCGAAAATCCTGTCGGATTCAAGGGCAATAGTGAGCGATTTTTACCGATTTCACTTGGCGAAATCGGAGATGACACGCGGTGTGCTGGCGTCGAAACCGACGACATCCAGCATGCCAGCGTCGTTCGGGTTGGCGATGGTCACGTCCGTCGCCGTCATCCCGATGACCACCAGCTTAGCGTCGATCCCCATCTTGTTCCGATACTTCTCCAGGGCCTGGAACGGATGGTTCCGATTCCCAACCCAGGTCTCGTTGTCGGTGTAGACACAGAACGTGTCCACAGGGATCTTCCGGTCGCACGCGTAGTTCATCGGCACCGAACAGTCCGTCGAACCGAAGTTCATGCTGTTCGTCTTCCGAAGCACTTCCGGCATCGTCATCTTGGCCGTGAGGCCCAGGTCGACGAAGCTGCCGGCGAAGCCGTGGCAGTACCAGTTCTGCTCGGCCCGCATTGTGACCATCGCCATGGCCGCGGCGCCCATCGCAGGCGTCACGAAGCTGTTGGCGATGTAGCCGTAGCCCATCGAGCCGGAGACGTCGATGCCCAGGAGGAACCGCTTGCCGGTCGGCTCCACGTTTTCGAACGCCTTGTAGAAGGCATCGTCCAACGCGTCCGTGATCTGCGGGATCGGTGTCCAGCGGTTGCTGCCGCGGAAGCCGTGCCCTTGGGCATAGGTCGCTTGTGCGAACAGGACCTGCAGCGGATGGATGCGAGCCTTCCGGATCGCTTCCGTGTTCTGCAGCCGCCGTACCACCTCGATCGCGACGTCGCTCATCGGTGCGATTAGCCCGATCGTGGTCATCTTCGCAAGGTTCCTGATCATCGCGCCCATCGGCATCTTCTGGAAGAGGGCCTCCCAGACCTTGGGATCGTTCAGGAACTGGGTCGGGATGCACTCCCGCACCAGGTCGTGTTTGTCGATGAGGTCCACGATCTGACTGGCGTTCTCAGCACGCTTGGCCGCTTCCACCGCTCCGAAGAGTACTTGGTGAGGCTTAGTGCTGTGAATCCACTCGACCGGTACGGTAAGCTTTTGTGCCGCATACCGCAGGACCTCATTGAGATCGCTGTCTTGAGTCGATGGGTGTGCCCGACGCAGAGCGTCACGGTGGGACTCACCCTCTCGCTGCTGATACTTGGTGACCTGGTAAGCCAGAGCACGCGGCTCCTTCTCCAGGTACCAGTTCGCCACTGCGGTACGCAGCAGCCTACCCCATCCACGGAACTCCTCGACGTCGCTGAGGAACGAGAACAGATGCGTACCGATACGGCACACCTGGGTCAATGCTCCGAGGGCGCCCTTGCGAACTTCCAGATCCTTGTGCCCGGCCAACCTCGCGAGGGCATAGATTGCCGGGTCCTGTTTCGGAGCCCGACCGTTGACCGACACATCGACGATCATATCGATCGTCTTCTTCGCGTCCAGCGAAGCGCACTGGTCGATGACGTTCGCGTTGTCCAGCGTCAGCTTCCGCTCGCTGACGTAGTACGTGCCACCCATCGATCCGAGGATCAAGAAACGCTCGAACTGCTCGAACGGGCCCAGCTTGAAGCTGTAGCCGCCAGCGTTGTTCTTCACCTGATCCGGATGAGCCTTCTGGCTCTGCGGGGTGTTCTTCTTCGACGTCATCTTTCCGTACTTACTCATCTCGACCCTCCTTAGGTGGGTAACACACTCTGAACACTAAGAGAAAGGAAAAGCATAGCCGGCGAAAGGTTCGCCGGCTATGCTCCGTTGCGACCTCCGAACATGGAGGAAATTGTCTCACTTCTTGATACCAAAGCGTCTCCAGGTCTTCTCGACCCGTGCCCCGTAGAGCTTGACGTCAATGGTATCGACCGGTTCGTGTGCGTGCGTAATGATGCTCGCATCACAGGCTCTCGCAAGATCTGTCTTGCGATCTCGTACGATCACGAGTGCCTTTTTCTTTCCCAGAACCTCAATCGCGGGATGCCGGTAATCATCACCGAGCCCTGTGGGCCCGTCGGGATTGAGGAGTACGCAGAGGGTGGTCCAGACTAGCTCTGTGTCTTCACCACCGTCTGCCGCTAACAGCAGAAGTACCTGACGTAGCCTCCGCCAGTCGCTCTCGGAGAACTGACCCGGACGGTCCGCAGGCGTGTAGCAATCGGCCAAGTCTCGCAGGGTTTGCTGCCCTGCCGCCGTACTTGCGAAATGCTGCATCGCCTCGACGGACTGCCAACCTGGAATCCTCATCCAAGTCTGGTAGCCTTCCGCCACCTTGATCTTGGATTCGATCTGATTGGTCTGTCCTGGCCACTGTAGCATGGCGATCTTCTCCTTCTCCTTCGTGCTGAGTTCAGCGGAGAAAGCCGTGGTCGCCAGTAGAAAGAACGCAATCGTCCTCATTCATAACTCCTTATGTACAGGGTTCAAGGGGGTGCCCGGTACTGCCCCTCACCGGGACTTAGTCTGGATGTGCTGCTCGGATCCGCTCGGCAGCGTGCGGATCGTCGAGCATGTAGTTTGCTTCGCAACGGTCGGAGCAGAAGAATCCTGGGATGCTCAGATCCGGGATCCCTTCCCCGTCTGCGAGTTCTTTTTCACAGACGAGACACTCGGTTTGGCTTTTAGCCGTTTCAGTTGAGGACATATTCCCTCCATGTCTGGATACGGACAGGTCGGCAGTTCCGGGCTACCTTCCAGTTCCTGATTGAACGCGTCAGTAAACACAGCCTGAACTTTAGGGTCAGCCAGGTCCGGATGTCCTGGCCACAGCCCCTTCTTGGTCAATGCGCGGCATCCTGCGCACTGTGCTTTGTCCTCGGCCTCTTCGCGGGCTTTCAAGGACTTGCGCTGCGATGGCGTCCAGCCCGGCAGCAAGTGGGCGAAGTCAGTTATTCGCTCTAATGCCATTTCAGTATCTCCATGTGATGGCAAAAGACTGGGCACAAAAAGAGAAGGCACAGGTCTGACGAGACGCTGCCCAGAGAAGGCGTCCCGTATTCTATAATGCCCGATTTTGCGAGGATATTCGCTGCTTAGATGACCTTCCTCTGCATGATCCCTTTTGAATCACGATAGAGGAATTTCAGCGAAACGCAGCCGAGGAGACGCTTCAGCACTTGCTGGTCGTCGAACGGGAGTGCGATGATACGACGCTTGATTTCGTCGTAGTCGATGAGTGGGCGCGGCTTGTGTGTAGTCTTGCCCTTGAGCTTGCGACACTTGCCGCACTTGGGTTTGCGCGTAGGCTTAGAGATAGCGGCCGGCTCTCGCGGCGGGTTCTTCAGGAAGTCGAACTGGTGGTAGCGAGAGTCCGCAAGCATCTGATCCATTAGATGTGGAGAACACAGCTGGATCTGCATGGCTTAGCTCGATGTAATGACAACCGGCGGTTGGGCCTCGAGGTTCTCGCCGTCCTTGACGGTCTGTACTAGTTCTTCCACCTGCACCTGGATGAGATCCCATACCTCATTGGCAATGGTCTCACTGTCGACCACGATGTCGAAGTAGTCCAGGCGGAAGCCCGCGGGACTTTCCTCGGGCAGCGGCTCAACGATCGGCAGCTCTACCAGATCGGGCCACGAGCAGACTCCAGAGAAGGAGCTGTCGGCGGAGCCGGTGTTCGGGTTGATCGGCTGCTGGTAGTAGCGGAAAATCTCGTTGTCGATGCCGACGCCGTCGCTGGCAGTCACGCGCAGACGGAACCCGACGTTCCCGTTGATCTCGTAGTCCGTTTCGAACTCGGGAGTCAGTGTGATTTGTACGTCGGGAGCAGGACTGGAACTAGACATTGATCACCTCCGTGTGGTTTTCAGCATTATACCTGGTATTACCGCCGTTTGGCTACGCCGCCCGGTTGCCAGCCGGGCATGCCCGTGTGAACTTCATTTAGCCCTCGGCGGCCGACGCACGATGAGTGGACGAATCGCTTGTTCCGGTTCCACATTACCGTGTGAAAGCCCTGCTGCCATACCTGGGCCGCGATCATGTAGTCACCGCCGTTGTGCCCGATCTGTTCGTCCGGTACGCCCGCGGCGCGGAGCGTGTCCATGTGAGCGGCCCAGAAAGCACCGGATGGGAAGAAGATCTTGTTGCCGTTGGGTGCCTGCTGCTGGTTCTTCAGCTGGAACGGCCGGCCCTGGTACCACGGACGGCTGCGAATCCACGCTGCCTGGGTGGGATTGAGCGTCCAGAAGCGGAGATCGCCGATCAGCCGGGCACCGTCGCGGAAGACGTCGTTGATCTTGGAGGCGATCTTCGTATACCAGGCGGGATCGCGATCGCAGATGGTGTCATCGTCGAACCACAGGATCCACTTGTCTGTGATGGGATCCTCCTCATCGTAGAACAGCTGCCTCATCGCCGGATACTTCTTCCGGTTGTCGTCGTTGTGGATCAGCTTGTAGATCTCGCCGTTGGCGTGGAGGTTGTCGAGATACACCCGCGATTCCCAGCCGAGAGTGTTTGTGACCACGCGAATTTGTCTGCGTTCCGGACAAGTTGTCCGGAGAATGCTACCAATGCATGCTTTATGCATGTCCGTGTACTCACCATACATGCAGATGCAGATCGTCATTCGCCCGCCGATGATCTCGTTGTCGAGCGGGGACGGCTGCGGCTGTCGCGACGCCGCGAACTTCTTCGCCATCTGGCCGGGCGACGCTGGCGTGGATACCTTCTCCATCAGCTCGTCGATGGGTGCAAACAGGTCGATAGGGACGCCCGTCGACGTTGGCGCGGCAGGTAGCGGCGGCGGCAGCTCCGGAGCACCGTCGGGCAGCTCCAGCTTGCCGGGCTCACCGATGGGTGGCAACGATCCGTCTTTGTAGTAACTCATTACGGCCTCCACTACGTGGTCAACTGAGATCATGTCGAGACAGGTGGGGATCTTCTGCCCGTGCCCGTCTGTCGTGGGCTTCCGGCAGTAGGACTTACGTTTGTCCGGTTGCCTGGGATCTATCTTGTTCTTCCAGCATCCGCGATGCTTACAGCAGTCTAGCAGACCCTGCGTGTGCAGGAAACGGTGCGGCATCTTGACCGGCTGGCTGTAATCGCCGAACGTACGCACGCCTGACACATTGACATAGGCCTCCCACCACCAGTGCTCACGCCCTCCGGCGATCACAACGCAAGGCTTGTCGAACACGGCCGCTGCGTGCATCACGAAGGTCACGGGGCAGATGACACCGTCGGCATGCTTGATTATGTGCAGCATATCCGTGAGGTTCGTATCGCCTACCAAGTTGGTGACGCCCGACAGCGGAGGGTGATGGTGGCCCTTGCTCGTCGAACCGCACTGGACGATGTTGATACCCAGGCTGGTCAGCCGGTCGACAGTCTCCTGCCACCGCCTTGCGGACCATACCTTGTTGGTGAAGTCTGACTTCCCGCCGGAGAGGACTACCCAGTAGCGGTCCTGGAACGGCCGCTCTATCAGCTTGTCTTCCGGGATGTACAGGTCGCCCTTTGGGTACAGGATCGGCACAGCGTCGCCGGTGAGCTCCTGGAAGCAGCGATGGAATGCTGTCAGGAAGTGCAGCTTGGTGCTGTTGGCCTTGCCGATGTATTTCTGGTACCTCATCTGCAAGTACCTGGCACCGCGGACGCCCTTCTTCGCTTTGGTGACGTGCGGGTTCCCGTTCCACAGCGTCATGCAGTGCGTCGAGACGTAGATCTCGTACTTATCTGGATAAGCTGCGTGGATGTCGCGCGGTAGGGCTGAAAGGCACGTGATGTCACCAGGTGCGCAGCCTAGATTTATGACGATCTTCTCTGGCATTTTGTTTCCAAGAACAAAATTACCACTGCCACATGGGGCAGTGTTCGGTCGCTACACAGATTTTGTTGATGATCGGGAGCTCGCTGTGGCCGTCCATGCGGTTGAGCAGCCCAGGCTCATCGCCACGAATACGTGACGAGCAGGCTGTGCACGCGTTCTTCTTGAAGTAGCGACACCTCCGACAACACTCGTGGTAGATGAAGTCTATCTCGTCCGGACTTCTCATGGGCTTACCGGCCTGCTCCCACTCCTGCACCGCCAGCTTGAACTGGTCGACGTTGTTGTGGCCAGGGCTGGCTGTGGTCACTGGTACCATCCGCATAGGCCCAGCCATACGTGGCTTGTACAGCGGCAGCTCTCCGGTCAGCTCGATACATGGATCTCCCACCGGCAATGCCTCGTCTATCAGCGACATCAGCCCTGCCAGCTTGTGGTCGACCTCCTCGTTCGAGATCGCAAGCAGCCGGTTCAGGTGCAGCCATACCGGCGGACACCACTCATACACATGGTCGTCGAGCAGCGTCAGCTTACGCAGTTCCTCCGGTATTCGCTCGTTGTCTTCGGTAGCCTGCTCGGCTCCGTACAGTTTAGCAGTACAGTCGCCGTGAAGCCACAACCCGTGCAGCACAATGTTCTGGGCATTCGGAGACTCCGAGTCTAGCGCGAACCACGTGGGCCAGATACGGACTCCGCCGGCCATCGCTTCGCCGCGGGAGGCAATGTCATGCTGGTCGAGCACGGCCCTGGCATCTGTCGACATCAGCGGCACACAGTCGCCGTGCAGGATGAACGCATACCGTTCGGGCTGCCCGAGGCTGTGCGTGATCATGTTCGACACGATCTTTGGTACACGATACGTCAGGATCATACCGCCAACGTCGGCGCCGACCTCGAGGATCTCCACGCCAAGCTGCTCCGCAGTCGCCGGCAGGATCTTCTTCTTACCACCATCGAGCGTCGGACTCCGCCCGTACGGTCCTTGTACTACGAAGATGCGTCCGAGATCCACTACGTTCTTGCGGATCATGGCAATCTGCGCTTGCAGCATCTTGCAGTTGTGCGAAAGCATTGTGTATACGTTGGTTGCCATCGTTTACCTATGGTGCAGAGAGTGACACCGACGGAATCTGGTCAGGACAATCGTCACGTGTCGGATGCATGATGTAGGTGCCAAACGGTGGGCATCCTGTGCCCGGTATTGGTTCTTTGGGCTCGCTGGTCCAGCCAGGCTCCCTGTCGAAGCCAGGACCACACGAGCTGCCGGCGATCCATACGATCCACGTATTGCATTGGCATACGAGGTGGATACCGAATGATATACAAGTCGACGGCGAGAAGCTGCCCTCCCAGTAGCAGTCGGTTGGATTGACCTGGAAAGGATCGATAGACCAGGTGCCGTTCATTCCGCCGCAGACATTACCGGACAGTCCGGATATCGTCACGTCGATGGTGCCGGGACACTGTCCGCAGCTCGGCCCACAGTCTTCGCAGCATGTGACTGTGGCTGTGCCTGATGCAGTCCCGTACGGTTGGTACTCACCGTCTGGTGGATCCCAGTCAGCAACGTACAGTGCCCAGTAGTCACCCATGGCTGTCGTACCGGGTGGATCCATCTGGATACGCCACTCTGGAGAGTACGGATCGTCCTCGTAGACGATGTACCAGCCGTCGTCGCTCATGTAGTACGGAGCGCCGTTGAACCAGCCGCCGATGTTGTAGTAGCCGGTGACGTCGGGCGACAGCGAGCCGGTCACTTCAAGACCACCGACGCCGCACACATCTCCACCCATCGAGGATGACGATATCAGCGATTCACTGAGATCACATTCACAGAACCAGACGATCTCGCCATAGAACCTGCCGTCGATCGGAGGGGCACCGTGGTGTGCAGCACCGTCAATCAGCATCCAGGCGCCCGGGTCGAACCTCGCTTCCATGTACGTTTCTGGACAGTCGGCGTTCGGATCGCCGAGGTATTCCTGGTAGCACTTGTCGTACTCGTCCTCGCAGGCGCACCAGACCCAGCCGGAGCACTCGATGACGCAGCCAACGTTGTCTTCCATGCGGCTGTGATGGTAGCCACCGCCACCACCGAGCCCTACGAACCAGTTGTAGAACGGGTTCCATGGCGTCATCGAGCATTCCGACGGTATCGATTGGTCGTACGAGAAGTCGGAGAACGATTCGGACGACTCGCTGCCGCAGCACCAGCCGATCGCCAGCGTCTCGCCGTAGAACCGGCCCTCCACCGGCGGAGGTCCGAGAGATTGCGGGCCGCCACGGTGTACCCAGTGGCCGGGACCCTCGGCGTCGAAGCAGCTGGGCTCGTACGGGCACGACGGGCTCTGCAGCGACGGATACGGCTCGTCACCACAGGGACACCACGTCCAGAACGACTTGGCGCCCGGCGCGAGTGGCTCGTCGAACATGATCTGCGGCACATAGTACCCAGCATGCGTGATGTTGCTGTATGGAATCAGGTACGGGAACGGAGGCAGCGGTGTATCCGCCGGGCAGGAGTACGATGAGTCTTCTTCGCTGAGTGACCAGCTGAAGTCGAACGACTCCGACTCTTCTGTCGGACAGACGCAGATGAGGACGACCTCGCCGTAGAAGCGACCCTTCACGCACGGAGGCCCAAGCTCCTTGTTGCCACACAGGTGGGTCCAGCCGCCCGGACCTGTGCATGTGTCGTCGACGATGTCCTCCATCGGACAGGATTCCTCTTCCTCTGTCCGCTCGCAGTAGTTCCAGCCGTAGTCACCCTCGCACGGACACCACTTCCACGCAGAACATTCGTTCTCGAAGTCCGGCTCCGACATCATCGGAGGGTCAAAGTCCCAGGTCGGGAACGTTATACCGCAGCTCTCGAGAAGAGGCATTACCAGTCCCTGTAAATGTTCAGTATCGTTCCCGGCGGCAACACTCGCCGGATCAGCTCTTCGTCGATCCGGCAGTACCGATTCAGTTTGACGACGATGAAGTTCCCGTTGAGCGGGATCTCCGCCCCTTTGCTTACAATGCTATCATGCTTGCAGGATTCCACAATCTCAAAGTCGTCGGTTATCAAATCGCCCTGTTTTGCGTTATCACCTTCTGAGAGGCGTACAGAGGCGTTCTTCGGGATTTGGTATACATTCCTGTCCGTGACCATCAGAAGGCCCGTACGGCCCTCCTGGAAGCCCTCAACCACCTCTACGGGCTCCCGGATCACGGGCGTACCCATGAAGGAAGCGACAAATTCCGATAGTGTTGCTAGCGTCGGCCGCTTTAAGACAGCTCTGATAGCAAGTAGCTGCCGGCGGTACTGCTCGGAGCTGATCGGCCGCGAGGTGACACCATCGAAGCCCAGGCCGTGACCATGGTAGTCGTGGAGCCACGCACGGTCGTACTCGCCGCGGAACGCCCAGACATAGGCCGTCCGGTAGTTCTCGCCGCATTCGGGCGTCATCTCCCACGCAATCTTCGGGTTCTCGAACGGGTTCTCCTTGAAGATGATCTCGTCGCCGCGGATCTTGTAGTCGATCTCGTCGAACAGGACCAAGGATGCATCGGATACGCGATTCATGATCAGCGGGAGGCGGATTACGCCGGGCAGATAGAACACGTGACCACCGGTGGGCCTCCCACTGGTCATCTTCCGCTCCATCAGCTTGAGGAGCCGCCACTGCTGCAGCCGTCCGAGCGGCATGGTCTCCAGATTCAGGCAGTCGCGGATCTCGTTCATCGCCTGGCGGTCCTGGGCGTGCAGATCGGCGTTGGCGCGGACCATCGTCCGCAACATGTCGCCGTCAGCGTACACGTCAAACCACATCGGACCAAGAAGCTCGCGTAGTTTCTTATGCCCATAAGCAAACGGACTCGCGGATGGCCTTATGTCAGTCTGCACTAAAGGTCCCATACGTAAACATATCGTTTCAAAATTTTCGTAAACCGAAGTCCTTGACAGTCAAGGACTTACGACGTGACTTTTTCGGCAAAATGTATTTTAATGATTTTTGGTGCCCGCTTATGTCAGTCTAAGTGCTCTCATAGTGCCCCACCATATTAGCGACAGCGACAATCGACCTTGTTCATTGTCATCGCTGTGATCTTCAGCGGGTCGATGATCTCGGCCGGCCCGCTCTGCCAGTCTGTCATCTGGAGCTTTGCCGTCATACGGACGTGGCTGACAGTGACTTCCTCCGGCAACTCTTGGTTGATGGCTTTGACTACCTTGCTTCTACGTAGCATAGCACCTACCGGCATCGAGTTCACGTACTTCGTGGCGGCTGCCGCAGCCTCCGACTGATAACCCTCTGTGTCGATGTCGATCTCCATATCAACCCAGCAGGGCTCCGCCAGCACCACCTTAATGTCGATGCCGAGCGGACGTCTGTTCGGATCGTCCAGGAATTCCTGGAGATCCTGCACCTTGTGGCTCTCGGCGACGTAGATGTCGACCTTCCCACCGAAACCGTCGTCCCGCTCCATTTCGGGCTCTCCGGCGCCGACGATCCGCATCGGACGCATGCCTGTGAAATGCCCGTCGGCGTCGCGGCTGTGGAGGATCAGATGCTCCAACCCCTCCTTGCTGCCGTAGCCGGGCGCGGCGAACGTCTGTGTGATAGCGATCGCCATGTCCTCGTTGTCCGCGGCTTCGTGCCCGCCTTCGAACGGGATGGCCGCACTGCAGCGAACGAACCCAGGGATACGGAAGGACGGCGTCAGGGCTGCATCTTCCAGCAGCTGCCCGAATCTGCCGGGCTCGACAGCATGCACGTCGAGCATGAAGTACCACTCGCCGTTGGCGGTCTTGTCCAGATCGTCCTTCGTCAGCAGTACCTTCTTGTCTGCGAGGAACTCCCGGCCGTCTTCTGTCCGGAAGCTGGAGCCCTCATTGATCGAGATCGAGTATGGCTTGTCGAGGAATACGGCCACGGGCCCGTACGCACAGGACGCCGGGCGCCGGCGGATACCGTAGTTGGATGCCAGTGCGTCCACAGCTGCGTCGTCCGCATCTTCTGGGTGTGTCAGCAGCTCCGACAGTGAGAGCGATCGCCGGAGCTTCTCAATCTCGCTGCGGTTTGAGGCAAGCAAGATGGCATGCAGTTTACATACCAACTCACTCAACGCACCCCGCCTGGCGTCGAGGTCCGGGTGCTTCTCTTGCAGCAGTTCAACAATGAACTCGTACGCCTCGTCGACGGCGTCCGGGTCCAGATTCTCAAACAAGTCCATCGGTTACTCCGTGCTAATCGGAAAGATCACGTCGATGCTGTCCGTCCGCGTCGTTATGCGGATATGCAGCTTCATAATGCCTGGCGTTATCTCGATCTTGTTCAGGCTCGAGTTGGTGAAGCGTTCGTCGTCCGGGTCGTCGTCGGTCTCCTCGTCCTGCAGGGCCATACGTACTTGGACCTTGGCCAAGTTGAACGACGAGAGCACGTCCATCTCGGTACGCATCTCGCCAGCTCGCATTGTGTGTAAGAAGCCGGAGCCATACGGCTGACGACGGCCACACGATGGCTTGTCAGGGTTGAGGTCTTGCAGGAGGGCAATGAAGTATCGTTGAACGACCTTCTTGATTCCTTTTACGCGTCCACCGGTCCCTGCGGAAGCTATCATCTCACCGTCTGGAGCGATGGTCCAAACCTCCAGATCGTACGTACTCATTATGCTGTAAACAACTCCTGTACCCATGGAAGGATCGAACCTTCGTGGACGCCATCGTCCTCACCGTGTGCCTCTACGCGGCCCATCGTGTGGGCACCGATACGCGGCAGTGACTTGTAGCGTTCGCGGAACGCCCGCTCCATCATAGCCAAGTAGGCGATCTGCGTGCTGTACCCAGCCACCGAACGGATCTCGTCGTCGCCAGTGCCTTCATACTCCGCCTTGTAGTCGGCGTTCAGCTGCGTCCTGTCGAACGGTGTCGACAGGTTCTGGATGTCGAACACCTTGAAGGTTGTGAACTGCGTCGGGATCATCCAGCGACGTTGCGTACCGGTACCTTCGAGGTACTCCGCATTCTTGTTGTTGAAGACCTTCATGTCGTTCATCAACGTTTGGAAATACGCGTCTGGTGATGCCATTGGATTGTCCTAAGTCGTAATACTTTGCGAGTTACACCCTACATCATGTCTAACTCGTCACGTTTGTCGAGTTTGGCCTGAATCTGTGCCATTCGATGGCTGACTGCCGCCGGGCTGATCTTCAGCATGGCTGCAACCTCGCTGGGCTTGTGCGGCTCGTGGCCGTGCATGCCGAGCACACGCTCCATGATGAATTGGTTCGTTTCATCCAAGTCATCATACACGAATTCGAGCCAGGAATCATGTGACTCGCCGAGCATCTTCACTGACGGGTCGTAGGCACCACCCTCATCGGTTGTGCGGGTGATCGTGCTGGTGGCCGTCGGTCGCTGGCTGTTGCGGATGTACTCGATCCGTTTGACGGACAGCCCGGTGTAGTCGGCAAGCTCCATATCCGACGGTGGCCGGCCCAGCTTGTCCTCCAGCTCCTTGAAGGCAGCCTCCGTCTGCATCTGGTCGAGTGCTACCTGCTCCGGCACCCGAATCACCTGCCGCTGCTGTGCTGCGATCCGGCGGATACGCTGCAGCCGTGTCATCAGGTGTGACTGGAGCGGGGCCTTGGTCGGATCGTACTGGTGCATCGCCTCGATCGCCATCTTCCGGGCTTCGGCGCGGATGGTGGGACTCCCTGCTGACGGCCCTGCGTAAGCACGGATGGCGGAGTTGATCACCGGATCGACCGCCTTGAGGAGGGCACCGGTGTTCGTCTTGCTCTGGTCGGCAACCCATGCATTGTAAGGCTCAAAATAATCCGGCTCGAGCAGGCTGCCGTCTTTGGCTGGCTGCATCTTGTAGAATGCCGGTGGCGTCGGTGGTTTGAGCGGGAAGTTGTTCTGCATTAGCCTCCTCCTCCTATATCAGGACAGCTACCTTCCAGGAAGTTATAGTCGCCGACCCATATGTTGTTGTATAGCGGATGCTTGGGCACGGTATACGCCGGCATTCCAAATTCAGTCTCCGTGCGGATGTGTGCCAGACGGTATGACGTGTAGTTGTTCTGGTTCTGTGCGTCGAAGAAGTGGCTGGTACGCAGCACAGATGCGAACTTGTACTCTGGCGTCCCGTTGAATGGCCCTGCCGTACCCTGAATGCTGATGGTGCT
>Ga0180433_10008154_pt1 | contig 13147 bp, 11 predicted proteins | sample SS_ome_8_FD_132980 | JGI IMG/M metagenome (GOLD analysis project Ga0180433, IMG submission 132980) | Hypersaline lake sediment archaeal communities from the Salton Sea, California, USA - SS_1_D_1 metaG | ecosystem: Environmental > Aquatic > Non-marine Saline and Alkaline > Hypersaline >... | reverse complement strand
ATGCTTACATCTTCTTGAGTAAAGTAATGCAGCTGTGTGCTCTCCGCATTTATAACGCCAAGAATCCGGTTCTGGTAGATAATAGGAACTGCGAGTTCAGAACGTATCTCCGGATTAACCGCTATGTAGTCAGCATTCTTGGAAACATCCGTTACAATTATCGGCTCCTTTGATTCAAAACACTTACCTACTATCCCCTTCCCCGGCTTTACAATCTTAAATTGATCGAAATCATCCGAGTACCGCCCCGCTCTGGCCATAATTTCCAGTTCGCCCCGTTCGTTCGCCATTGCAATAGTGACTATTTCGTAATTAAAATTGTCCCTCAGCGTATTTATCAGACGGAGCATTATCCTGTGCAGACTAATGCTGGAGGTTATAAACAACCCGACGTCTAAAAGTTCTCTCGACTGAGACAATTTTTTCTCGATTATCTCAAATCCTCTTTTTAGCTCTACATACCTCTTATTAATAGATGAGATCGGGATCAGTATCTCAACTCCACCGATCACTGTGCCGTCCGGTTTGCATACCGACTTGGAATATTTTGATATTTCAACTCTCTCGTGAGAACTGTCAATAAGATTGCATTGCTTTACGACCTCTTCCTCTTTGTTATTCAGGAAGCAGTCATTATCCACATTACAACAATTATTTCCGAAAAGATGCTGGCAGTCTTCTCCTTCGAGTTCAGAACTCTTGTAACCGGTAATATCCTCGGCTTTACCGTTCATATATATAATTTCCCTTGAGGAATCCATCAATATGACTCCCGCAGGAATTAAATCCGCTACTTCTTTCAGCTTTCGTAAAAGCTGCATAATAGCCCCCTATTAAAATCTTATGCGTTATTATTATAACACATGTAAATACTTTAATAAAAACTGACATTCCCGGATGAATTGAGGATTATATATAAATCCTTCAATCTTACGCTGATTCTGAGTATGTTTTTCGGGTGAAAAATATGGAAAATGCCGGTTCGATTTGTTATAGTCGGCTGGAAATGTAAAATTTTTATACGGGAGGAAAATATGAAGCTGATACTCGAAATGATGCCGTCGGTTGCGGCTTACCTGATTTTCTATGCCCTGTTCATAGGAGCAGTAGCAGTTTTTGCCGTCCAGCTTTCAAAGCGGCTGAGAGAAGTTAAAAAAGGCAAAAAAGAAAACAGAACCGATCAAATATGGAAAAGGATCAAAGCCTTTCTTACGTATGTAATATTCCAGAAACGGCTTTTCAGGGATCCGCTGCCGGGCATCGCGCACGCATTTATATTCTGGGGATTCGTCATTCTGGCAATTGGATACGCCGTATTCTTCATAACCGCGCGTGAAGTACATGAAAGCTTCCTGGTTGACCTGCTCGGTCAGGGAATTGTTAATATCTATCTGTTACTACAAGATGTGTTTGCCTTTCTGGTTCTTCTGGGTGTACTGTTTGGTCTGTTTAACCACTACATCAGAAGATATAAAAGGTTGGATAACTCCTTCGACGCAGCGTTGATACTTACACTGATCCTGTTAATCATAGTCGGTTTCTTCGTAACCGGCGGCTTGCGGGGAGTAATAGAAGATACGCAGAGCAGCTGGACGCCGTTTACAAACATCACAGCTTCGATTTTTGATGGAATGTCGCTCGATACAGCGAAAACCGTTTATTTAATCGCCTTCTGGCTGCATGCAATCTTTATACTCGGCTTCCTGGTTTACCTCCCTTCATCGAAGCACCTTCACCTGGTGATATCGGAATTCAACGTATTTCTGTTAAATCTCAAGCCCCGCGGGCAGATGCGCCATATGGACCTCGAAGAGGCTGAAAGCTTCGGCGCTGACAGCGCCGCGGAGTTTACCTGGCGCTCGCTGCTGGATGCGTACGCCTGCGTAGAATGCGGAAGATGCATGGACGCCTGCCCGGCTTACAATACCGACAAGGCGTTAAATCCCAAGACGATAATCAATAAGCTCCGGGATTACCTGGACGATTTACGCACCAGACCGGAGTCGGACAAACCGGAAAAAATAATCGGTGAATACACCACAAAAGATGAAATCTGGGCGTGTACCACCTGCTACGCCTGCCAGCAGGAATGCCCCATACTTATCGAGCATCTGGATAAGATATCCGAATATCGCCGGAATCTGGTTCTGATGGAAGCGGACATGCCGCAGGAACTGACCGGATTCTTCAAGAACCTCGAAACGAGATTCAATCCCTGGCCGATCGCAAAGGACGCCCGTGCTGACTGGGCGGAGGATATGCCGATTAAAAAATTTTCGAGCGATAAAAAACGCGCCGAATACCTCTTCTTCGTCGGCTGCGCCGCCGCACTGGATGAGAGAAATATCAAAGTGGCGCAGGCGTTTGTAAAGCTGCTTGACAGGGCGGGTGTGGACGTGGCGATACTCGGCGTGAAGGAAAAATGCTGCGGCGAGCCGGCACGTAGATTGGGCAACGAATACCTCTATCAGATGATGGCGATGGAGAATATAGAAACCTTCAGTCAGTTCAAGTTCGAGAAAATAGTTACGATGTGCCCACATTGCTACAACACTCTGAAAAACGAATACCCGCAGATGGGCGCTGAATATGAGGTAGTGCATCACACCCAACTGCTTAAAGAGCTCATCGATAAAGGGAAACTGAAACCTGAAAAATCGATTGAAAAGAAGGTTACGTTCCACGATTCCTGTTATCTCGGACGATACAACAATATATATAAAACCCCGAGAGAGAATCTGAAGGCGATTCCCGGCATTCACTTAGAAGAGATGAAGAAAAACCGCTCCTTCAGTTTCTGCTGCGGCGGCGGCGGCGGAAGGATGTGGATGGAAGAGACGGAAGGCACCAGGATCAACCAGGAAAGAATAAAACAGGCAGCAGAAGTAGAACCGGATGCAATAGTCTCCGCCTGTCCGTACTGCCTGACCATGTTTACGGACGGTATCGAGGAAACGGACAGACAGGAATCCCTCGAAGCACTCGACATTGCAGAGTTATTGAAACTTTCTATTCTATAGCGTACCTTTTTACCGCATACGGTTTTCTTCAGGCTTCGGCTGAAGCGTGCCTTCGCCGGTACGGGGACAATCAAATTGTTATATGTATAATACTGTAGTCATCTACAAACAGTATCAATCCTCATCCAATGCTTCTGTAAGTACCTCGAATATCGGAACAAGTTTGCAAAGGATATCATCATCAACCTTAGATAGTATTCTTTTAGACAGCTGCAGTCTATTTACTATGAACTGATTTCTCACCTCTCTGCCTTCGGGGGTTAGCTTGATGTTGTAATACCTGCGGTCTTCTTTATTCTCTTCTTTTTCTATCAAGCCCTTCTTTCGCAGCGACTCCACCACCCGGCTTACTCTCCCTTTGGAAAGCCCGAGCTCATCAGCAAGAGAGTTAATGGAGATATTTTTTTCGGCATCTATACCGGTTAAAATTCTACTTTCCGACATTGTAATGGAATGTTCATCGTATAGCTTTCTGGCGGTTAAGTTGTACAATTCTACAAAGCCTTTTGTAACATCAATCATTTTATTTGCGATTGCATCTATATTATTTTTCTCTCTCACTTCTGACCTCCAAATCGTGATATTAGTAAGATATAGAAAAAATCGTATCTGTCAAACAAAAAGATTGCTTATCAAGATTAAGATATAAATAATTAACATTTATAGGCATTATCAATAATAACACAATAGTTTGATGCTATCTGTCATCTCTTTTTTAATTCATCGATATCACTCACCACGTACCAATCATCTTCTTCATCAAGAATTTTATCATTAATCATGAACGGATCGATCCTCTCAACTTCCTCGACTCTTACCAGAATAAGGTACGGTTTGCCGGCGCAATCGCGAAGCTGTTTATCAACAAGCATCATCTCCATAAGATATCTATTTATCATCTCGTTGGATTCCTGCTCTGTTAACTCCTCGCTGTTAAGCACGTTTTTAACCTTTGCTTTTGCCTGTACGGCTCCTGGTCTGCCGGTAGTGATAAAATATAATGTATCCCCTTCTTTGACCTCTCCGTGCGGAGTCCTTTTTCCGGTGGATGCACGAATAATAATGGTCTTGTGCCCCTCTACCAATCTATCCAGCTCCTTTGCATCAGAATCTACATATACGACATGATCCATTTGTTCCGCATCCTCAGTATTTATAATAAAAATCTATTCATTCAATTTCACCAGTTTCTATATCTCTTCTTTTACTAATTTATGTATTTTACCGGCAGCTTTCAAACCGTGACCGGTGAAAACGGATACTATAAGTTCATCTTCATGGTGCTGTGATAAATATTTAGTTGTGCCGGCTACTGCAACCGCAGCGGTCGGTTCGATCAGATATCCCGTCTTCAGCATTTTCTTTAAGCTTTCGGTAATCTCCTCCTCTGTAACAGTGGCAAAAAAACCGCCAGTTGTTCTTACCGCATCTAAAATCTGCCTTGCTCTTACCGGGTTAGCCACCGTTACTCCCTCTGCTATAGTTTTTTTAGCGTTATAATAATCAGTGACATCGCTCCCTTCCCGGAATGATTTGTATAATGGTGCGCAGCGTTCAGCCTGTACGCCGACCAATTTGGGCATCCGTTCCGTGATACCGTGGTTTTGCAGTTCAGAAAATCCTATATACGCTCCCAGCAGCAGCGTACCGTTCCCAACCGGCAGAACCAGCGCATCCGGAGCAGACCAGCCGAGCTGTTCCGCTATCTCATAGGCAAATGTCTTCGTCCCGTGAAGAAAAAATGGATTCCACGAATGGCCTGCATAATAGCTTTCCTCCGCCGCCACAAGTGCTGCTGCCGCTGTATCCTCACGGCTGCCGGATACACGCATCAGCTCCGCACCGTATAGCTTTATCTGTGCAAGCTTCGCCTCCCCTGTGTACTCCGGAACAAATATTTTACATTCTACTCCTGCTGACGCTGCGTAAGCAGCCACCGCCGCGCCTGCATTGCCGGAGGAATCCTCTACGATTTTGCCGATTTCGAGCTCCTTCACTTTGCTGAGCAGCACAGATGCTCCACGATCTTTGAAAGACCCGGTGGGAAAAAGATGCTCCTGTTTAAAATAAACCTCTCTGTTGTTAATCTGCAGCTTTGTAAGAGGTGTGAAACCCTCATCAAGGGAGATAATATTAGAATCAGCGTCAACAGGGATAGCCTCTCTGTAGCGCCACATGTTGCAATCTCTGTCGGCTAAATCTCTAATCTTAAAAAATTCGGAATGCTCTACATCCAGCAGACCGCCGCATTCACACTTCCAGATCGGGGAGGATGGTGAATATTTAGCGCCGCATTCTGTGCATAAAAGTTCAGTCATAATTATGCTCAACAGATAATAAACCGGAACAGACCGCTCAGGCAAGGAAAGATTGCCCTGTGGATACTATTTCCACTCACTCTGATTTTTTTTTAACATCTCCTCGTACGAAGTCTCGAACGCCCGGTGCGGATTTACCTGTTCCTTATAATGAATAACCTCGAAATGCAGCGTCGGTACGATGTGCCCCGGGCATTTTCCAACTTTCGCGATCGGTTCACCCTCGTCCACACGCATACCCACTTTTACCAGGTTTTCACTGTTGCATGCATAAAAGGATGCCAGCACGTAGCGGTGTTGCAGGATAATCATCCTGCCGTACGGCTCGAAATCCTCCCCCTCGTATACTACCCAGCCGTCGCGTGCCGCTCTTATTATCGCACCTTCGTCCGCCTTTATTGCGATGCCGTTCAACCCCTCCGGGAAAAATTCGCTGTCCCAATCTCTTATGATCTCTCCCCTGAGCGGCCAGGACATACTCTTCAGCATCACGTTCCAGCGCGGGTCTTTATATTCCACATCCCTTCTTTTCTCCGCTCCGGGGATAAATATCTTCTCGCCCCGTTCGATTTCGAGGGGAGTGCGCAGGTCATTTTCCTGTGCCAGCTTTTTCACGCTTACGTCGTAAACCTCTGCTACCAGCCAGAGGTTGTCCTTGTGCCAGAAGCTGTGGTAGATGCCGCCCTCTTTTTTTGCCTCTTCTACCGGTTTATGTAAATCTATCTTTCCACCGCATCCTGCAAGGCAGAAGAAAAATATTAATACAAAAAGAGAAAGACAACACCTTATAATTCTTATGCTCATGGTTAAAATACCTCAGCAGGTTTTTTTATCCTGAGCCAGTAGGTCGTGTAGAGACCGTCCCTCTCCTGCGTGAACCGGTCATTCTTCATGGTTACGCTTCCACCGCCGTCAAACCGCTGTGTTACACCATCTTTTTCGAGCACCAGTCTGCTTTTCTGCTCCGACTCTTCGGTTGAAACACTCAAAACCGGATTCCCACTATCGTCATACGAACTTCTTACCTGTAGATATATTTTTTCTATGGAACGAGTAGAATGAAAATCTGTTGAGCCGAAGTACGATCCGGAAAAAGGCTCTACTCCACCTTTCTCCACAACCTGCGCTTCAATCTGAGTCCAGTAGTCTTTAGTGATAATAAGATAGCCCCTTATGTCAGGAGGCGTGATCGCATCTCCGTTACTAAAGACCCGCTTCTCAATGGTCCAGATGCCGCCTATATGTTCAATTATGAAGTCCTTTTCAGATTCTGTTAGTTTTTTCTCTGCGCTGTTCAGAGCCGTTAAAATCAGCAGGAAAAGCGTAAAAACGAGGATTGATATTATTATATTTTTTTTCAATTATCTTCCTCCTTCATATCTTTCCTGAAATTAATATATGAGTTCAATTCTGGATACATGCAGAGCTCGGACCGGTCGGTGGTTCGAAGGGGCGGATGGGTTGATATGTATTTACATATATCCTTTGCGATTCTGGAGGATGCTCCGCATTCCCTGCCAAGCTCCCTTCGTACATCAAGCGTATCCAGCTTATGATAAACCGTGAATTCTATATACTTATCGAGCACCTCCGTATCAAATACTCCGTTTTCCAGCCTGAAACGAAGAAGCCACAGGAAAACCAGGTTAAGCTTATCCACATCATCGCTGGTTTGCTCAGTTATGTCGATTTTTAAAAGTTCAGTTCTCAACGCCAGCATTCTCTCTTTATCCCCCAGTACCATGCCCGGGATATGAGAGTCCAATTCCGCTCCCAACCGATTGAAGATCACATTTTTATATTCTTCTGTCAGAAACGGCTTTTTTATGTAATCCTTCTCGTACTGTTCCATCAGTCGGCATGAGATCAGAAACATCCCGTCCTCAAATTCCTTCAACAGAGTCTCCAGCGCTCCCGGATGCTCACCGTCAACAGCGAGCAGCACTAAAAGCACCTTTTTAGTTACAACCTCTTCCTCCGTCATGAAAAAACTCGAATCATCATTCATAAACAATTCGAGAATTGGATTTCTCTCCGGGTTTATCGCTCTAAGCTCATCTTCCAAATAATACATACCGCGTTTTGTTCTACACGCCGCTATGAGGTCGTAATATCCGGGGTAATTTTCGATCAGGTTATCAACCAGCGAAGGATGCTCCACGCAGATATGCTCTAAAAGTTTAAAAAGCCATTCGTATTGAATGTCATCTGCCAGGTCCTCCCGATTGTATTCTTTCATCAGTTGTGGAAAGTAAAATACACTATTCCTTAATATTTTTTTCTTAGCTTCGAGGCGCCTGCTCCGGCCCTCTCGATAACCTTCGCACGCTTCGGCATATAGATGATCCAGCGAGAGATATTGATCTATTAAGGATTTTTGGGACTTTTTTTCATCTTTTTGATCTGCATGAAGATAAGGAGAAGGAAAATAAAATAGTGACAGGCAGAACAAAACCACAATACCGGTTTTTCTTATAATCATACCGCCTCCAAAATTTCGAAAGCCGCCCTGACGTCACCGGTGGGCAGCATTATATAAACTCCTCTTACATTAGGCAGCTTCTTCGCTTCCCTTAGCGCTCCTACAGCCACCTCTATACCGATCTTCCGTTCTTTCTCCTTATCGCCGGCTTTCGCAAGCCGGGTGCGAATCTCTGCCGGTACGCCCATTCCCGGCACCTCATTCGTCAGGAACTCCGCCATTCTGGAACTTGCAAGAGGCAGGATGCCCACCATCACCGGAGTATCACCGATCCCGGTGCTGCTTAGAAACGCTTCCAATTTCTCGGCAGAATAAACCGGCTGGGTTAATATATATTCGGCACCGCTTGATATTTTTTCTCTCAATCTTTTCTTTTCCAATTCCAGGTTGACGGCACCCGGATTCGCCCCAACTCCGATATGGAAACATGCAGGAACTCCCACAACATTCCCAACTATATCCCGGCCGTGGTTGAATTTATCGAGAATCTTTACCAGCCCCACCGAATCCACGTCAAAAACAGCCGTGGCGTCCGGATAATCCCCCAGTTTCGGCGGATCGCCGGTGATAATTAGAAAATTCCTCAGCCCCAGCGTATGCGCCCCCATCAGGTCGGACTGCATGCCGAGTATATTTCTGTCCCTGCAGGTATAATGCAGCAGTGTTTCCATCTTGGTTCTATTTTCAATTAGCGCTGCCAGTGCGATAGGGCTCATCCTCATCGAAGCACGGGGCCCGTCCGGAATGTTTACTATGTCTATCCCTTTTGCTCTCAGGTTCTCCGCCCGTTTTAATATTTTCTCTATCTTAAATCCCCTGGGCGGATTTATTTCGATACTGGTTACAAATTTCTCGCGAAGCTTCCGGGCAAAGGGGGACTTCTCTATAGTCGGTACAGGCTTAATCTCCTTAACCTCTTTCTTCTGTTTGGGCTTCACAGGCGATTTCGCTACGAATATCTCAACCTTCCCGGTTCTTAAAGCCCGCACCGCACTCCTCATTGCTTTGATATGCTCCGGTGTAGTACCACAGCATCCACCGATGATGGATGCCCCGTTCTGTATAAACCGCCTGGCATATTCAGCCATATACTCCGGTGTAGTAAGATAGATATATCTTCCCTCAATAAGGCGCGGCACGCCGGCATTAGGCTGTGCTGAAAGCGGTATGCCGCTGCCTGCAGACGCCATCCTCTTCAGCACTTCGAGCGTATCCCTGGGTCCGATACTGCAATTTACCCCTGCCACATCTGCACCTGCACTCTTTATTACCTCCAGCGCATCCTCCGGGGTGTCGTCATACACCGTCCGGCAGGTATCCGTAAAAGTAGCCTGTGCAATCACCGGTTTATCGCTAACCTCCTTGACGGCTTTTATGGCTATTGCTATCTCATCCAGGTCTGCGATGGTCTCAATTATGTACAGGTCAACCCCTCCTTCCTCTAATGCCCCCGCCTGCTCGAGGTACACTTCACGGAGCCTCTCCGGCGCCACCTGGCTTACGGCTTTGAGCGGCTGCTCCACCGGACCGATCGATCCGGCAACGAGCACTGATCCGCCGGCAGCATCCCTTGCCACGCGAACAGCGGCTATGTTTATGTCCTTTACTTTTTCTTCTAATCCGTAAGGAAGCAGTTTTAGTCTATTTGCGCCGAATGTATTTGTCTCTATCACATCAGCGCCGGCATTTACATACTTTCTGTGTATTTCACCCACACGTTCCGGCTCTTTCAGATTCAACTCGTCAAAGCATCTGTTCACATACACACCGGAAGTATAGAGCATAGTGCCCATAGAGCCGTCGAAAAGCACTACACTACTTTTCAGCCTGTCTAAAAAATCTTCTGATCTCATCACAGCTACTCAAAATATGGTTCTTAAGAAAAGATTATATCATTATTGATTTTCGCTGCAATCGCAGAATCAATGCTTTTTCCAAAAAAGGAAAATACTGCAACATGAAGCTTGATTTTGTAATATTCGTCCTATTGAGTTATATTAATACAGAGGTTAAATAATGAACGAACCGGAAAAAGACCTGATTGATACTGAAGATAATAATAACGAAGTTTATAAGAGCGAAAGACTTGGAGATTTCTATCTTGAAATTCAGGATGACAACAGAGACAGGAATCTTTTAAAGGCGATTGAAAGTTATAGAAAAGCTTTAACGATGATATCCGCCACCGATGAACCGGTGAGATACTCCCGTATTCTAAATAATATCGGGACGGCATATAAACAGCTAAATCAAGAAGATAAGATATCAAATCTCTTAAAATCGATAGACCACTTCCTTCTCGCGATGGCAATTCGTGAAAAGACCAATGACAAAGAGGGACTTTGCATGACAATGTCCAACCTTGCTGCGGTGTATATCGACCTGAACCTGCTGGGGGGAAAGAAATACCTGAATCGTGCTATCGACCTCTTAAAAACTTCCCTTAAATATCGGTCGAGAAAGGATGATCCCGAAGGATACTGCATAACCTGTAAAAATCTCGGGATCGCATACTACCATTTCCATCGTGGAAACAGGAAGCAGAATCTGCAGAAATCCATCGATTATTTTCATAAGTCGCTTAAATTCGCTCCTGAAAATATCGGATCAATCGAGATTGCAGACAGGATGAAAAACATCGCTGCTGCATGGTTCGAGATGCCGGGCGATGAAAAAAAGAAGAACCTGGAAAGGTCTGTGGAGTGGTTTACAAACGCCCTCTCTTATATGGAGGGAAATGTGGAAGAGATAGAATATGCCAAAACAAAATTCAACCTCGCAATAGCGATGATAAATCTTGCAGAAATAAAAAACGAAACACCGAACAGCGACGTTGAGAAGCACCTCGAATACGCGGAAGAGAAACTCGGAAAGGATGCTAAATACAAAAAAATTGTGAAGGGAGCATTTTTAAAGCTTAATAAATTGAGATCCGTGAATTAACAACCTGATTGCTTTATATTAAGGAAAATGATGAAGTGATTATGTTTGTTTTGGGCAGCAAATATGTTTTGATAATCTTGCCTTTTAGGATTTTTCACCCTATAATTTTCGCTATGAGGGAAAAGATGTGGTAGAAAAAGATACATTTCACAGCAGCTTAACGCAGATTCCGCTTCCTGAGATAATGATAACAATCGAGCATTTTAAGGTGCCCGGCAGACTCACAATAACACACGGCGGGATAGAGAAGAAAATATTTTTCGAGGACAAATTTGTGACTTTCGCGGCGTCAAACGTGGATGATGATCGTCTCGGCGAGTTCCTGATAAGGGAAGGTAAAATTAAACAGATTGACTACGATAATTCCGTAGAGCTGCTCAAGAAAACTAATAAAAGACAGGGACAGATTTTCGTCGACCTGGGATGCCTCACCCCGCAGGAGCTCTTCTGGGCTGTCAAGGCACAGGTGAAGGAGATCGTGCTGTCGCTTTTCCTGTGGACTGACGGTGAAGTAAAATTTACACCGGGAGATTTTGTTAAGGAAGAAAAAATCAAGTTAAGAGCACATATCAGAGAGATAATACTTGAAGGGATAAAGCGTATTCAGAATCCCCGCAGGCTGGTAAGTTACATTGGCGGTAAAGATATGCCGATAACCGTTGCCCCGGATGCACTTGAAAGAATGGAGAAAGTAGATCTGGGACCGGAATATTACGATGTATATAACCTCGTTGACGGCAAAAAGACATGCGAACAATTAGCCACCGAAAGCACCAGGAGCAACGCCGAAACGGTGAGAGTTCTTTATACATTAATAGTATTCGGCGCCCTCAAAAGAGCAACCGATACGAAATAATCTCAGCATTTATCCCTATTAGATTTTATAGACCACTGGCGGTGTATGTGTGCTGAAAGCCACATGCACCCGCAGAATGCGGTCATTCTTCAGAATGACACTTCCGATACGTCATTCCGTAGGGATACATACAGGGAAGCCATACACAGAATCTTATAAATATACACCCGCGGGATCAGATTCTTCAGGAGCTTCCGGTGAGGCTTTCCTCAGCTCATCTCCGGCTTGAACTTTAATAGCCCGCCGGCGTTATAGATATCCATCTGAACTTCAGAAAAGGGACTTCCTTCAATGAGCAAGTCTTCGCTTTCTTTATCGTATAGATTACCGGTCTTAAGTTCGAGCCTGACTTGTTGCAGGTGCTGGATTTCTTTATCTTTTTTTATTTTAGAGACCAGGTCAGGCACAGTGAGAATCGGGAAGCCGCTGTTTATGGCATTCCTCTTGTAGATTGCGCCGTACGATTCGCATATCAGGGCACTAATACCCAGTGATACGAAGCAATCCACCGCCTGCTGGCGCGAAGAGCCGGCGCCGAAATTCCTGCCCGCCATCACCAGGTCGCCCGCTTTAGCCTGTTCGGCGAAATGCTCCCAGCCGTGCAGATTCCCGAAGGCATACTGACCCATTTCATCTATATCCGTCACGGCGAGATGGGCATTGTGATAGATCATATCAGTATCGATATCATCCATCAGATGATCCTTTTCATCCGTTATCAACCACAGCCTGCCTGTCAGAACAGTGGGCTTTTCCTTCATTGATTCACCTCATTATATTCGATAACAAATTTGGAATTTCTATATTTTCTAAGGAGCGGATATATATCCCCTGAGCGCGGATGCCGCCGCAACAGCCGGGGATGCGAGGTACGTTTCCCCGTCTCCCTGTTTGCCCAGGAAATTGCGGTTGCTTGTGCTAACCTGTACCTCTCCCTTGCCGGTCATGCCGATCTGTCCGCTCGCGCACCCGCCGCAGCCAGGATTGCTGATTATTGCACCGGCTTCAAACAGTTCATTAATAAGACCCTCTTCGAGCATCTCCTCGTAAACCTTCCTTGTGGCGGGAACGAGCCTTAACATAACATCCCGCTTCACTTTCCATCCGCGCAGAACCTCTGCCACCACTCTGAAGTCTTCTATCCTTCCGTTGGTGCATGAGCCTACGAAAACCGAATTAACTTTTTTCTTATTAAGACCGGATACCTTTTTTACGTTATCCGGTCTCGGCGGTGCAGCCACCAGGGGCTCCAGGTCGCTCAGGTCCATCTCGATGGTCTCCACGTATTCCACACCCTCATCCGGCAGTACCGGTTTTATCGAGTATTTTCCGGATAGAAGCTTCAGCTTCTTTAGAATCTCATCATTCGGCATTATCAATCCTACTATACCGCCCATTTCGGTCACCATGCTCGCCAGCGTAATTCTTCCGGCAAGAGAAAGCGAATCCACGACCGGGCCGGAGAATTCGATAGCACGTCCCAGCGCACCCTTTGAGCCTATTTTTTGTAATATGGCGAGCACCACGT
>Ga0180433_10008153_pt1 | contig 13150 bp, 9 predicted proteins | sample SS_ome_8_FD_132980 | JGI IMG/M metagenome (GOLD analysis project Ga0180433, IMG submission 132980) | Hypersaline lake sediment archaeal communities from the Salton Sea, California, USA - SS_1_D_1 metaG | ecosystem: Environmental > Aquatic > Non-marine Saline and Alkaline > Hypersaline > Sediment... | reverse complement strand
TTCATGGCCGAGAGGGCCCGGGCGCGGTGGCTGATGCGGTTTTTTTCCTCGGCCGGCAGTTGGGCCATCGTCCGGCCGCAGTCCGGCAGATAGAAGTGCGGGTCGTACCCGAAGCCGTTCGTTCCGGCGGGCCGGTCTGTGATAACGCCCTCGCAGGTACCCTCGGTGACGGCCAGGACGCGGTCGGGTGTAGCCAGGGCCGCCACGCACCGGAAGCGGGCGGTCCAGGTCTCGGACGGATGGCCGGCCAGGGCCCGCAGCAGGGCGGCGTTGTTCGCCGCGTCGTCTGCTTCCTCGCCGCCGAAGCGGGCCGAGCGGACGCCGGGCGCGCCGCCGAGAGCATCGACCATCAGGCCGGAGTCGTCAGCCAGGGCCCACTGCCCCGTGGCCCGGGCGTAGCCGAGCGCCTTGGCCCGGGCGTTGGCCTCAAGGGTCTCGCCGGTCTCGGGCACGGGCGGGATGTCGCCGAGAGCGTCGAGCGGCACGAGGTCCACGGGAAGCGGAGCGAGGATGGCGGCGATCTCCCGCACCTTGCCGGCGTTCCGCGTGCCGATGACCAGCGTGCGGGGCATAGGACGTTCCTTCCGTGAGCCGCGACGACGTCCTGAGCCGCAGGCTCTGCCTGCGGCTGCGCCCCGGCGCGGTAAGCGCTGCCCTGCGCCGAACGTACCCGCGACCGAAGGTCGCGGCTCACGACATCACTGCGGCTCACAGCACGTTCGGCGAGGACCGGACCTCACCCCTGCCGCCTGACCCTGACGACGGCAACGTAGTCGAGGGTCTGGAGGCCTTCGACGGCGTGGGGGTCCTGAAGGACCTGGGCGACGGTCAGGTCGTAGGCCCGGAACACCTGGACGGTGCCCTGGTGGCTGTAGAGCCGGATCTTGCCGGCCCCTGCGGCCCGGAGGGCGGCGTGGAGGGCCTGGTGGATGACGTCCTTGAGTGGGGCACTCTCCTCGTCGGTCGCGACGCCCGCCACGCCCAGCTGGACCGGCCGCTCCGGTTCCATCGCCGTCATCAGTTGGCGGACCAGGGCGCCGAGGAGGGTGGGCAGTTGCACGCGGCCCTGGGCGACGCCGGAGGCGCGGCGTCTGCCCTCGGCCAGGCCGGTCCGCGTGTCGACCAGAAGGATCGTCACGCGGTACAGGGCGTCGGGCACGGCCGGGCCGCCGACAGGGGTCATGTGCCGCCCGGGGATGATACCGAGGTAGGGTTTGAGTTTGGCCTCGGCGGGGGCCGGTTCGCCCTCCAGGACCAGGGTCGGGAAGGCCTGCCGGAGCCGCTTGACCCTGGGGTCCACCACGTTCGGGTGGGCGTCGGGCTGGCCCACCTTGGTCGGGTCGTCGAAGATCTCCGGCCCGAAGGCGCCCACCGAGACGGTGCTCTTCGTGGGTCCGTGATAGACGTAGGCCTCGTGCCCCTCTTGACGGAGCCGGCGGCCGTAGGCCTGTGCGCGGCTCTTTCGGCCGGGCTTCGCCCAACTGGCGACGATGAGCGTGTACTGGCCGTCGGCCTCCTCCAGGGGCCAGGGATTCTCCGGCGCCGGTTCCGGGACGGGCATCAGCATGACGCTGGCGAACGGGTATTGGCCCTGGGCGTCCCGGATGCGGCGGACGCGGCGAAGCGTCCGGTCCGCCGCGGGGTCTTTCCAGGAGCCGAACCGGCCGACGCAGACGGAGGCGTACTCGTGGCCCTTGACGGTGAAGACGTCTTCCAGGCCCTGGGCCTTGAGTTCGCCGGCCAAGCGATCGGCGGATTCGCCGGCCTGGGGGCCCTCGTACTCCAGCAGCAGGACGGTCAGGGTCGGCAGCTCGTCGCGGGTGCCGACGTGGTTGCATCCGGCGACGGCGGCCAAGGCGACGGCAACCACCGTCGCGACGACGCGTTGTCGGAATCCGGACATGCGATAGGCCTCACTTGCCCCGGCTGGAAGGCCCTCACTTTTATTTTACCGCGCGGACTTGGTGTTTGGCCAGAGTTTGGCAGCCGGTGCGGGCCAGGCGAAGCAGCCGCGCCAGGTCCGCCCCGGAGAAGGTGGCCTCCTCGCCGGAGGCCTGGACCTCGATGAGCCGGCCTTTGGCAGTCATCACGATGTTGGCGTCGACGGTGGCCCGGCTGTCGTCGGCGTAGTCGAGGTCCAACAGGGGCCGGCCGTCCACGAGGCCGCAACTGACCGCCGACACCTGCTCGGCGATGGGGTCGGGCGTCTCGGCGGGGAGCCGGCCGTCGTCGGCCCGGGCGCGGGCGATGGCCCGGGCCAGGGCCACCCATCCGCCGGTGATGGCGGCGCAGCGGGTGCCGCCGTCCGCCTCCAGGACGTCGCAGTCGACGATGACCTGGTTCTCGCCGAGCGCTTCCAGGCGAGTGCCGGCCCGAAGCGCCCGGCCAATGAGCCGGCGAATCTCGGTGCCCCGACTGCTGGTCCCGCCGGGGCCGGGCCGGCGGATGCGCTCCTTCGCCGAGGCCGGCAGCATGCCGTACTCGGCGGTGACCCAGCCCCGGCCCTGGCCGCGGAGCCACCGGGGCACCCGGTCCTGAACGCTGGCGGTGCAGACGACGCGAGTCCGGCCGAGGGCCACCAGGCACGAGCCGTCCGCGCTCGTGATGAAGCCCGGCGTGATGCGGACGGGGCGGAGGCGGTCGGCGGCGCGTCGGCGGGATGGCATGGGCGTTGATCCTTTTCGAGCCGCGACCCCTCGTGAGCCGCAGACTTTGCCTGCGGCTGCGCCCCGGTGCAGTAAGCGTTGCCCTGCGCCGAACATATCCGCGACCGAAGGTCGCGGCTCACGACCGGTCGCGGCTCACGACTGGTCGGCGCCTGAGGGCTGCCACTCTCGCATCGTCTCGGCGAGGATGTCAAGGCCCTCGTCGAGTTGCTCGCGGGTGATGCCCAGCGGCGGCATGATGCGCAGGACCGTCTCGTGGGTGCAGTTGATGTGGAGGCCCTTCTCCAGGCACGCCGCCACCAGGTCCTTGCCGTTCTGCGCCAGGTCCGCCCCGATCATGAGGCCGGCGCCGCGGACCTCGGTGATGAGCGGCGTCTCCTGCTTCATTTCGAGGAGACGTCGGCGCAGGTACTGGCCCATGTGGCGGGCGTTGGCGAGCAGGTTCTCGTCGCGGACGATCTCGAAGACGGCGCAGCCGGCGGCGGCGGCGAGCGGGTTCCCGCCGAACGTCGAGGCGTGCGTGCCGGGCACGAGATGCTCGGCCACCTCCGGCCGGGCGCACATGGCGCCGATGGCCACGCCGCCGCCCAACTGCTTGGCCATGGTTATGATGTCGGGGACGACTTCGGCAGGCGGATGGGGTTCGCCGCCGGATGCACCCGCTCCGCTTCGCGTTGCGGCTAAAAGGGCGTTGTCACCGGCACCGGACGAATTCGGCGGTTCCGCCTTCGGCGTTCCGGCTTCGGCGTCATTCAACTCCGCATTCCGCACTCCGCGCTCCGCACTCGTCACGGCCTGATACCCCCACCACGTGCCGCAGCGGCCGACGCCCGTCTGGACTTCGTCGATGATGAGCAGCATGCCGCGCTGGTCGCACAGGTCGCGGAGCCCGCGGAGGAAGTCGGCGTCGGCGAGGTTGATGCCGCCCTCCCCCTGGACGACCTCGAGCAGGACGGCGGCGGTTTCCTCGTCGGCGAGGCGGTGGACAGCCTCGATATCGTTCAGCGGCGCGTAGACGAAGCCGGGCACGAGCGGCTGGAAGCCTTCCTGGTACTTCGGCTGGGCGGTGGCGGTGACGGTGGCGAAGGTCCGACCGTGGAAACTCCCCTCGAACGTGATGACCTTGTACTTGCCGCGCGCCGTCGCCAGGCGGGCGAGTTTCAGGGCGGCCTCGTTCGCCTCCGCCCCGGAGTTGCAGAAGAACGTCTTGCCGCCGAAACCGGTGGTGGCGATCCACTCGGCCAGTCGGCCCTGGGGCTCGGTGTACCACGTGTTGGGCATGTATAGGAGTCGTCCGGCCTGCTCGCGGATGGCCTGGACCAGGCGCGGATGGCAGTGGCCCACGCCCGTGACGGCCCAGCCGCTGAAGAGGTCCAGGTACCGCTTGCCGTCGGCGTCCCAGAGGTAAGGCCCTTCGCCGCGAACGGCCACCTTTGGCAGCCGCGGATAGTTGCCGATGACGTACCGCTCGAACCGGTCGATGGTCTCTTGCGTAGGGGCGGGTTGGTAAGCGTTGGGCATGGGATGCTCCTTGGCGGCTGCGAATTGCCGCAGGCGAAGCCTGCGGCTCACGACCGAACTTGCCTCAGGCGAAGCGTACGGCTCACGAGGGGCTCGCCTTGAGCCGCGACCTCTGGTCGCGGGCAGCCTCTTATTTGCCTGCGTCGATCACCCGCCGGCAGCGGTTGCATAGGTCCGGCGGGTCGCCCTCGCCGACACTCGGCCGATGGTTCCAGCACCGTTCGCAGCGGGCATATTCCTGCGGCAGGAGGACGGCGGCCGTGAACCGCGGGGCCTCGCCGTCGGCGGCCACTGCTTCGCCGTCCAGCGCCTCGGTCTCGTCGGGGGCGAGGAGCGTAAGTTCCGAAAGCAGCAGCAAATCGGCCAGGGCCGCCTCGCCAATCTCCTTCAGCCGCGCCCGTTCCTGCGGGTCCGTGACCGCCAGGGCCACCCGCGCCTCGGTGTGCTTGTCGAAGCGGGAGCCCGCGCGGAACCGCTCGAGCAGGGCGTAGGCGTCGCGGCGGACGTCCTGGAGCCAATCCCACTCGGCCAGCAGGTCCTCGTCGAGCACCTGGGGGTCGACATCAGGCCATCGGGCCAGGTGGACGCTCTCGGCGCGCTCGCCGTCGGCCGGGGCCGGCAGAAACGCCCACGCCTCCTCGGCCGTGTGGCACAGGATGGGCGCCATCAGGCGGACCAGGACCTCGGCCGACCGCGCCATGGCCGTCTGGGCCGACCGCCGCCTGGGCCAGTCCGCCCCGTCGCAGTACAGGCAGTCCTTCTGCACGTCCAGGTAGAACGCGCTCAACTCGTTCGCGCAGAACAGGTGCACCAACTGGCAGGCGCGGTGGAACTGGAACGCCTCCATCTGGGCGGTGACCTCGGCCACCAGCCGTTCGGTGCGCGCCAGCAGCCAGCGGTCGATCGGTTCAAGATCGCCGGGCCTGACGGCGTGGCGGGCGGGGGCGAAGTCCGCCAGGTTCCCCATCAGGAACCGCACCGTGTTGCGGACCTTGCGGTAAGCGTCCTGGAGACTGGCGATGAGCGTATCGGAGGCGCGGATGTCGTACCCGTAATCCACGCTGGAGACCCACAGGCGGAACACGTCCGCCCCCAGGCGGTTCACCTCGTCCAGCACGCTGACCGCGTTGCCGCGGCTCTTTGACATCTTCCGCCCTTCCTCGTCCACCACGAAGCCGTGCGTGATGCACGTGCGGTACGGCGGCTGGCCCCGGGCCACTACCCCCATGATCAGGCTCGACTGGAACCAGCCCCGGTGCTGGTCCGAGCCCTCCAGGTACAAATCGACCGGCACGTCGAAGCCCTCGGCCTCGCAGGCGCCGGCCCAGGAGACGCCGGAGTCGAGCCAGACGTCGAAGACGTCCGTTTCCTTCCGCCAGTCCGTGGCGCCGCACTCGGGGCAGGCGGGCACCTCGCCGAACACCTCGGCCGGCTCCGCCTCGTACCAGGCGCCGGAGCCGTGTTCGCCGTAGTAGGCGGCGGCGGCGCGCATCATGTCGCCGGTCAGGAGCGCCCGGCCGCACGCGCGGCAGTGCAGGGCGGGGATCGGAACGTCCCACACCTTCTGCCGCGAGATGCACCAGTCCGGCCGCGTCTCAATCATCGCCCGGATACGCGATTCCGTCCACGCCGGCACCCACTGAACGCCGCCCACCGCCTCCAGCGCCTTATGCCGCAGGCTCTTATCCAGGTCCGCGTTGTCCAGGGCGACGAACCACTGCTCGGTGGCCCGGAAGAGGACCGGCTCATGGCACCGCCAGCAGTGCGGGTACCGGTGCGTGTGGCCGTCCGTGTGATGGACCAGGTGGCCGGTCTCGGCGAGACGGGCGACGATGAGGGGGTTGGCCTCCCACACCGTCTTGCCGCGGATCCAGTCTGGGACGGTCTCGTCCATGTGTCCCTGCGGATCGACGGGGCTGTAGGCGGGCAGGCCGACCCGCAGGCCCATCAGGTTGTCCTCCCGCCCGTGGCCGGGAGCGACGTGCACCAGGCCCGTGCCCTCTTCCAGCGTGACCATGGTCGCGTCGGCCCAGACCTGCCGGGCCTCCGCGTGCGGCGGGGGACCCATGAACGGGTGCTCGTATGCTAGCCCTTTAAGAACGTTCCCGCCGAATTTGATTCCAGACTCTTTAACGTCCGTTAGCGCGGCCTTTTCGATGACAGTATGCAGCAGATCGCTCGCGACTACCGCGGCCCGTTCCTTGTCAGTTGGGTCCCTAAAACGGATGATCGTGTATTCGTAGTCCGGATGCACCGCGACCGCCAAGTTCGCGGGCAACGTCCAAGGCGTGGTGGTCCAAACCATCAGGTGGAGGGTTTCGCCCGCCAGGAACTCGGGGAGCCCCACCATCTCAACGTCCCAGTGCTCCGGTTCCTCCCAACCTTTGACGGCGAACAGGACGTACAGACTCGGCCCGGTCTCGTCCTCGTACTCCAGTTCGGCCTCTGCCAGGGCTGTCTCGCACGTGGCGCACCAGTGGATGGCCCGCAATTCACGATGGATCAGGCCGGCGTCGGCCAGGTGCGCCAGCGTCTCCATCTCGCGCCGCTCGTACTCCGGGTCGAGGGTCAGGTACGGCTTCTCCCATCGTCCGAGGACGCCGAGCAGCCGGAACTGCTCGCTCTGCTTCTCGACGAACTCGCGGGCGTACGCCTCGCACCGCTTACGGATTTCCGTGACCGGCATCCCCGCCGCCTTCTTCCCCAGCGCCTTGCGGACGGCGTGCTCGATCGGGTGCCCGTGGCAGTCGTAGCCGGGGACGTACGGCGCGTCGAACCCCTGCATCGTCTTGTACTTGACCACGAGGTCCTTTAGAACCTTGTTGACGGCCGTGCCGATGTGGATGTCGCCGTTGGCGTACGGCGGTCCGTCGTGCAGGACGTACCGGCCCTTGGGATGGTCGGCGGCCCGGATTCGGCCGTAGAGGTCCATCTCGTCCCAGCGCTGGCGGATGGCGGGCTCGCGCTTCACCAGGTTCGCGCGCATCGGGAAGTCGGTCTTCGGCAGGTTGAGCGTCTTCTTGTATGGATTAGCCATGAGGGTTTTCTGGAGTTCAAAGTTTAAGGTTCAAGGTTCAAAGTGAAAGGCAAAACGGCGTGCCGGCCCGCCCACCCTTGAACTTTGAACCTTGAACGTTGAACGAGAATGGTATCGTAGCGGGGGAGAGGTTTCAACGACTTTCCGATACGCGACCGCTCGCTAGCGCTCGCGGCTAGTCAGGCGCCGCTTACTGACGTGCGCGGCCAGTGTGCGCGCCGGTTTGGTTCGAGGCCTTGTTGGCTAGCCGCGAGCGCTAGCGAGCGGGGCCGTTGGGCGCGTCCAGCACGCCCATGCCGACATACCGCTCAAGCGCCGCCGGCAGCCGCACCGCCCCGTCCTCCTCCTGGCCCGTCTCCAGGAGGGCCGTGACGAGTCTCGGCACGGCCACGGCGGCCCCGCCCACCGTGTGGACGAGCCGCGGCCGGCCGTCGGCGCCGCGGAACTGCGTTTCCGTCCGCCGGGCCTGGTAGTCGGTGAAGGAGGAGAGGACGGCCGCCTCGACCCACCGGCCGTGCTCACCCTCGTCATCCTCCTCGCGGCGGGGCAGCCCTGGGCACCACACGTCCAGGCTGACGGAGCGGGCGGCGGCGTGGCTGAGTTCGGTGACCGCCCGCTCCCGCCGGCGGTGCGCCACCTCGAGCCGCGCGAGAATCGTCTCGGCGCCCGCCAAGGCCCGCTCCAGTTCGGCGTCGCTCTCGGCCGGGCGGCAGAGGGTGTAGACCTCGACCGTCGGGAAGGCGCCGAGCCGGAGGAGCCCGCGACCGGCGGGCCCGCCGCCGTGCGGCGTATGGCGGTGCGCCGTCGCCGCCGCCACAAGGCGGATCGGCAGGCGGCCGGCCTCCAGCACCTGGCCGGCGTAGAGCGAGGCCAGGTGCGGCTCGGCCCGCGGCGCCAGATACAGGTCGGCGTCCGTCGCATGGCGATCCTCGGCGCCCTCGCTAGCCGCGAGCAGCAGCGAGCGGTCGCCGCCCGGCTCGGCGACGGCATACAGCATCCCTTCGAGCGTCGGCAGGTGGGCCGACCCCACGAGGGCCGCCCGCGTGGCCAGGGGCGGGGCGAGGACTTCCTCCCGGCCGCCCTCCTCCGTGTGCACGCCGAGCATGAACCGCACCAGCCCGCGCACCAGCCGCGCCCCCGCGCCCCGCCACAGGACGAATCCGCGGCCCGCCGATGCCGCCGGCTCCGCCAGGTGCAGCATCTCCACGAGGTCCCAGTGAGCCAGCGGGGGGAACGCGTGCGGCCAGGCGGGGCCGGACGGGTCCGGGGCCGGCGGGGCGTCCGGCACGTCGTCGGCGGGGAGGTTCGGCAGGGCCAGCAGCGCCGCCTCCCGCCGGGCCGACAGGTCCGCCATGGCGTCCTCGACGGCCTTCAGGTCGCGGCCGGCTCGCCGGCCGGCGCGCAAAAGGTCCGGTGCCGCGGCCTCGGCGGTTTGCTCGGCGCCGGCGGCGGACTTGCGGCGGGCGACCTCGTCGCTGATCTGGCGACGACGGGTCCGAAGCGCCTCGCGCACCTCCCGGCGCGCGGACCATCGGCGGTCGAGGTCGACGGCGGCGTCCACGCGATCGGCCCACGCGCCGCGGCGCTCCAGCGCCGCACGGACGCGCGCAGCATCGGCGCGGAGAAGGGCAAGATCGAGCATGGCACGGCGCCTCAGTCGCCCCGGTCGGCGAGGTCCTGTTCGAGGCGGGTGGTGGCCTGCTCGAGCAACTTGGCCGAGTCCACCTGGTTCCGGGTGACCCTCCGCAGGCTCCATCCGAGGTAGACGGCCACCACGCCGACAAGGACGTAGAGGCCCGTGAGGAGGAAACGGAGGGTCTGGATGGAATCCTGCAGTTGTTCGACCTGGTCCGGGGTCATCCTGTCTCCCTTCGCGATGGTTCGGGTTCAATCGATGCCGGCCGCCGTCCTCAATGCCTCGGCGTACCCCCGTAGTGTATCCTCGAATGGGGCGAGTTGCATGTCAAAATCGCGCGCGACGGGCGCCGTATCGCACGGGCGGGCGGCCTCCAGCATCCGCAACTCCTCCGGCGTGACGGGCGGATTGGCGAGCACGCGGGAGGCCAACCACGCCCCGCCGACCACGGCGAAGCGCGGCACGGGGAAGAGCCATTTCTCCCGGCCCAGCAGCACCCGCGACACGGTGCGGTAAAAGGCCCGCAGCGTCAGGACGTCCGGCCCGCCGACATCGTAAGCCCGGCCGACGGTCCCCTCGCGCCCAAGGGCTCCGGCCGCCACGGACGCCACGTCCTGGACCCACACCGGCTGGAGGACCTGGAGGCCGTAGCCGACGAGCGGCACGGGTCCCGGGCGGGCGACCATGCGGGCCATCTGGATCGTAAAGTCGCCCCTCGGCCCGTGGATGACGCTGGGCCGGAGGACCGTCCAGTCGAGGCCGCTCTCGCGGACCCGCGCCTCGGCCGCCTCCTTGGTCCGGAAGTACGGCGTATCGACGCCGCGCTCCACTCCCAGCGCGCTCATGTGGACGAGCCGGCGGACGCCAGCCTCCCGGCATGCCGCCACGACGTGCTCGGTGCCCTCCACGTGGACGGTCTGGAAGGTTGCCTCGCCGCGCTGGCGCAGGATGCCGACCAGATGGATGCAGCCGGCGCAGCCGCGGGCGGCGGCGGCGACGGACTCCCGGCTTTGGATGTCGCACTCGGCGACCTCCAGGTCCTCGGCGACCTCCATCCGGCGGGTGGAGGTCGGGCGGACCAGCGCGCGGACCCGCCGGCCGGTCTCACGCAGACGGGCCACCACACGCCGACCTACAAACCCTGACGCGCCGGTCACCAGGATGGGACGGTCGGTCCCGGCCATGGACGTGCTCCCTGCACGAAGAGTCTCGCGCGCCGAGGCGCACCGGTCAACCGAAACCTGCGCAGGCGCTTGCAGGCGGGCGGGGTCCGCCCTATCCTGGAGCGCCTATGGCGACCGTGCTGCGCATCGGGACGCGGGGCAGCCGCCTCGCCCGCCGGCAGACCGACCAGGTGGCCGAGGCCCTCCGCGCCGCCCATCCCGACCTGGAGGTTCGCATCGAGACGTACCGGACGGCGGGCGATCGCGACCAGGCGACGTCGCTGGCCTGCCTGCCGGGCGTCGGCTTCTTCGTCAAGGAACTGGAGCGGGCCCTGGCAGACGGGCGCATCGACCTGGCCGTCCACTCCCTCAAGGACGTGCCCACCCGCGTTGCGGACGGGCTGACGGTGGCCTCGGCCGTGCCGACGCGGGCCGAGCCACGCGACGCCCTGCTCTCGCCAGGCGGCGTCGCCCTCTCGGCCCTGGCGGCCGGGGCGACGGTCGGCACGAGCAGTCCGCGCCGCCGGGCCATGCTCCTGGCCGACCGGCCGGACCTCGTGATGACCGATCTCCGCGGCAACGTGGAGACGCGTCTGCGGAAACTCGCCGACGGCGTCTGCGACGCCACGGTCCTGGCGATGGCGGGTCTTGAGCGGCTGGCGGTGAAAGAGGCCCGGGCCGTGCCGATGCCGGTCGATGTCCTCGTCCCGGCGGCGGGGCAGGGCGCCCTGGGCCTGGAACATCGGGCCGACGACGAGGCCGTCCGGTCGCGGGTGTCGGCCCTGGACCACGCGCCGTCGCGGCAGGCGGTGACGGCCGAGCGGGCGGTCCTGGCGCGGCTCGGCGCCGGGTGCCGGACGCCGATCGGCGTGCTTGGCCGGGTGGGCGAGGACGGCCGGCTCCACCTGGAGGCGTACCTCCTCTCGCCGGACGGGCGGCGCCGTCTACGGCGGGCGGCCGAGGGCGACGGGACGGAGGCGGCCGCGCTCGGCCGGCGCCTGGCCGAGACGATGCTCGCCGACGGCGCGGAAGAACTGGTGGGGCGGGGGGCGTAGGGGGTTCGAACGGCGCCGCTTACTATCGTTCGCGGCTAGCCATGGCGCGCGATGCGCCTGCGTTGTTGCTAGCCGCGAGCGCAAGCGGGCCTTGAGCGTAAACGAGGAGGCGAAGCACATAAAAGGGAGTACCATGACCACGCTGATCCACGTCACGCACGAGGCCGTCCAGAAGGTGGGCGGCATCGGGGCGGTCCTGGAGGGATTCTTCACGGCCGAGGCGTACCACGAGGTCGTCGACCGCTCGATGCTGGTGGCGACCGGCGACGCCCGCGCCGCTCACCTCCTGGCGGAGCGCGGCGAGGTGGTGTACTCCAGTTTAGACGGCACGGACACGGGCGAGTGGGCGGAGCGGTTCCGGCCGATCCAGGAGGAGTGGGGTGTGGGCATCGTCTACGGCCGGCACCACTTCCGCGACCCGGCCACGGGCGTCGAGAGCCGGCCGGAGGTCCTCCTAATTGACGTCGGCCGGGCCAACCTGGACCGTCTCAACCGGGTCAAGGCCCTGCTGTACGAGCGTTTCGGCATCCGCAGCGACCTGTACCGGACGTGGGACTACGAGCAGTACGTTCGGCTGGCGGGACCGGGGCTGGCGGCGATGGAGGCGGTGGGGTCGGCGGAGGCTGACCGGGCGGTCATCCTCGCCCACGAGTTCATGGGCATGCCGCTGGCCCTGCTGGCCATCGCCTCGCAGGAAGAGGAGGCGCCGCGGTACCGCACCGTCTTCTACGCCCACGAGGTGGCGACGATGCGCCGCATCGTGGAAGGCCATCCCGGTCACGACACCATGTTCTACAACGTGCTGGAGCGGGCAATGGCCAAGGGCAAGTTCGTCGAGGACGTCTTCGGTCTCCAGGGTCCGTTCTTCAAGCACGCGCTGGTCTCGGCGTCGCGGTTCTGCGACGCCATCCTCTGCGTCGGCGACCAGGTGCTGGACGAGATGAAGTTCCTGGCAAACGACTTCGGCCAGAAGCGCCTGGCCCTCGTGTACAACGGCGTGCCGGCCGCCGAGGTGACCGCCGAGGACGTGGACCGGTCGAAGGGCCGGCTCCAGGATTACGCCGAGGCCCTGCTGGCCTACCGGCCGGACCACGTCTTCTCGCACGTGTCGCGGATGACCCTGTCGAAGGGCCTGTGGCGCGACCTGAAGGTCCTCTGGCACCTGGAGGGCCGGTTTCGCGAGACCGGCGCCACGGGCGTGTACTTCCTCCTCTCCAGCGAACTCGGTGCGCCCCGGAAGGGCCACGAAGTCCTCGACATGGAGGACCGGTACGCCTGGCCGGTGGCTCACCGCGAGGGATACCCGGACCTCTCGGGAGGCGAGGCCGACTTCTACGTCCACGTGCAGAAGTTCAACGCCTGCGCCCGGCAAATCAAGGTCGTCCTGGTGAACCAGTTCGGGTGGACGGCGTCGGCGTGCGGCGAGAAGATGCCCGCGGACATGGACTTCCTCGACATCCGCAAGGGCACGGACCTTGAGTTCGGCCAGTCGATCTACGAGCCGTTCGGCATCGCCCAACTGGAGCCGCTCTCGTTCGGCGGCCTGTGCGTCATCACGAACGTGTGCGGGTGCGCGGGATTCGTCCGGCGCGTCACCGGCGGCCGGGACGTGCCGAACATCCTGGTGGCCGATTACACCATGCTCCCGGACGGCGAGGCCGCGCTCGACAACGCCCTCTCCATCGGGCCCCACGAACGCGACCAAGCCGAGGAGTGCGAGGCCCACAGGGTGGCGTCCGAGGTGCTCCGGCGCCTGCCCCGCACGCCGGACGACCGCCGCCTCCTCATCGCCGACGGCTACGACCTGGCCCGGCAGATGTCGTGGGAGGTCGTCGTCCGCGAGTACCTCCTGCCCGTGCTCAACGACTTGGCGTGAGCGGCGGCGCGACATTTAGCCGCCGAGTTTACTCGGCGCGTATCTATCGAACAGCACGCACCGGGCAAGCCCAGCGGCTAAGAGCCTATCCGAGTATCAAACATTGACGCCTGTGCATCGAAACGCGATGAGGCCGAAGACAAAATGAAGCAAGGCCAAATAGTTCTCCGTTTTCTTTTCCCATCGGATGAGAATC
>Ga0180433_10008151_pt1 | contig 13154 bp, 7 predicted proteins | sample SS_ome_8_FD_132980 | JGI IMG/M metagenome (GOLD analysis project Ga0180433, IMG submission 132980) | Hypersaline lake sediment archaeal communities from the Salton Sea, California, USA - SS_1_D_1 metaG | ecosystem: Environmental > Aquatic > Non-marine Saline and Alkaline > Hypersaline > Sediment... | reverse complement strand
GGCTTTCGAGAATGTGATGAAGCTACTGACGGATGACAAGCGCCTTCAACCCAATGCGGTAGGTCACCGCCTTGTTCACGGTGGCGATGTGTTCGGAAAACCGACGCTCATAAACTCAAAGGTAATGTCACAACTCGAACCTATCAAGGATCTCGCCCCTCTTCATAACCCTCCCGCGATGGAATTGATAGAGGCATGCCAAAGGCTATACCCTGCTCTCAGGCAGGTGGCCGTGTTTGACACAGCTTTTCATTCGACTATTCCCGATTTCGCCCATACCTATGCTATCCCTCGCGAATTGAGAGCCGAACTTGGTATCCGGAAGTATGGATTTCATGGCACGAGCCATCAATTTGTCGTCGAACAAGCCGCGGATTTCATGAAACGGGCACCTTCGGAGTTCAACGCTGTCAGTTGTCACCTCGGTAGCGGAGGGGCAAGTCTTTGTGCTGTGGTCAAGGGGAAATCGGTGGACAATACGATGGGATTTTCTCCCCTGCAAGGGTTGGTGATGAGTACTCGCTGCGGAGATATAGACCCTGCCGTCACTCTAAGACTGCTTGCCCAGAAATACGGAGACACCCGAGGAGTGGAGGAAGAACTGAACAAATGCAGCGGCGTTCTTGGCTTATCAGGCAAGACATCTGACATGCGAGATCTGGTCTCAGGCTCAGAAAGCCAGCAATCCGCAATTGGATCTGACCCGGCATGCCAAGTCTATCTCTGGAGATTGCGAAAATACCTTGGTGCGTATCTGGCCGTAGTTGGAAACCCTGATGCGGTAATCTTCACAGACACGATCGGAGAAACTATGCCATTTGTGCGATGGGCGGTCTGCTCAAACATGGAAACCTTTGGGATCACGTTGGATTTCAAGCGAAACAATTCTGTCAAAACTGAAACGGCAGATGTAGCAACCGACGACAGCCCTGTTAGAATCCTGGTCGTGAGGACAAATGAGGAACTTGCCATAGCCCGTCAGAGCTACATTACTCTCGAGACTGATGAGAAGACAAGCATAGAAGGGGCCGCAGCATGAACACCTTGGTTCTCGAACCATTCGCTTACGGGCGAAAATACTCTCTCTACAGTAGCATGTCACGCGATCCAATTGTGCAGGATAATAGCACATGTATCACACGATCAGCATCCGATATTTTCGACTCTGCTATAAGCGGAGTTGAACGACATGAGCCAATTGATTGTCTTGACGCGATTGCTCTCGTAGTCCCGTACGGCGGCGATGTATTTACCAGGTCACTTGTCGCAACACCGGAGTTATTGAGACAATTTGACAGAATAGCTTCTGATGCTCCTTTGCATCTTCCTCTAATACAAGAACTGGCCAATCGCATTCTCCAAGAGATACCCTGCGTTCCCCTCGTATTGACCTTTGATACGGCGTTCTTTTCGCAACTCGAACAAAGAGAACACATGTACGCGCTACCCCAGGAAGAGCCAAGAGTCCGCCGATTTGGCTATCAAGGGTTGTACCACGAGGCTGCTTGCCGTCATGTTCGACGAAGGCAAGATCACAAATCCAGAGACAATCTGAGAAGGGTAATCTCAATTTGTCTTGCACCAACGTCTGAGACAACGGCTGTTCTCGGAATGCGTCCACTTACGGTTACCGGAGGAGCAACTCCATTGGAGGGTCTATTGGGAGAGACGTCATGTGGAGAGCTTGACCCCAGTATAGTACTGACACTTGCAGAAAAGAAACAATGGGGAGCGGAAAAGATAAACGATGTACTTACTCGACAAAGTGGCATAAAGGGACTCACGGGAACTCACACGCCACTTCCTGCATTGTATCAATCAAATGAAGAATCTTTCAGTCTTGCCCGCCGTATTCTTGAATATCGACTGCTTAAGTCATGCGGCGCAGCAATTGCAGCCCTTGGCGGATTGGACGCGGTGGTCTTCTCCGGGCCTTATGCATCTCTATGGGAAGAGCTGGGTACGTGGTTGATCTCAAGATTGAAGCTCCGAAACGCGGAATCCGTGGACATCGATTTCTTCTCGGAAACAAAGTCACGAATCATTGCCGACATTGCCGAGGCAATAATCACAAGAGAAACGCAAATGGCTGGCTAAAATGGTGATCGCGTTCTATTCGCCAACAGCAATTTGCGTCATTATGCTGAAGAGCTTCAGCGCTGCACCGGGGCAGACACGGATGCCGCATTTTCGAGTTTCCTTTGTGAACTGGCGGGCAGCGACACTGATGTTCGGGCCGAGGCTAATCGGCTTCTGGCGAAGTCCGCTGATTGTCTGGAAAGACTAATCGCCATGTACCTGAGCGCTGGACGTCAGATCCTCACTCTGCCGCCAACGTCGAGTACATCAGGCAGTATCGCTCCTTTTCGCCTTTGGCCTTGGCACCTCGCCACATCTCGTACAAGCCTTTTTCAGGACAATAGACTACGGACAGACCGTAGGTGCCTTTGTAGTCGTCAACTACTACCATGTGGTCGATCGATGTCGCAGTGTTTTCCCAATTCATCCCGTTCTTCGATGTGGCTGCGCCGATGCGGCGAACACCCTTTGTCCCGACGCTCCCCAGATACCACATCAGGTATCCATCGGGTCTCTTCACGACGGCCGCATCAACGATGTGCGTGCCCTGCGGCGGGTCCAGCATAAGAACCATGCTGTCGCCGTATCGTTTCCAATGTCTACCATCCGTGCTATACGCCAGCCCCACACCTTCTCTGATGTTCCAGGATTTGTCCTCGCCTATGAACACGCAGTAGAGGTCGTAGTACATCACAAACTTGTTGTTCATGACATTGGTATCATCGAGCTTGTCGGGAGCCTCGGCGTTGTATAGCACAGTGAGCGGCCCATACGTCCCCGCGCCAAAGAGCGGGTGGGATTTGCCTACCAGCCCATACTCTTTGTCATCGGTTAGCATCTTTCCCTGTTTCCAATTGATGCCATCTTCCGACTCAGACATCTCCAGTGAACTAATCACGTGGTGGTCTGCTTCTTTGAGAAACTTCTTTGCATACCACATGCGATACGGAGAGCCGCCGCCAAAACCTTCCGAATCGTAGAGGACACAGGGCACGTTGGCCCCTGGTTTCACCAGTCTTTTCTCATCGAACTCAACACCATCGGGCGATGTTGCCAAATACGTCCCGGTCCCGGCGTGGTTGTAATAGACTTTGTAGTAAGGAGCTCTTGAAGGATCGGATACTCCCTCGCCAAACGCTTCCTCGTCGTAGACGACACACGGGTGGGTGGCACTGTGATCAAGTGGTGCGATCTGCTTTCCGTAATCCTGCCAATCGACCAGCGAACCAGCAACCGCGATTCCCGAAATGAGTGCTAACACAATCGTTGGCAACGAATATCTCATCGTGATCCCCTTGATGGTTATGACAAGTATCAAGAACCAAGATCGCCCACGCTAATCATTCAGCTCCGCCATTTTCCTCGACACCCACCTCTGCAACTGAGGATACCGCGGCGAAAGAGTCTGAAGCTGGAGGCACAGAGTCTGAATTTCCGCGATGTTGTCCCTGCGGTTCACGGCGACGAGCAGTAGCATCACGGCTCTGCCCAAGTGAGGGCTATCGGGTCGATTCTCCAGAAGGGCGACGATTGCTTCTGCCGCGTTGTACGGACCTTTTCCTGTTCCCAGAGGGTCAAGCTCAAGCTCGTAAAGCTCTCGGACGGCATCTGCTATGCAGTGGCTCAGTGGGTACCCGTCGATTACGGAAATAAAGGCTTTTCTTGCTGCTGCGATCCTTCTGTCAGCGCCGCACAGTCTGCCTTTCAACACGCGTGCCTCAATGCCTTCCTGAGTGTCTGGGTGCCTTTCAATTAGTCGCTCACAAATAGCGATGCCCAGTTCATGTTCTCCCTTTGCCAGATCAGCTTCAGCAAGTCGAAGAGCTGCTCTCCGCTCCGTTGTCTCATTCGGCCGGGATGCAAGAACTTCTTCACATATCTCTGCCGCCTCTTCGTGCAGCTCGGATTTGGAATATTCGGGGAAGAGCCATTCAAGCTTCCACCTGTTGCGAATTTCGTCTGCGTCTTCGGGCAGGTGTTCGAGGACAGTGTGATACGCTTTCAGCACGGCCTCACTGTCGCCTTGGCTTCCGATGGCGCGCATGGCGGCCTTGGCCTCGGGATGAGAACTATGATGGCTTGCGAGATTGATCAATGTCTCAAGGGCTTCCACCCTCTTGCCGGTTCTCTTCAAATCTTGAGCAATGCTCCAGAGATTTGCCGGGTTTCGATCATGGCTCGGCCTCAGTCTGGCGAACTCGCGCCTCAAGAGAATAGCATCATCGTATAGTTCAAGGCTCTCAAGCAGAGATGCCCATTTGAAACAGATGCGAGAGTTGAATCTCGTCAGAGGGACAGTTTCTGCTGAAATTCCCTCCAAGACATCGCGAAGAAGGTCGGGAATGGTATTTGATTGCGAAATACAGTAGTCCACCAGCCTGTTGGCAATGGCGAGTGCTTTGTGTGTCTCTTGGACCTCTCCTAGTCTGGCCCTGCAAGATGAAATATACTCTCTATGCAATTCATCGGATCGTCCCTCTCGTTCAGCCGCAGAGGCCGTGCCCATGCCCAGAAACAGGACATAAGCCACGACAAAAGGTATTCCGGCTCGATATACGATATAGTGGGGCATAGTGCTGTTGTCAGGTCCTTTCGTTGCCTGTGTTATTCTAACCTTATGTCGCACGTGTCGCAAAATATTTGCAGTTGAGAAGAATATTAGTGCAAAATTCTCTGTTGCCGGACGACATGTCATATGAAGCTTTGGAGAGTACTCTGTGAATGAACCAAATACAGCCAGTGATGCACACTTGCTGGGGAAATACGTACGCAAACGGGATTCAGAGGCGTTTCAGGAACTTGTGCGTCGCCACACCGGTCTCGTCTATGGCACGTGCCTGAGGGCCACTCGCAATCATGCAGACGCCGAAGACGTGACGCAGGAATGCTTTGTTGAGCTATCGAAGCATGCCGGAGAAATCGCGTGCTCTATCGCCGGCTGGCTGCACACAGTGGCGACGCGACGCTCGATCGACCTGATCAGACGGGCCGAAGTGAGAAGGCGCAAGATGAAAGAGTCCGCAACACTCGACAAACAGCAGAAGGACCCAAAGTGGGAAGAGGTTTCGCCTTATTTGGATGAGGTCATCGAGGAACTCCCGGAACGCTTCCGGATTCCGCTTGTCAGATACTATCTCGAAGGAACAGGGCAGGACGATATCGCTATTGAACTTGGCGTCCATCGAGCAACGATTTCCCGGCGCATCAGTAGCGGCATCAAAGCGTTGAGAAGGAAGCTAAAAAAGGTCGGCATCATCACCACCATCCCCGCACTTGGCCTGCTCTTGGCAAAGAATGCCGAAGCCAGTGTGCCGGCATCGGTAGCTTCCGCATTGGACAACATGGCGATATCGAGCATGAGCGAAGCCGCAACCGCTACTGTATCCACCACTTCAGCGTCGACCGCTGCGGCCACAGTTGCTGGCACAAAGCTTGCGGCGATCAAGATGTTGGTTGCGGCCATTGGCGTTGTTGCGACGATCACTGGCGCCGGTCTTGTCACGTATCGTCTTGCGAAGCCCAGCAGGCCACCTGCAATAAGGGCGGAGTGGCCGTTTGATGAGTCCGAAGCTCGACGCCGTCAGCAGAAGTGGGCTGATTACCTTGGCATACCTGTTGAGCAGGAGTTTGACCTTGGCGACGGGACTATGATCACGATGGTTCTCATTCCGCCCGGCGATTACGTGATATTCAAGCCGGATAATAGTATCGAAGAAGCTTTGCGAAAACACGCTCAACCGACAGGGGAAATAAGCGACACTGCCACGGCACAGCGTCCTTTCAGACGCATGCGGATTACACATCCATTCCTCATTTCCAAAACTGAGGTGACAGTAAAGCAGTTCACGAAATTCGTCGAGAAGACCGACCACATGACTGAGGCCGAAATGAAGGGTGACGGAATGAAGGCCGATGCGAACCGATGGTGGCGTAGGGAGCGCGATTATAGCTGGTTTGATCCAGGCTTCGATCAGCGGGAAGCTTATCCCGTTGTCTTCGTGAGTTGGAGCGATACTCAGGCATTCTGCAAGTGGGCGGGGGAGACTATCAACCTCAATATGACCCTGCCCACGGAAGCTCAATGGGAGTACGCCTGCCGTGCTGGCACGGACACTTATTTTGTCTGGGGAGACGCTGAAGAGGATGGCGAAGGCTGGGGGAATTTCGCCGATGAAGGCTTGGGTCAGCAAGACGACTGGGCAGGAGTGAAAGCGTTTCCGTGGGACGACGGTTTTCCGCATACAGCGCCGGTCGGCAGTTTCCGCGCAAACGCATTTGGCCTGCACGACATGCACGGCAACGTTGCAGAATGGTGCCAGAACGCGATTGAGGACGACTACTATCACCAATACCCTCACGAAGCGCCAGAGGACGGTTTTGACAAAGGCATTTGGCGTGTTCATCGGCCGTGTAGTTGGCGGACGAGCTTTGCCTACAGTTCATCGCACTATCGGATTATCAGCGAAATGATGGTACGGGTAGACGACCTCGGATTTCGCGTTGCTGCGAAAATTGACTTCGAGTGGGACGAAACCGACTAGTCAGAACTCCGATCTTAGATTTCTGATTACTGGCAGGACGTGTGGATGCAGCACACATAGGAGAGTTGATGGTGAAAGAGAGCTTCCGTGTGTTCGTTGCCTGTCTGGTTCTACAGCTTCTGACGGGAGTAGTGTTTGCAGACGAGCCGGGCACCGAGGTCGATACGACAGTTGAACCAGACAAAGACCTCACCCAGCTCTTTTCAGCGGCAAATGAAGACAATGTCGACAAAGTCAAACGATTGCTCGATTCCTCCCCGGACCTGATCAGCGCAACAGATAAAGACGGAAAGACGGTACTTCATGTCGCGGCTGAGGCGGGGCAGGGAGCCGTGGTATCTCTGCTGCTGGAAAGAGGAGCGAAGGCGGATACGGAGGACACCAATAACAGGATTGCTCCTCTCTACGCAACTTACGAAGGACACGTTTCTGTGGTGAGGACTTTTCTTGATGGAGGGTTCGATGTTAATGGGGCGGATTCGCGGGGAAGAACAATGCTCCACGCAGCGGCTTGGGCAGGGCATGAAGCCGTAGTGTCTCTGTTGCTGGAAAGAGGAGCCAAGGCGTATACGGAGGATTCTAATGGCGGTACCGCACCTCTTTATGCGGCTTACGAAGGACACGTTTCTGTGTTGAGGATTTTTCTTGATGCAGGCTTCGATGTCAATGGGGCGAATTCCCAGGGAATAACTATGCTCCATGAAGCGGCCTCGGCAGGGCATGAAGCCATAGTATCTCTCTTGTTGGAAAACGGTGCAAAGGTAGATACGGAGGATTTCAATAGGGAAACGGCTCCGCATACTGCAGCTGCCCTGGGCCATGCATCGATTGTGCGGGTGTTCCTTGAGAATGGAATGGATGTCAACTCTGCAGATTCGATCGGCAGGACAATGCTGCATATGGCAGCCCAAGAGGGAGCTACGGAGATGGCAGAGTTACTGATAGGCGAGGGTGCCAACGTAAATTGCGCTACGCAAACGGATTTTACTCCGCTTATGGTGGCTGCAATATACGACCGTGCAGAAACAGCAAAACTCCTTCTTGGCCGGGGAGCATTGGTCGACTCTCGGAATAGAGCCGGTGGGACTGCCTTAATGATAGCCGCACCGAACGGTCACGCCGGAACTGTTGAAGTGCTTCTTGACCATCAAGCTGACCCCAACCTGAGATCAGCAGTGGGATGGACCCCTCTTATGTATTCTGCAGCCGAAGGACACGTGAAAACGACAAGCTTGCTGTTGGATCGTGGGGCAGAGGTTGATTCACAAAGCGCAGAAGGGTTCTCTCCACTGATCAATGCTGCCATGGAAGGCCACAATGAGATAGTGAGTCTGCTTCTTGAACACGGTGCGAATGTGAATATCCGACACACGGAAACTGACCTTCCGGGTGTATACTGGGCAGCAAGAGGTGGATATGAGGATGTGCTCAAGACTCTATTGTCGAACGGAGCCGACATTGATATCAAGAGCAGCGACGGCGAAACAGCTCTTTTTGTTGCCTGCGCTGAGAACAACGAAGAAGCCGTCCGGTTGCTGTTGTCCGCTGGAGCTGACGGTCAATCAGGAGATAAGAAAGGTGTGACACCGCTTCAGGCGGCGGCGTATTACGGTTGTGACCGAGCAGTCAAGGTGCTTATTGATGGCGGAGTGGATGTGGAAGCAGTCTCGCCGCTGGGACTGACTGCTTTGCATTATGCCTGCGCAATGAGTCTTGAGGACTTAAAACAGGTTTGTTCAGGTAAAGAGCCTGAAGCGGTCAATCCATTGGTTGAGTCTTCGCATGACAGAATCGTGCGGCACCTTCTTTCTGCCCGTGCTCGCGTTGAGGCGACGGACAAGAACGGTTTCTCCCCACTGCATACTGCGGCAGTGCACGGGCGGACCAATGCTGCCAGACTCTTGCTGTCGGCGGGTGCGGATGTCAACGTGCGGACTGCTCTTGGGTGGACCCCTCTGCACGTGACATGTGGAACCGATACTCTTGAACTCTTGACATCACTCGAGCGGATAAGGCCCGCTGGAGATACTGACACCCGCATGTATTACCGAAGGTTTTTGGGCAGACTCAAGACGAATGGGGAACATCCAGCTTCGGTATTGAGGATGATAGAATCCGTGAATAGAACATCCTTGTGGACCAATGAAGACGTTGCACAGACACTGATTGAAGCCGGCGCTGGTGTTAACGCAGTGGACGAAAAGGGCAACTCGCCTTTGATACTTGCCTGCAAGACGCAGCAACTCGAGGTTGTCCGACTATTGCTGCAAAATGGCGTCAAGGTCGATACTAGGAACAAAGAGGGATGGACAGCATTGCATTTCACGGCGCGTGCGGGCAACGAAGAGATCGCATCTGTCCTTCTCGATAATGGTGCTGATTTGAATGCAAGAACTGAAGAGGGGAAGACACCACTCGTGATGGCAAAGAGTAAAGGCCACAAAGAGATTGTGAAGCTTCTCAAAGGACACGGTGCAAGAGAAACCTCCGCGGCAGAGTAAAAGCTGTACCGGACACGACATGTTGACTATCACTGCCAGTCCCAGAGGGCAAAGCAATGAATGCAGAAAATGACAGTGTCAATGAACAACCTCCTCCCGACAACAATAGTGCGAATGCGAAAGGCACATTGAAGCCGAGAAAATATCGCAAGACGGCAACCTTCTTTCTCGCTGTGGGGTGGCTGCTGGCTGGTCTCAATTTCTTGTTCCTGACGGCTCTAATACTGGGGCCGCGCGAATACTATTTTGGCGGTATAGTAACGACTTTGCGGTACTTGGTAAATCTGAACATATTCAACATTCCAGCTTTGATTTTTGGCTTTATCGCCTGGCTATTCCGACGCTGCCAGCCGGCCAAAGATTTTTGTATTGTTACTCTGGTTTTCTGCTTTGTCATCAATCCCTCTGTTGGACTCTTCAGACTCTTTGTCCTGACCCCTTCACCTGTAGACTCGCCACGCACAAGAGCCGCCCTAACCGACACGTGTTTGCCGGGAGTCACGGCTCCTAGTGAAGAGGCGGCAGAGAAATTTGCCAGAAGACTCGAAGAAGCGATCAAGGCTGGCGATCGGCTTTTCCTTGATTCCAGTGTCGATCTTGATCTGCTGGTCAACAGGGCATTTAGTTGGTATGGGTTTTCACAAACTGCGCTCGACAACTTCAAGCGCGGGTTAGCCGATAACCCCAACCGTATCGGAGACACTCTCTCAACATATGTGAAGGAAGGTGGTGACGTTAAGTATCTCAGAATCCACAAAGTCGGCAACGAAACAAGGGCTTTGTTTCGTCTGGTATCCGGTACCGCCAAGCTGAATTATAGCGAGTTCATTTTGGCAGAAAGGAAAGGGGCAACAAGAATTAGCGATGTCTATGTGTTTAGCCAAGGCGAGTTGTTGAGCGTGATGATTCGATGGTGGACTCTAGCAGAACTCCTTAAGGCCACAGTGTTCTACGAGGGTAGTCTGTCCTCGGATGAACAAGAGTATATGGAGAGCTGGACAGATGTCTCTGAGCTTTTGGAGGCTTATGCCGCGGACGATCCGGACCGTGTTTTGGCCATGTATGGCAGACTGCCTTTCTCGGTCAGGAAGAATAGGCTAATAATGTATAAACGACGGGGGGCTGCCCGAAGAAAGGGTCTTTGGTCAATGGAGTATTCCAAAGCGGCGGAGGACATGGAGAATCTCTTTCCGAACGATGTTTCCACACATCTTGCCTTTATGGGCTACTACAACGACTCAGGGCATTACGCCAAAGCATATGCAAGCATAGATGCCTTGGAGAAAGCAATCGGCGGTGACGCCTACCTGGAAGTGCTTCGCGGTCATGTCAATTACCGCGAGAAGAAATACGATCAGGCTATGGCAGCCTACGAAAGAGCTATCGAAATGGAGCCAACTCTGAAGAAAGCCTATTTGTCAGAACTTCGTCTCTTGTTTCGACAAGGAAAATGGGTGGAGGCGACATTGTTTTTGATCCGATCTGAGGAGAATGTTGAACTCAGCGACGCGGAGTTGCAAACAGTCCGGGGGATGTTGTCGTACAAATTGACTAAAGAATACAGGCAGTGGAAGACGTTACAGCAAGAGCAGGAGAAGCCCATAAACGAACTCGAATAGACACGGATCAGGCGGCAAGCAATGTGGAATTGAGTTCAGAAGTGGAGGAAAGAGTTGAAATTGGAAAAGCTCGAGCCGCTGTCGATCTGGCAGATTGTCTGCCGGGCATTGCGCATCTACAAAGAAAACTTCCTGCGGTTCATCGCCATTGTCGCGATTGTTCCTTCTGTAAATTTATTGCTGCGGATACTAGTAGTTCTTTCGGGCATTGAACCGTTCCCAAGGCGGGGGCTTTCTCCATGACTGAGGTGGCGGTTCACAGTTGCTTGGCCATCGTGCTGGGTATAACGAATTTATTTTGCGCGGCATTGTTCTCAAAGAGTGTTTCGGCCTGTCTCTTGGGTAAGGAGGTGTCTCTTCGAGAAGCGTATGCCTTTGCCCTGCCAAAATTGCGTTCGCTTATTCTAGCGGGTCTCATTGTCTCAATTATGCATAGCATCAGTTTCATCCCGGCTACCGAACCGTTTCACATCATTCCTCAAGTATTTAGTCTGCTCGTATCCCTTGTCTTCCTGTTCGTGCCCTATGCGATTGCTATTGAAAATGTCTCCGCAATTTCAGCACTGAAGCTTAGCTGGAAGATGGTGAGGAGCGACTCGGGGAATCTTCTGGTCTTGCTTCTGGGCCTGTTTGCCTTACTTGTCATATGGGTCGCCGTTGTCGTAGGTATTCCCATGAAGGTCGTTGGTGGACCCGCTCAGAGTGGCATTGTTGGGATGTGCGAATTTGACTCTACTACACGGAACGCTTTCTGGATACTTCATAACACTCTTCGAAGCTTCTTTGATAGCCCGTTTGTTTATGCGGTACTCATTGTCTTCTACTACGACCTCCGCGTACGCAAAGAAGGCTTCACCATTGAGATGCTGGCGGAGCGGTTCCACAGGGGAGGAAAGAGTTGAAATTGGAAAAGCCCGAACCGCTGTCGATCTGGCAGATTGTCTGCCGGGCATTGCGCATCTACAAAGAGAACTTCCTGCGGTTCATCGCCATCTTCGCAGTTGTGAACGCTGTGTTCCTACCTATTTGGCCTGTGTTATCCAAGATGCGTGGTGCAATGACGGCCCCAGGATCAAGTGCTCATTTTGTCTATACGCTGGCATGTGGTCTGATCGCATTCACCGTTTCGACGCTGCAGGGCGCTCTGAATCTTGCTGTATTGTCAAAGAGCGTCTCCGAATGGCATTTGGGTAGAAAAGTGTCGTTCAGAGAAGCGTACAGCTTCGCACTGGGTAGGTTGGGGCGGGTAATATGGGCATCTCTCCTTGTGGGGTCGGTAAGCTGTATAGGGTTCTTTTTTTGCATCCTGCCCGGCTTCTTCTTGCTGCTTTACTTTGGGCTTACACCCATCATAGTCCTCCTTGAGAAGTCCAGGGTACTGCCAGCAACCGAGCGGAGCAAAGATCTCGTTTCAGGCAACGTGTTGAGGCTCTTGGGATTGTTTGCACTCTCTATGCTCATTTGCCTTCCTGTTTTGGTTCCGCAGTTCTTTCTGCTGAGGATTGCCTCAGAGGCATTCAGAAATAACTTCCTGGCTCGTGAAGGGATATTCGCACTCCTTCGAATGCTACTTGGCACACTCATGGGGCCAATCGGCACAACGACATTTGTCCTTTTCTATTACGACTTGCGGGTGCGCAAAGAAAATCTCACAGTTGAAATGCTGTCAGAGGGGTTTTCTGCTGAGAAGGCGTTGTCAGCGCAAGGAACTGAAGGCAGAGATGCTATCTCTCCCGTAACCTCACAAGCCGTGATGCAAGAACTGAAGCCTCTGTCGATCTGGCGAATCATAGGCCGCTCATTCCGCATCTATAAGGACAACTTCTTTCGGTTCTTCTACACCATCGTGCCGGTTGAGGTGGTGTGTATTCTAATCGTGCCTGCATTGATCTGGCTATACCATATGGTCGCAGGCAATGACAGAACAGTAACGCCGGAAAGTCATGGACCATATATCCTAATCTTCATGTTTCTGGGGATGGTCGTATCAATAATGAAGTACAGCCTGTATTTCGCAATCTTCTCAAGAGGTGTCTCAGAGTGGCATTTGGGCCGGAAAGCTCTTTTCAGAAGAACATACGTCTTTGTGCTGCCAAGACTGTGGCCGGTTGTCCTGGCCTCTCTTGTTGTGGGGGTGGTTTGCACTACGGGTTTCTTTCTCTGTATCCTGCCGGGTTTGCTCTTTGTGCTGTGGCTTGCATTGACCACAGTTGTCGTTGTCCTTGAACGCTCCAAGGTCATGAAAGCACCGGAGCGAAGCAAGGAGCTTGTGTCGGGCAACGTGCTGAGATTCGCCGGATTGCTCTTGATTTGCATCCTCATTTGCTCGCCTCTGCTCTTGTTCCCGGTTCCCCGTACTGTGACTATCTTGGGTGTGATGGGATACGATATGTTGTTCATATTACTTGCATTCG
>Ga0180433_10008150_pt1 | contig 13154 bp, 4 predicted proteins | sample SS_ome_8_FD_132980 | JGI IMG/M metagenome (GOLD analysis project Ga0180433, IMG submission 132980) | Hypersaline lake sediment archaeal communities from the Salton Sea, California, USA - SS_1_D_1 metaG | ecosystem: Environmental > Aquatic > Non-marine Saline and Alkaline > Hypersaline > Sediment... | reverse complement strand
GGGAGGTAATGGCTGTTATCAAGTCAGAAGTTAAAAAAAGAAAAGATGCAATTGAAGACTACATTAAAGGCGGTCGACAGGAACTGGCGGATAAAGAGGTAGAGGAAATTAAAATACTAGAGAAGTATTTGCCTGAACAGATGAGTGATGAAGAGCTGGAAAAAATTGTCCGGGATGTTATTGCTGAAATGGGTGAAGTAGGTATGTCTGACTTTGGGAAAGCTATGGGTGCGATCATGGGGAAAACCAGGGGTCAGGCTGATGGGAGCAAGGTCAGCGAGCTAGTGAAAAAAGTTTTAAAAGGATAAAAAAGGATCAAATATGAAAAAAACAGCGGGATAAAACCGCTGTTTTTTTAGATAAAAAATTCCGTATTAGTAGATCGATACGGGGTCGCCCCGTATCGATCCCGGTATAGGGTAAGTAGGGATGACTTAGAGCGAAAAGTCGCTTTAGGGTAAACCCCTAAGGCTAAAAATATCCAAGCGCGCTTGAGTATGCTTATAAAATAAAGCATTAGCCTATGGATTTATCCATAGGCGGTAGAAAAAGTTTTTTTAAAGGAATTGGATTTATTTGATTTTTTTAGTGAAGGCTGTTTTTAGTTATAGGATTATTGCTGAATATCGTATTTAGATAAAGAAAGAGATTATTTCATTTTAGGGATGAATTTTTTAATGTTATCTAGAGCAGAAATTGGGGCGTGTTGCCTTATTTTAGTGCGGGCCCGGTTAGTTTTGACAAATTTTAACCAGTCGCGGTTCGGGCCCCTGCGGTTTTTATCAGTAATAATTTCTACTAGGTCGCCGTTTTTTAATTCCTGGTCTAGGGTAGCGATTTTGTCGTTAATTAAGGCGCTGATCATGTGGTTACCGACATCAGAATGGACAGCGTAGGCAAAATCAACCGGCGTAGATTTTTCCGGCAGTTCAAAAACATCGCCTTTGGGTGAGAAAACAAAAATTCGGTTGCTGAAAATATCAAGCTTTATTTTTTTAATAAAATCGCTGGTGTCCTCGCTGTCTCTTTGGATATTTAATATTTCTTTTATCCAGTCTGGTTGCTTTTTTGAAGCACTAGTTTCGCCCCGCTTGTAATGCCAGTGGGCGGCGATGCCAAAAAGAGCTTCATCATGCATCTCTTTGGTTCTGATTTGAAATTCAGTGGCTTTGCCGTCAGGCCCGAAGACAGTAGTATGCAGGCTCCGGTAGCCGTTTGGCTTTGGTACGGCAATATAATCTTTAAATCGATTAGGTTGGGGCTTCCAGATAGTATGGATTATACCCAATACTTTATAGCAATCAGAAGTGGTAGGAAGGATAATCCGCAAAGCAAAGACATCATGAATTTCGTCAAACTGGCGCTCTTTTTTTTGCATTTTTTGATAGATGCTATAAAGATGCTTAAAGCGGCCTTCAATAGTAAATTCAATTGCTTCCTCTTTTAATTTTTGGCCTAAAATATTTTTCACTTTCTGGATAAGCTGGTTGCGTTCAGCTTTTTTTTCTACTTCATATTTATATTCTATCTTTTTATATTCTTCGGGGTAAAGGTATTTAAAGCAGATATCTTCCATCTGCCATTTAAGCCGCCAGATACCTAAGAGGCCGGCAATGGGCGCATATATTTCTAAAGTTTCCGAAGCTACCCGCAAGCGTTTTTCAAGAGGTAGAGCATCAAGAGTTCTTAAGTTATGCAGGCGGTCGCAAAATTTTATTAAAATAACCCGCAAGTCTTTGGCCATAGCGAGAAACATTTTTCTTAAGTTTTCTCTGTACCGCTCAATGCCGCGGTATTTAATTTTACTTAATTTGGTGATGCCTTTAATTAAGGCCGCCACTTCGTGACCAAAATTTTTTTCAATATCATTTAAGGTAAATTCAGTATCTTCAGGAATATCATGCATTAAACCAGCCAAAACCGTATTTTGGTCAGCTTTAATCTGGGCCAATAAAAAAGCTGTATGCAGGCTGTGCTGGATATAGGGTTCGCCGGTTTTTCGCTTTTGGCCAAGGTGCGCTTTTTGGGTAAATTCATAAGCAAGCCTGACCATATCAGTATCAGCTTCAGGGTCGTTTTCTTTAACTTTTTTGATGATTTGGTCAATAGTCATAATTATAATGCGAATCTACAAATTATATGCGAATGTTGCAAATTGCGAATACTAATACACTAATATGTCTACCCGACCTGCCCACAGAACTAGAGCGTTGCAGGCGGGAGTGCCATATCTGTGGCGGGCGGGCGAATAAATGCAAACTTGCCCCCCGGTTACAAATTAATAAAAAATGGAAACCGGGGTAAACGAATTGCGAATAAAGGTGATGCTAATCCGTGAATGTATGCGACCTCCTTCGCTAAAGCTACGGAGGTTAAAAATGCTGCGAATTGCGAATATTAATGTGATTATCTGTGAATTGCTGATTGTTTGCTTTGCAGGTTTTATTTATGGTATAATAATATTATAAAAAATAACATAAGTCAATTTATTTTACCAAGTTTAACTAACTAGTTTAACTAATAAATTAGTTTATTTTTGGTATGTATAAAATAAATAGCAAGTTATAAGTTATAACCTATTTTCTGTGAGAAAAATTATGCTAAAAAAGAAAGTAATAATTTTAGGTTTGTTTTTTGTATTGGCCATGTTTTTATTGCCCGGTTTAGCTTGGGGGCAAGGAGTTGATTTAGGGGTTGATGAAGCCAGAAATATAGGATTGCCTGGAGATAAAAATTCAGATCCACGGGTAATTATTGTTAAGGTAATTAGAGTAGCTTTAGGTTTTTTAGGCATTATTGCTGTGGCCATATTTTTGTATGGCGGCTGGTTATGGATGACGAGCGGAGGTAATGAGGAAAAAATAGGCAAAGCTAAAAAAACTTTAATTAACGCAATTATCGGCATTATTATTATAATGTCGGCTTTTATTATAGTTAATTTTATTTTAAACATGCTAGAAGGCGGCGATGGTATTGGCAGTGGTCCGCCAACTTCCCGGCCGCCCAGTTCAGGCGGGGGCATAGGAGCGATCGGGGCATGTTCAGTGGAGACAGTTTACCCTGAAGATGGCCAGCAGGATGTACCCAGAAATACTGCTATTATGGTCTCATTTAAAGAAGCCGTAGATTTAAGCACAGTACAACTTGAGGGTAGTAATTATATAGACACAGAAAGTGTGCAAATTTATCAGACTAATAATCCAGATGTTTTAATAACAGACGTCCAAGCTAGTATAACGTCTGATAATATGACTATCATTTTATCTCCTGATGATTATTTAGGTTCGCCATCTGGATTTATTTGGTATACAGTTCATCTAAGTAATATTAATAAATTAAATCCAACTGGTACAAATCCAAGTATTTTTTCAAATTGCTATAATGATTTCCTGGAATGGCAATTTGAAGTCAGTAATAGAATAGATTTAACCCCGCCGCAAATAGTCAGTGTTTTTCCAAATCCGGATAATGAGCAAGATACTATTATAGAACAGGGCCTAGCTCAAGCAGAGGGCAGTATTACGGTTACCGGTACTCCTAATACTTATAACGATGCATCAGTAACTGTGAATAAATCACCGACTGATGCACTTTGGAGCGATGCCACCGCTACTATTAGCGGAATCTGTAGTGAGAGCAGAGATATGGTTGTTTCTAGCACTGGTAATAGTATTCAAATTTATGAAGGCAGTACTTTATTGGGAGCCGGAACTATAAATGGCAATACGGCTACGTTTACTTTATGTAATTTAACTTTAACTTTAACCGAAGGTGATTATATATCAAATTATTCAAGAAGTAATTGCGCCTGGGATATAACTTTTACTCCTATGCAAGCAGCAGACAATTTAAGGGTAGGCAATAATTCATATGTATTTGGAGATGGTAATAACGAAATTGGAGTAGGCGCGACTACAGGTGCTACTGCCGCAAATATTGCTAATATCCTTAGTGATCATCCAGACGTAGAAGTTGATTATGATCCGGGAACAAGCGAAGTTGACTTAATAGCCAGGGTTGCTGGATCGGATGGTGATAATATTACTTTAACCTCAACCGCTGATTCAGAAGTGATTACTATTTCAGATAATGGTATGACTGGAGGGCAGGATAGCTTAGATGATATAGACGAGAATGATGAACCAGACGAATATAGAAACGCAGCTATAAAGATTACTTTTAATGAGGCGATAAATCCAGTATCAGTAACTGGCCATTCTATAGATGATAATCCATATATTAGTATAAACATAGCTGGCGGCAGTGAAATAGCCGGAACATTTGTAATTACTAATTCATATCGGACCTTAGAGTTTATACCGGACGACCTTTGCGGAATAAATGCCTGCGGGGAAGATATATATTGTTTACCTGGCGGGGTAAACATTAGACTGGTTTTACTAGCTGGATTACTGGAAGATTGCGGTGATGATAATTGCGCCTCAAAATCTCCCTATAATAATTGCGTCGGCGGAGTATGTAGAAATACAGATGGAGAAAACTATCCGGTTTCAGCTAAACCACCGCAAGGGATTATGGATGCACAGCTTAATTCTTTAGATGGAAATATGGACGGAGATGCTGACGGACCAGTTAGTGAATACGACCTTAATAATCCTAATTCTGAAAACGGGGACAATGTTGAATGGTCGTTTTGGACGCTTGATGATCTTGATCTAACTCCCCCCACAATTATTAGTATTAGCCCTGATTATAGTGATGCAGGTGTTTTATTAAACGCTCCCATTACTATTAATTTTTCTAAATTAATGCTAGCAAGCAGCTTGGCAACCGGCGAGAGAACTATTACGGCGCAGGAACAGACAATTACGCATAAATTAATAAATTTATGGAGTTTTACTGGCAGTCCAATTGGTTATTGGATTACTAGTCAGGATATGGCTGGTGACGGCAACCCAGCCGATCTTAGTGTTCCTGATGATGATTACACGCAAGCAGAAATAAGGCACTCAATGTTTTCTGATGCTACCAGCTATCGGGTGCAGGTGGGTTCTGGGGTAAGGGATATTTATCAGAATTGCTTTCAGCCTAGTTCAGGTCCGGGTTGTACCGGAGGGCTTTCTTGCTGTAATGGTGTGGCAAGTGGGGGGAGTAGTTGTGAATAAAATAGTAAATAGTAATTAGTAAATAGTAATTAGTAATATAATTAAATTATTACTAATTACTAGTTTTACTTAATTACCTGGCGAGAGAAATGCTAAAAAATATAATAATATTAATTTGTTTAATCATAGTTGGCCTGGGGGCAGCTAATTTTGCCTTTGCTCAAGAATCGGCTGATTTTGGATTGGATAGAGCCGCGGGCATTGGCCTGCCTGGAGAAGCAGATACTGACCCGCGAGTGGTAATAGTAAACGTAATTAGAATAGCTTTATCGTTTTTAGGCATAATTGCCGTGCTAATTATTATGTATGGCGGCTGGATGTGGATGACAGCAGCTGGCAGTCCGGATAGAGTTGATAAAGCTAAAAAAATACTGATTGGCGCTGTTATTGGTTTAGTTATAGTGCTTTCAGCTTTTATAATCGTGAGCTTTATTTTTAATAGAATGATCGGGATTATAGAACCGGGGCCAGGACCGGGACCAGGTCCGGGACCAGGACCAGGTCCGGGACCTGGTTCAAGTCAGCTCGGAGTTACCTCAACTATACCGAGTGAAGGAGCGACAGACGTTATTAGAAATGTAGTGATTAGATATAATTTTAATAGATCAATAGATAGCGCCACGGTTGATGCAAGTACATTTACGGTAGAAGATAGTGGCGGCAATCCAATCGCTGGAAACAGAATTGTATCCGGCAGAAGGATTAGTTTTTTTCCTCTAGAAGGTACTTGTCCCCCTAATGATTGTGGGGCCACCAGATGTTTGCCAGCTAGCGAGCAAATTAGGGTAATGGCTGTGGCTGGCAATATTTTAAGCATTGGCGGTTTAGAATTAGAATGTTTTGCCTCAATTCCTGATGATACCTGTACCATAACTTTTAATACTGGCGAAGCTGTAGATTGCGCTGATCCAACTATGAATATAATAGACAACGGACAGTTTTGTTTAGATGCTTCTAATTTATTAGGCTTTAATTCATCTGATGATTCAGGCGTTAGTTCAATTGAGTTTAATGATAATAATGGGGGCAGTGCTTTTTTTGACGGTCCAGCGCCGATTACTGTAAATTGCCTAGGTCCTGACTGCACTAGCTGGAGCGAACCACCAGGTATTGTTATCTGGCAACCGACTGAAGCTCTTGGTTATAGTGCGTTTACAAATTATATAATTACTGCTACAGCCGATGACTTTGATGATAATTCAGATAGTGATAGTGTTACCTATAATTTACGACCATCGCATTGCTGTAATGGAGGGCAAGATGGGGATGAAGAGGGAGTTGATTGCGGAGGTAGCTGTGCGGCCTGTGTAGGTACGGCTTGCGCGGATGATGCAGTTTCCCAGCCAGCTACCAGCTGTAATGATGAACTGTGTGCAACAGGATTATGCAATAGCGATGGTTCTGATGCCGTAATTTGCGAAGCCGCCGGCTACGGAGCAGGGGTAGACAGTTGCTGTCTTTGCCAGGAGCGGCCCAGGATTGACTGGATAAGCCCGGTAGATGAAGATAATAGACCCAACGGAGCGATTGGGAATATGATAACTATCGGCGGTTATTGGTTTGGCGATGCAGTTGGAGTAATTTCTTTTTCTGATGGAGCTGGCGGCTGGGTTCCGGCTAGTATAGCTAGTGAAGTCAACCCGTTTTGCAGCGACGCCTGGAGCGATAGAGAGATTGTTATAGTTGTTCCAGAGGGAGCGGCTACAGGACCAATACAAGTAGAAGCGGCCAGCGGCAATACAGACAGAACAGATGATGATTTTGGGATAAATATCCCTGATTTTTTAGTTAATAATATATCCCGGCCAGGTTTATGCTTAGTTGACCCTGATAACGGCAGTTTTGGTGATACGATTAATTTGCGGGGAATTAATTTCGGCACTGTGCAGCAGGCAGTTTTATTCGGCAATATAAATAATTATGTTAGCGCCAACATTTCTTATTGGACCAACACTTCAGTAAACGCGCTAGTCCCTAATATTAATACAGGCAATACAACGGTTTTTATTTCATTTGATAATGTAAATAGTAATTATTTAAGCTTTACTAAAAATCCTGACCCGGAAGCGCCAGGTGCTAGAATAATTTCTTTTGACCCTGTAGCGGGAGCTCCGGGGCAGTACGTAACCATTATTGGTACTGGCTTTGGCGCTATAAGGGGAAATAGTGAAGTTCATTTTGGAGACGAATTCGGCAGCCAAGCTGATTATAATTTTCCTCAAGAATGCGTGGATAGTGTCTGGAGCGATACGCAGGTAATTATTAAAGTGCCGTTTATAGGCGATGACAATTATACAATAACTATGGTTATTGGCAGCGAAGTAATAGACACCAGCGCCTTAGACCCGGGTGAATTTAATGTTAATAGCAGTTTGCCTTTAACTCCAAGTTTATGTAGATTATCGCCTTTATCTGGTTTGGTTGGCAGCCGGGTTGAGTTAACCGGTGAATATTTTGGCGCGCAAAATAGTGGTTCAATAAGATTTTATTTAAACGAGAATGTAGCTGGAAGTGCTGTCGGAACTACTTGGGATACAAATCAAATTACTACTTTGGTACCTGAAGGAGCTATAACCGGCCCGGTTAGGGTTGTGCAGAGTGGTTTAGAAGGAAACGGTATTAATTTTTCAGTAGGTTCATGTTTGGATCCGGGCAATGATTGCGGAGATAATTTAGTTTGCTGTCCAGAAGGCACTGAACAAGTAGGTACCTGTGTATCTAGCCTTGAAGATTGTACTAGAGAGCTTTTTAGTTCGGTTTTTGAATGGGATTTTAGCACTGGTGCTGGTGGAGGAGAGGGAGAGAGCTGTGATTCAGATCAAACTACTCCAGAGTGCGATGCAGATTCAAGTTTATGCAGCGGTAGTTTGCGGTGCGATCCTGATACTTGTACCTGCCAGCCACCTTTGACTTGTTCTGGTTATGATATAAATCAATGTTTAACAGCTGGATTCTGCCCGAATTCTCCTGGGCAATGCTCAACAAACCTAGGCGGCGATAGAATACCAATGGGTAGTTGTGCAGACGCTGATTGTAATGGAGTAGGAGCCTGCACAGTAGGTTGCGTTTATAGCGGTCTAGTTAATAAATGCGTTGATGAAAATCAAGGGAATAATGGAGTTTGCGATTTAGATAATCCGACTATTACTACAGACGCAGTTGGTAATACAGTATATGCATATTGCGCTGATTATGAAGGCAGTAATCGCTGGTATATTAACACTGGTTTAAGCTGTCCGGCCGGCTGGACAATGCTGCCTGGTAATAGATGCGTTGATGAAATTTCTGCTTGTTACGCTTGTGATACAGGATTTAGCTGTTTAGATGATAATGATGATAATTATGAGGGTCTTTGCGGCATAAATCAAAATATTTGCCCACCTGGGTCAAGCTGTAATGCAGCAGAAGTTTGTGAAAGAATTGAAAGCGCGGCCTGTGAATGCTGTTGTGAAATAGGCCAGGATAATAGAGATTGCTGTTATCCTTTAACCTGCGAAGGAACTTGTGGCGAGGGCACCAGCGATGACGGTACTGGCTTTGGCTTGTGCTCAGGATGCGCTAATGCCGGTACAACTCAGGACGAAAGAGATGAGGCCTGCAATTGTTATGGTTTTACTAATAAGTTTTGTGATACAACTGATCCTAGTTTTCCAGAGGGAGTATGTCGGGATGCGCCAATAACTGGCACTCCATGTTATGATCCTAATACAGCTGCAACTTGTAATTCAGATGATCCTTTATGTTCGGATAGTGATTATTGCGATTCCAGTTCTTGTACTTGCCAGCCAGTAGTAGTGGGTGTACCTTGCGATCAAAATCCTGGCACCCCTGATGTATGTGACAATAGTCCTGACATGTGCGCTCAAGCTGACCCTAATTTATTTTGCGATACCACTAGGAATTGCACCTGCCAGCAAGTTATTAGTACTCCGGAAGCGCCTTGTGAAGATCCAGCTAGTATAACCGAACCTAGAGCATGCAATCTTGATCCAAATTTTTGCGTTCCTGGCCTGCAGTGCCTGCCAGAACCTAGGGCGGCAGGAAGTTGCGGATCTTGCTGCTGTGAAATTGGCGATGGAGATAGGTGTTCTGATATAGATGATGCTTTGTCATGTAATTATGTTGACGAAGGCAATTGCGCAGATACTAATCGAAGCTTGGCTCCTGCTTCTTCTGATTTTGGATTATGCTGCGGTTGCAATAGTGATAGCCAGTGCGGTAATACAGCTGTTAGTGGCTGTGCTGATGATACTTGCTGTCGGACTAGACCGGGGGTAGATCCTCCGACTAGTCCATATAACGGAGAAAGAAATGTATGCCGCAATGCGTCCATAGTAGTAAACTTTGATCAAGCAATGAATATAAGCAGTTTTTCAGGCGATGTGATCTTGGTTGGAGATTATGGTACGGGACAATGTCCGGATGGTACAAATTATTTAGTTGCAGTTGGGGAGAATCAGGGCTTAATGGCTCGCGCTTGGCTTAAAGTAAAATCTGCTTTAGCTAAAATAATATCACCCTTGTTTCCTAAGGCCATAGCTTTATCAAATAATTTCTGCGCTATTTCCGGAAGTCCCAGCGGCAATGGCTCTACTTTAACTTGGACGCCAAGCGGTTTATTAGACGCCGGCACTACGTATTACGTTATAATTCAAGGGGACAGCGACACAAGCGACAATATAAATGAGGGAGTTTTAAGCTCTTTTGGGTTAAGTATGGCAGATAATTGGATAGATCTGGATTCAAGCGGATCAATTAATATGAACGACCGGACATTTAATGGCCATGATTATTACGGGTATGTTTTTTCATTTACGACCAGGGATATTGCAGTTAATAACGGAGTATGTTTAATTCACCATTTAGAAGTTGAACCTAGGTCTTATTTATTTAATACCACTTTAGACGATGTTAACGAGAATGACAGTGATCCAAATAATAATAGTTTTGATACCGTGCATGATAGTGATAAAGTATTTACTGCCCGAGCAGTATCTAGACAAGGCCAAACACTTTTCGAGTCATATGATGAGGATGGAAATGTAGTATATGGATGGGACTGGGGATGGTCAATAGATCCTAGTACTGTTGTTAATTTTGATTCGGATGACCCGTTTACGGATAATGATAATGATCAGCATTTATTAGAAGCGCAAAACGTAGCTGACGGCAAGGCAATAATTACAGTAACAGCCACAGATTCAGAAAATAATATTTTTGAAACTCAAGCAGAAGCCTGGGTATTTATTTGCGAGAATCCCTGGCCGCCAATTGATGGTGTTTCCTGGTCTCCTTGGCAGGATGAGGAAGGAAACTGTGGAGGCCCTTGTGATAATACTAATTACGAAATATATTATTGCCGTGATCAGGGCGGAATAGGTACTGCGGATGATTTACCTGCTATTCGAGACAATAATTCTGTTATTTTAGGCACGCCTGTAAATTCAGATATTTTTAAAGAGTTTTACTTTTTTAGAGAGGAGATTCCTGAATTATCAGGCGCAGGTTTATCAATTAGTGATTTATCAAATGATAATATAGGAATTTTAAATGTTTCCTGGTCAGGATCAGGCGCAGGTGATTTAAAAAAACTATATTACGGCACAGCTTCAGGTAATTATGATAATTATATTGATGTCGGAGCTGACAATAATGCAACGATTAGCGATTTAACTATTGGCCAAACTTATTATCTTACTTATACTACTTATACTAGCGGGGGAGCTGAAAGCGGTTATTCTCCTGAAGTAAGCGCCACACTGGAAGATAATATACTTCCGCCTACACCAGTGAATGTACAAGCAAGTCCGGGCGATCAAGGAATCACAGTAAGCTGGAGTCTTAATTCAAGTGATACTACTAGATACCGGATATATTATGGAGTTAGCTCGGGTATATATGGAGATAGTATAGAAGTTAGCTCATATGAAAGCCAAGGAACTATCCCATCATTGCCTGATGGCACATATTATATAGTGGTTACAGCTATTGATAGTTATAATAACGAGAGCGCTTATTCTACACCTGAATTAAGAAGAATTTTATATTCTGGGAGTGCTTGCACAGGCACTGATCCATTAGGTACAGCTTGCGGAGGAGGTGTGAAGTTTAGTGATAATTTAGTAGGCATGATGTATGACCTTGTCAATCAGAGTTGGGGTTCGGCTATTGCCGCCTGCGATAATTTAAGTGCTAATGGCTATAGCGACTGGTATTTACCTGATATGACGGAATTAAGAATTCTTTTTGAACAGCAAGATTTATTTACCAGCTATAGTCAGTGGCAAATAAGGCGTTATCATTCATCAGAGGATTGTGGAGTTACACAAAATAGATCTATATTTTTCCCTAATACTGGACCTGATCCTGGAGATGAAGCGTGTTTTCAGACTAGTAGTAATTTAGCAGTTAGGTGTATTAGAAGTTTTTAATATTCCCACAAATCTACAAATTAGCTACAAATACTACAAATTATTAATTTTTTTACCTATTTATATTATTCGTAGCAGATTTGTAGATTCGTTGGGGGATTAACTAAGAAATTTACAATAAATTATTTAACCATAACTTATATTTAATTTGCATAACCACTTTTAAAAATTAATAAATAAATTTATGTTTGATGATGAAAATAAAAAAGATAATAACTCAACTGTGCAGGGAGATAATAATCAGGCAGGTTCGGCTCCGCCGTCTATTCAGACGGGGGATGATAAACCTAATGAGGAGGGTCCACCAAGGAACAATAGGCTTAATTTAGATGTAAATAAGGGTAAATTTCCTGAGCAGACATCCCCACCGGATCCAGCGCAAGCTGACAAGCCTTTAGCTAAAGCGTCGGAGGTAAAATCTTCGCTTAACGGAGAGGTGCAGGACATTTTAGCAGGTACTGAAGATGTCCCGGCTAAACCAGATATTTTTAAGCCAAAAGAGCCAGCGGCTGCGCCTCCTTTTTTACCTGATAAAGAGAAAGATGGCTCTAATAAAGATAATCGAGCTAAAAAGATAATTATTTTAGTAGTGATTATAATTGCTGTAGCGGGTATAGTTTTAGGCGGATTTTATTTAGTTAAGAAGTTTTTGTCGGCGCCAAGCGATGTAGTACCGGAGGAGAGTATTGATGTAGGCATAGATTTAGATGAGCCAGCAGACAAAGGAGAAGCTGATGAGCAGATTGACGAGCCGGCAGAGAGAATTATATTACAAGACAGTGATCAGGACAGCTTAACGGATGAAGAGGAAATTGAATTAGGTACAGATATAAATAAAGTTGATTCTGATGACGACGGCTTATTTGACCGCGAAGAAGTAAAAGTTTATGAAACTGATCCCTTAAATGCAGATTCTGACAATGACGGCTTATTAGACGGAGAAGAAGTTTTAGAGGGCAGAAATCCGCTGGGCGAAGGCATGCTTTATAATTTACCCGGATCCAACCCTTTAGGAAATGAATTAATTGATACAGATAATGATGGCTTACTTGATGAAGATGAAGTTAAGTACGGCACTGATATAACTAGCTCTGATTCAGACAATGACGGGTTAGCAGATTACCAGGAAATAAAAGTATATAAAACCGATCCCATGAATGCTGATACTGACGGAGACAGCTATTTAGACGGCGCTGAAGTTGAAAACGGGTATAATCCAAATGGGGAGGGTAAAATAAGGTAAGATTCTAAACTACAAATTTTATCACAAATTCACAAATACTTCATTCTAATTCTTGCTACCGATGTTAATATTTGTGTATTTGTAATTAATCTATTTAAAAGTTATGCTTGAAAGGTTAAAAAAATTTTTATTAAAACGAAAGCCTGATGAAATTATAAATCAAGATGAGAAGGCGGAAGAAAAAAAGGCTGATCTTGAAGATGTTCTGGATAGCGTAAGCGGGTCGAGTCTTGAAATTGATAAGAATACGATTATTCGTACCATGCCGAAAAAATTTCTTCAAGATAAAGTTAAGGCCAAACAGGCTAAGAAAACTGGCGTGATTATTATTGTAGTGGGCGCTATATTTATTAT
>Ga0180433_10008149_pt1 | contig 13156 bp, 8 predicted proteins | sample SS_ome_8_FD_132980 | JGI IMG/M metagenome (GOLD analysis project Ga0180433, IMG submission 132980) | Hypersaline lake sediment archaeal communities from the Salton Sea, California, USA - SS_1_D_1 metaG | ecosystem: Environmental > Aquatic > Non-marine Saline and Alkaline > Hypersaline > Sediment... | reverse complement strand
TTAGTGTAATATTTGCAAAACCATCCGTATCAATACCATCAACAGTACCAATCTGATATGGATTTGCATCATCCAAATCTGTTGTACCGTTATCAGGAGTTACAGAAAGTAAATCAGGATCATACCAACTGGCACCACTGTCATCAGAATATTCCACTTTTACTCTTGTCTCATCAGAGTCTGTATCTGCAATTGTTGTTTGAAATGAAAGTTCTCCAGAACCATCTGTTGCTTGTGTGATACTCGCAGGCGCAGTTGCAGTTGGTGCAGTGTTTGCAAGAAGTTCATAAGCACCAATATCATAAGATCCGAGCGGACGTGGAGTCCCAATAATATCAGTTGTTGCTGTGTGATTTGCTCCCTGATCTACAGCAACAGAACCAACAAATAAAGAAAAATCATCTGCAGCAGGGTTTGTCATTATATTTGTAGCAGTTCCTTGATTTATTTCAGTTCCTCCATGAGTAAACAATGCACTATATTTTCTTGTTGCATTATTTCCAAAAACATTGTTGTTAAAAACCTCACCTCCATCATTACCGTACCCCGCAACACCCATAACAAAATCATCAACAGCTATAGGTGTTCCATAAAAAATATTATTCGCAATGGTAGAAGAAAGCTCCTCATCACCTGCAAAAACCATTCCAGCAATATCAGATGCACTATTATTATAGAAAGTGTTATTTGTAATTTCCCACCCTTCACCAGTTCCACCATGCATAGAAATAGTACCCATTCCAGCTGTTGTTGTATCAAAAACATTGTTATAAATCTTTCCGGTTGTTGTTTCAAAATACACACATTCGCCCCATGCAGGTACAGTGTCTAGCAAAAAATTATTTCTTAAAATTCCATCTATAAAATAAATAACATAATCGCTGTATGCTCCAGAAAAAGTATTATATTGAACAATACCATCCTGCATATCTACCTGTTCATTTTGAATTAAAAATCCTTGCCCAAGAGCACCAAGCACTCCATTTGCAGAATTGACAGTGATTTTAGCAGATAGGTTCAAAGTTGTACTCCCCGCACCATTTTCACTTTGAACAGTTATATCCTTATTTAAAGTAAAACCACCAGGGAAACTTCCATTTCCTACCTGTACAATGTCATTAGTAGCAGCAGAAGCTTGTCCTATTGCATAAGAAATTGTCAAACAAGGAGCACCAGTACAATCACCGGCATCAGCACCGGTTGTTGCGACATAATGAGTATCAGCACTTGCAATATTAATTCCAAACAGTAGTAAAAATACTATTGTACTAATACAGTAAAAAAAGATTTTCCAGATTTTCATTTTTTTTTATTTTTTAAGATATTGCTTTTATTTTTAAACTTTCATATAGTTTACTAGGTTTTTAAGGTCTTGTAAATCTGTTTTTGACCTATTAAAACCATAAAACGCAAACCTGTCAATAATAAATAATATTATGGATTTCAAATTTTTAAAAATCGTAATCTACGTGCCCAAAACTCATTCAGACAACATCCGAAAAGCTCTTGCAGAGTCAGGTGCTGGTCATATCGGTAACTATGACTACTGTTCTTTTACTACAAAAGGTACAGGTAGATTCAGGGGACTTGAAGGCACAAAGCCATTTATTGGAGAATTAGGCAAAGTAGAAGAAGTGGAAGAAGAAAGGATTGAAACAATCCTGGAATCTGAAAAATTAGAAAAAGTTTTGGAAGCCGTGAGAAAAATCCACCCATATGAAGAACCCGCAATTGATATTTATCCATTGTTAAATTCATTAAACGAATGAAATTTTCTATCCCCACAAAGACAGCAATCTAACACATAATTATCTTAAATATAATGCAGGCAATAGAAACAATTTTATCTATTTATATTCTAATATTAGCAGGATTTGTAATTCAAAAATTTACAAATATCGAAGATAAAGCGCTTACAAAAGTTATTGTCTTTATTTTGCTTCCTGCACTTGTATTTGTCGGGTTTTTAGAAAAAGAATTTTCAAGTTTGGAGCTTTTCTTACCTGCACTTTTTGCAGGTCTTTTGCTACTGATTGGTGGGTTTGGTTATCTGGTAGGTAAACTTTTAAAACTCCCAAAAGAAAAGAGGAATATTTTAAGCGCAACATCAACAATGTCTAATACCGGTAACTATGGGATCCCTTTTTGTGTTGCAGTACTGGGTAAAGAAGCTTTACCGATAACCGCATTAATAGTTTTAGGTTCAACAATTATAACTTTTACTTGGGGAGCTTATATAATTTCTGCAGGTAAAAATTCTTTCAAACAATCATTAAAAAATGTTGTAAAACTACCCTTAATCTATGCCTTTCTGGCAGCGGTTCTTATTAAATCTTTAAACATCACTATTCCAGGTGTCATTTTGAATCCAATAACAATGCTTGGAGATGCTTCCATCCCAATGTTTCTGGTACTCCTTGGAATCTTTCTGGCAAAAATGAAAAGGAAGCATATTTCATTTAAAATGATTGGAGCTGCAACGATATTAAAGCTGATGATAATGCCTGCAGCAGCTTTCGGTATTGCTTATTTCTTAAAACTCCCAGAACTAATTTTCGCAGTTTTCGTTTTGGAAGCAGCCATGCCAACAGCGGTAAACACTATTAATTTGAGTTCTTTATATAACGTCCAACCAAAAACAACAGCTGCGATTGTGTTTATAACTACTCTTTTGAGTCTGGGAACATTAACAGTTATATCGTTTTTGGTATAAAATTTGCTTTCTCTTTTTCCATCTGTCAAAATAAAACACACAAAAATTAAAACTTCATTAAATTTTAATAAAAAATGGGGAAATTAACTCCAATGATGAAGCAGTATCAGGAGCTAAAAGAAAAACATAAAGACTGCATCTTATTTTTCAGATTAGGAGACTTTTACGAAATGTTTGATGATGATGCTTACATTGCCTCAAAAATTTTAGACATCGCTTTAACATCAAGACACAAAGGCGAATCCAAAACTCCAATGTGTGGAGTGCCTTATCATGCAGCAGAAAATTACGTTGCCAAACTTACAAAATCCGGGAAAAAAGTAGCAATTTGTGAACAAGTTTCAGATCCAAATGAACCGGGAATCGTTAAAAGAGAGGTCGTACGAATTATCACTCCTGGTACAACTTTAAACGACACAGTACTCGAACAAAAATCCAACAACTATATTATTAGTATCTACCCAAAGAAAAACTATTTTGGACTGGCTTTTGCTGATCTTACAACTGGAGATTTTAAACTTACTGAAGTTAACTCTTATGCTAATTTAAAAACTGAGATTGCCCGCCTCAATCCATCGGAATGTATTGTTCCGGAAGATGAAATGGAAAATAACTTACACATTCAAAAACTTTATCAGGAATTCCTGGATCTTCATATTTTTCCATACAAAACCACTAAAAAGCCTTATGAAACTTTGACTGAAGCTTACAAAACTAAAAGTCTGGAAGGTTTTGGTGTTGAAAAATATCCATTTGGAATTCAAGCGGCCGGTAATCTGTATAACTATCTTCTTGAAACCCAAAAACAAAACTTAGATCATTTAAAAAATATCAGTTCATTCAAACCTGAAAAGTATATGGCGCTTGATGATTCAACTATCAGAAATCTTGAACTGATTTTTACTTTAAATGATGCACAAAAAAAAGGATCGCTCTTGTCGATTTTAGATAAAACTCAAACAAACATGGGAGGGCGACTATTGCATTCGATCCTCCTCAAGCCTCTTATTAAAAAAGAAGAAATCCTGGAGAGACAGCAGGGGGTTGAAGAGTTCACAGAAAATCTCGACTTAAGAGAAAAAATTACAAAACTTTTAAAAAACTTCTGCGATCTTGAAAGAATCTTAGCAAGACTGAGCTTAAATCAAGGAAGTGCCAGAGATCTTGTTAACATAAAAATTTCACTACAAAAAATTCCTGAAATTAAAAACATCTTAAAAAATTGCAGTTCAATCATTCTTCAAACAATAAACTCAAAGTTAAACTCTCTTGAAGATCTTACCAAAGAAATTGAAGAAGCGATTTTGGATGAGCCTAAAGCGGTCATTAGAGAAGGGGGAATGATTAAAAAAGGATATAATAAAGAGTTGGATGAAGTAAAAGATATATCTTTATCAGGAAAAGAGTTTATTTCGCAGTTAAAAGAAAAAGAAATCCAAAAAACAGGTATCAACTCTTTAAAAATTGGATTTAATAAAGTTTTTGGATACTACATTGAGGTCACCAACACTCATAAAAACAAGGCCCCAGACTACTTTATAAGAAAACAAACTTTAACAAACGCTGAAAGATACATAACTCCAGACTTAAAAGAATACGAAGAAAAAGTGCTTAACGCTGAAGAAAAAATCAACGAACTTGAGTTTGAACTTTTCCAAAAAATCCAAAGAAAAGTTTTGGATAATACTCAGGAGATTCAACAAACTGCCAGATATATCGGTCTGCTTGACATTCTGCTTTCATTTTCAATTACTGCAGTTTCAAACAACTACTGTAAACCGGAAATTTCTGAGGAAAATGTTCTAGAAATTGAAAATGGTCGGCATCCTGTACTTGAAAAACTGACATTTTCACAAGATTTTGTGCCAAACTCACTTAAACTTAATGATGAAGACCAACAAATTGTACTGCTTACCGGTCCAAACATGTCTGGAAAGTCTACAATCCTCAGGCAGGCTGCACTTATAACCCTCCTGGCTCAGATTGGAAGTTTTGTTCCTGCAGACAAAGCAAAGATAGGGATTACAGACCGAATTTTTACCAGAGTTGGCGCTTCAGACAACCTCTTAAAAGGCCAAAGTACTTTTATGGTGGAAATGCAGGAGGTTGCCAACATTCTCAATAATGCCAGTGAAAAAAGTTTTATTGTTTTAGATGAAATTGGAAGAGGGACATCAACTTATGACGGAGTAAGTATTGCCTGGTCGATTATGGAACACATCCATGACCTCATTAAAGCCAGGACAATTTTTGCCACTCACTATCACGAACTCATTTCACTTGCAGACAAACTAGATAGAGCAAAAAACTTTTCTGTAAATGTTAAGGATAAGGGGAATGAAGTGATCTTCCTTTATCAAATGGTAGAAGGTGGGATTAATAAAAGTTATGGGATAGAAGTTGCCAGGCTAGCAGGGCTTCCGCAAACCGTTGTAGATAAGTCCAAACAGATTCTGGGAGATCTTGAAGAAGAGGTGATAGACACAAGTAGAATTTCCGAACACCAGATGGATCTTTTTAAAGATGATATTAATCAGCATCCTGCCCTTCAAGCTCTTAAAAATTTGAATATTGAAGCTCTCACGCCTATCGAAGCTTTACAAAAACTCGATGAACTTAAAAAGTTATAAAATACGATGCCAATAGTAAAAATCCTCCCTGAAAATTTGATTAATCAAATTGCTGCGGGTGAAGTAATTGAAAGACCTTCATCAGTTGTAAAAGAACTTGTTGAAAATGCAATCGATGCCCAGGCCGACGAAATTATTCTGGAAGTCCAGACACCATGTACCTCTGTGATAAAAATTACAGATAATGGTCTTGGAATGAGTAAAGAAGATGCAATTTTGGCCTTTGAGAGACATGCAACTTCAAAAATAGATTCCCAGGATGATCTTTTTAATATCCAGACCATGGGATTTAGAGGTGAAGCGTTGGCAAGTATTGCCTCTATTGCAGAAGTTGTTTTGCAGACAAAAGAAAAAGGAAAAGACAGTGGTACTAAACTTGTATGTAAAGCCAGTAAGATTGAAAAAGTTGATGAGATTGGACGAAAAGAGGGAACGCAGATAGAAGTAAGAGAACTTTTCTTTAACACTCCAGCCAGGAAAAAATATTTAAAAAATGAATATACTGAATATTCGAACATTCTCGAAACTTTTGTAAATATTGCTCTGGCTTATCCAAATATTGCTTTCAAACTGATTAAAAATGAAAAACCTGCACTTGAACTCCCTAAAGCTGAAAAATTGAAAGATAGAATAACTGCAATTCTTGGAAGTACAGTATCAGAGTTTATGATCCCTGTTTTTTATGGAGGAAAAGATTTAAAAATTAAAGGGTACATTGGAAAACCTGAAGTAGCGAGATCAAACAGGAAAAACCAGTACTTTTATATTAATGATAGAAAAATTAACAATTTTGTGCTTTCACAAGCAATTCAACAAGCTTTCAATACTTTACTCCCAAACAAACTTTACCCGATTGCTGTTTTAAAGTTTGAAATTGATCCTAAAGAGATAGATGTAAATGTGCATCCAAGAAAACTTGAAGTAAGATTCAAAAATCAAAGAGAGATATTTTCAGCTTTGTTCAGCGCAATTAAAGCAACATTAGAAAAAAATGTACTTACTCCAAAAATCACCACATTTTCAGATGAAAAAAAGAAACTCCCAACAAACAATAGCTTATCTAATATCCAGATAAAAAAGCCGACATCCAATAACTCCCAAAAATCTTTCACTTCCCCAAAACCATCAATCAAGGACACCCAAAAAGCTTTAGATTTCAGCAAAGATCTAATGAGTGAAACCCCAACTCTAGAACGAGAACCTCGCAGCCTTGATCGAGAACTCAAAACTGTCCCCATCGGCCAAATCGCCAACTCATACATTTTGGCTGAAGAAAGAGAAAAAGGTGTTGTAATTATCGACCAGCACGCTGCCCATGAACGAATTATGTACACAGAACTAATGGACAATTTAGAAAAAGAAAAAAAAGCGATCCAGCCGCTTCTGGTCCCATTAACCTTAGAAGTAAGCCATAAAGAGATTGAAGCTTTAAAACAAAACCTGAACTACCTCAAAAAAATCGGATTTGAAATAGAAATTTTTAGCGGATCAACATTTGTTGTTAACTCAATTCCAGCATGTTTAACACAAGAAAATATCAATGAAATAATGCTTGGAATCCTTGATGATATAGTTGAAGGAAAAAATGTACATGCAATAAGCGAGGTCCAGGAAAGAATAATTCATTATATTGCCTGCAGAAGTGCCGTTAAGTTCGGCAAATCTCTAACTCACGAAGAACAAGTTGCATTAATAAATCAATTAGAAGATACTAAGGATAAATATACATGTCCTCATGGCCGGCCAACAGTTCTGGCCTTAACATACGAAGACTTAGAAAAAAAATTCAAAAGAAAATAAATGTTCAATTTAGAAAAGGAAACACCAAATAAGTACCGTATCAAAAAAACAGGTAATATGCTTGTTGATGCTGTAATTTACACAAATGAAAAAATGCTCCAGGATATTAAAGACGATCTTTCAATTCAGCAGCTTACCGACGCAGCATGTTTGAAAGGAGTTATCGATCCAGTCGTTGCAATGCCGGACATTCACCAGGGCTTTGGACTTCCAATTGGCGGTATTATGGCTATGGATGTAAAAAAAGGTTTGATCTCTGCAGGAGCTGTTGGAATGGATATAAATTGCGGTGTTAGGCTAATGAGTACAAAAATTCCTGCAAAAGAGTTGAAAGAAAAGCCAAAATTAAGAGCACTTATGAAAGCTATTGAAGAAAGAGTCCCAACAGGAACAGGCAAAAGAGGAACGCATGAACTTTCTGAACTGCCATCTTTGGAGGAGGTAGCAAAAAAAGGTTCAAAAACAATTGTAGATAAAGGTTTCGGATATCCTGAAGATATAGATAAAACCGAAGAAAATGGATGTCTGGCAGGGGGATCTCTTGAAAATGTAAGTAAAGTTGCAGCAAAAAGAGGTAGAGAACAACTTTCAACACTTGGAGGTGGAAACCATTTTATAGATATTCAGGTTGTAGATGAGATTTACGAACCGGAGATCGCAGAAGATTTTACTTTGAAAAAAGACCATATAGTGACAATGATCCATTGTGGAAGCAGAGGATTTGGACATCAAATCTGCACAGATTATACAAATGTTTTATGGGATACTGCAAAAAAGTTTGGGATTTATATACCTCAAAAAGGTTTGGCAGCAGCTCCGATAGATTCAAAAGAAGGTAAAGACTACTACAGTGCAATGGCTGCAGCAGTAAACTTTGCATTTTCAAACAGGCAGCTCATCCTCCACGATGTGAGAGAAGCTTACAAGGAAGTTTTCAACGATACAAAAGAAAATCTAGGACTAGATATGGTTTATGATGTTGCACACAATATAGCAAAGTATGAAGAAATGAACGGTCAGGAAATTTTAATTCATAGAAAAGGTGCAACTCGAGCACTACCACCAAAAAACAAGTACAATCCTCAGAGGTATATGAATACCGGTCATCCGGTACTTATACCAGGAAGTATGGCAACACCTTCATATGTACTTGTTGGGACAGAAAAGGCAAAAGAGTCGTACTATTCAGTGAATCATGGAGCTGGAAGGGTAATGTCGCGTCATGCAGCTCATAAAGAGTTAAGTCCAAAAGTTTTTGAAGAAAAAATGCAGGATATTCTACTTTCTGAAAGAAATTATGCAAAAGTCATAGATGAGTCACCAATGGTTTATAAAAATATTGATGATGTGATAAATATCCTTGTAGATGAAGGGCTTTGCAAAAAAGTTGCCCAACTTCGTCCAATAGGAGTAATAATTGGGATTGAATAAGATTTTTGCAATGTTATAATCTTATCGAATTAATTAAATTAATATCAAAATATGAAACCAGCAATCGATCCATCAAAATGTATAGCATGTGGAACATGTGCAGGTACATGCCCGGATGTTTTTAAGATGAATCCAAGTTCAGGTATTGCAGAAGTAGTTGAAGGAGCAGATTATGAAGCTAACGATGAAAAAATCAAAGATGCAGTAAGCAAATGCCCAACGCAAGCAATCACTTATTCATAAACCTTCCGCATTAAAATTATAAAATCTTATAAAGAAGCTGCGATAAAATCGTTGTCGGAGTTACATTTATAACAAAGATATCACCCAAAGAATAAGGGACATATTCGCCGTTATCTACATAAAAAGGTCGGAAATAAAAGGTCCCCTGATATTTAGAATCAAGTTCTAAATCTTTTTTAACAGTTGCTAAATCAACAGTTTTTAGGTTGTTATCTTCTTTATCAAAAATAAGAAGAATCAATGGTGTTTCCTTATCAATACTTTCCTTAATTTCAGCCTCTTTTTTCTCATTAAAACTTTCTGTAAAACCTTCTTCAGTAATCTTTACCAGGTCTGATGAAGAACTTGCAAGTAACCCATATGCATCATACTCAACCTGCTCTAAATAAACATCACTAATATCTTTAAATGTTACCCGCAAAGTTGTCTCTTCAAGTACAGCGTTTTCGATCTTTGCTTGTCTAATATTTTTACTAAAATCAGTAACAACTTGACCTTTAAAAAATCCAGTTTGATACTCCCACAAAAACAAAGCCGAAACTACAACTGCAAGAAGTGCAACTATCCAAATTGTTTTTTTTGATTTCATTTTTTTATATTAAGTAGAAAAGGGAAGCCTCAACTCTTTAGAGAGGTAGAGGCCTCCACTTATTTACTTAAAATAGATCGTTATCATATCCTCTGTTAATGATAGTAACTACTTCAGCTCTATTTAATATTTGATCCGGGTAGAAGTTTCCATCATCAGCACCTTGTACAAGACCGATATCTGTAGCTTTCTTAATCGCTTTTGCATCATCACTAGAAAGATCAGTTACATCTGGATATGTTGGTGAATCTACATCAACATTACTATAACCTTCACCTGCAGCAGCAAGCACAAGTTTAATAGCTTCTTTTCTTGGTACAGTATTTCTGAAATCAAAAGTAAGTGAGTTTTCATCAATTAGACCAACAGAATAAGCTTTTCTTAAGTACTCTTGTGCCCAGTCTGAACCAATGAAAGAAACATTAGCTTCATCCTCTGCATCAACTGCACGAACAAGCATAGTAATTAACTGTTCATAAGTTAATTCACCTTCTGGGTAAAGAAGTCTAATTAATGCAATAGAACCACAAATAGGCTCTTTTTCTTCATAAAGATCTGATCCAGGGAAAACTTCATAACCTTCAATTTCACCTTGATCTACACTTATAGCCATAGGTTCAAACCACCATAAACTTTCATCACAATCACAGAAGTTTTTAAGGTTATCATCATCACAACTATAAGCTACAGGTTTTACCCCATCTGGAATATCATCAAGTCCAGGAGCACCGCCAGGTCCAGCTTCACCTTCACGTAAACAGTATCCATCTGTACAAAGCTCATCATCCTCAGTACAAATTGCTCTATCTTCACACATTATAGGTGCATAACACACGCTGTCTCTACAAATTTCAGTTTCATCACAATCCTCATTACTATCACAAGAAGTCATACAAACTCCACTTTCAACATCACAGAACTGATTGTCTTCACATTCTGTGTCTTCAAGACATCCTGCATAAGTATAAGTACAAATGTTTTCTAAACATTCCTCACCAAACGCTTTACATGCAACCTCTTCATCACAGTAATCTCCACCATTATCTTCAGTTAAAGTTACAGTATAAGGATCACTGCTAGTTTCAGATAAATAGAAGTCATCTTGAGATAGTCCTGCAATTAGGACAATATCACCAGTGAAGTCTTCAGCAAGATCAAGTTCTGGTAGTACTTCTTCTTCTAAATTAACTGTAAGAGTACGATCAGTTTTACTTACAGGAGGAGCAAGAAAGAAGTTATAACCGGCTTGCTTTGCTTTTTCTCTAATAATTGCTCTTAATGTAACATTTTCGACTTCTTCAAGAATCTCTGTTAACTGCTCAGAAACTTCAATATCTTCAGGTTTGATAATTGATAAAATGTACTGATTATAATCATCTCTATCAATATCTTCAAAGGTAACCTCAAGCATTCTTGCACCATCATCCATATAAACGTCAGCATCCTCAATTCCTGCTTTATCACCTAAGAAAATTGAACTTGGATATCCATCAGAATCAGGAATAATTTTTCCAGGAAGTTCACCAAGACCTTTTTCTGTAAGGTAAGGAATTGCAAATATATTTCCATTAAAGTTTTCATCAACATCCGCAAACTCTTCATATATAGATGTTAATGTTACTTTTAATTTTCTACCTGCATCTTTTGCAACTTGATCTGTAATTAAGAAATCTTTTCGAATATCTATTCTGTCTAAAACATCAGATTTTTGGAAAACATTAGCTTCTTCAAGTTCAGCAATAATTTCTGGATATAGATTTATATCATCTTCCATCATTATTAATGCACCATAATTTTCAAAATCCCTTCTGGTACTTTCTTCAAATGTAATTTCAATAGATTTTTCCTCATCTTCTCCAATAAACTCAAAAGATTCAATAGCTGCAGGATCCTGTGTATATACAGTCACAGCATCACCAACTGAATTTGCAATAAAGTTATTATTATTTGTAAGGTATGGAACAAGTTTAAGCTTTGTATTTACTTCATTATTAGGAGATAAAACAGCGGCAATTTCATTAAGAGCAATACTTTGAGAAGGTTTTCTAGTTTTAAAAACCAAATCTCCAAGGTATCCGGAAGCATTTGGAACATTTCTTGAAGCAGAAATACATGTAGAAACACCATTCTGACATCCAAGTAAGTACTGATAAATTGCTTCAGAATTTGTTTCAAAATCTTCATCATTAAATACCGCTACAGCATATTTATCAAAATCTCCTCTACCCTCAGATCCGTATTCAATACTTAATACATTTTTAACTTTTCCGGCAGAAGTAATAACAGCTTTTACTCTGGAAATTTCAGGACCCTCACCTTCGCCTTCGCCTTCACCTTCGCCCTCACCCTCACCTTCTCCTTCTTCACCTTCTTCCTCCACACAAACATTTCCACTACACTCAAAGCCATCATCACAATGAGCATTTATCAAACATTCCACACACTCTCCAGTTGCTTGTTTACAGTAAGAAAGTCCTTCTTCAGTACAATCTGTATTGTCCTCACATCCTTCTTCAGGAGGTGCAGGAGCAAGTTCGACACATCGATTATTTACACACTCAAAGCCTTCACCACAACTAGCATCATCTATACAATCAACAGCTGTTGCTTCAATGTTAACAGCTTTGATTTCACTCTCAGATCCTTCCATAAACACACCACTTGCATCAAGGATTCCAGCCTGGAAATAGATCATACCTCCAAACAGTCCATCACTTAGACCAAGGTTTAAAGCTTCATCCACTTCACTAAACAGTACATCTCCAACAAAATTGTTAGTCTCAAGTTCAGCTTTGTCAAAAATACCAACATAAGTCCCATTTTCCGGGAAAGCTTCGTCAGGTGACACCTTAATTTGCATTGAGTAGTCAACCTGATCAAAAATATTAACTAACGCCCCCTTGAACAAACCCATTTGGTTACCAATAATAGCACCTATTACTCCAATTAAAACTACTGCAGCAATGATACCAATTAGTAACTTATTTTTCTTTTTAGGTTGTTCTGTAAGTAATTGTTCTTCCATTTTATAAGTTATTTAAGTTATATATTTATTAATAATTATCTTAATTGGGTATTAAGTTCAGCAAATGCTGCAGTAGCTTCGGTACCGGATTGGTTAGCTTCTGTATTTAAACTGTTTAAGTTAGCTGTATTTTCATTTCTTTCAGTCTCATCAATTGCTCCGGCGTCAACTTCGTTCTGTGCTTGGTCTTCAGTTTGTTCTGCAAGTCCGGCAGCAGATCCGGATAAACTTTGAGTAACTCTTACCATTGCACCTAACATATTGAGACCGGTTTCAGACCATCCGGTTCTTTGTGTAAGATTTTCAACAAGTCCGGATAAAGCGCTTGTTAAATTAACTTGAGCTTCTGTCCATTCAGCCATATCATCGGAAATTTCAGTAAAATCTGTCATTTGAGAAATTCTAGATCTTAAATCCTGGATAGCAATTTGAGCATCAGCAGCTCTTTGTGTGATATCCACCATTGAACCAAATAACTCTCCTGCTGCAATTTTTTCAGCTTGTTCTGCACCTCGTGCAATATCTTGAAGTTCTCTAGCCATATCATTGATAGAATCAGAAAGATCTTCGTCGGCAGTCTGGTTAAACTGATTATTTGTTCGATTATATTCAGGAATTTGAGAAGCAATAGTTTGATCTAAACGGTCATCAATACCTAATCTATCTATTAAATCTTCATAAACCTGTCTTGTATTATCATCTATTAAATCGTCAGAGATAATGTC
>Ga0180433_10008148_pt1 | contig 13156 bp, 12 predicted proteins | sample SS_ome_8_FD_132980 | JGI IMG/M metagenome (GOLD analysis project Ga0180433, IMG submission 132980) | Hypersaline lake sediment archaeal communities from the Salton Sea, California, USA - SS_1_D_1 metaG | ecosystem: Environmental > Aquatic > Non-marine Saline and Alkaline > Hypersaline >... | reverse complement strand
TTGTCTGGTTTGTGCCCAATTACAAAGCCAATGAACATGGCAGTTAAGATTCTTTCCCCCTTCGCAGCTTCCAACCGGTTTTCATTTCATGGTCCCTATGCCGGAACTTACGATATTTGGTTTTATTGCTGCCAGGATATTCCAACAGAGCTTCGGCACAGAGAAGGTACTCGGCAGCACCTGTCGAAATGCAAATTGATGGTCGAGGTACTCAAGAACGCGTGCAGCCACGGTCCTTTATTTCATGCTATTAGCCATCGCTGCGTTCATTCGCTCTTGGGCCTTTTGGACTTCGGGGTCATTCATATAAGGCATGAGCTTCATCATTGAGCCGGCGAACTTTTGACCCAACGCTTCTACTTTCGCTTGTGAGTCCCTGAGTTCCTCCGGAGGATTACTCATGTCCTTGAGTTCTGGGTACTTCTCGGCCAGCTTCTTCATTTTTGGCGCGATTGCTTCCATTTCATCAGCAAAATGATCTATGGCTTTGGCAACGTCCCTGGCGTTGTCTGATTTGTCGAGTTCGGCCATATAGGTCGCCATCGCCTTGGCAACGTCTTCGTTCACTTCTTTGACGTCAGCATATTTTTTGTCGCCACAACCATTAAGAAGAAACAGTGGTGACAGAAGACACAACATCCGGATTGAGCAATACGATTTCATTTCTTTCTCCTTGAAGCAATGATAGTGGTTAGCCAGTTCTACACCATTCGGAGAGAGTACAGGACATCGAACACTTTGTCCACAGCCTATAGTATTTATTCCTGTTCATAACACAGCACTCCTTTCGTTCCCCCAAGGTTCCATTTGTACGGGAAAACAATTGTCTCCCTATATATAAAGGCGTTTCTCAGACCCCAAATATAGACAACGAATTTGGCGTTTTTTGAGATTTTTTTGCTTATGGCGGTTTTTGAGTCGTTAAGCGGGATATGCTTGTAACTTTTTGGAGAAAAAAGCCCCCGTTCGGAGGATGGTGAAGCCTGTAGTCCGGGGGCTGTGTAAATAGTATCCGGATATTACATTAATCAAAAGCCTCAGCGCGTCAATTGTGGTAAATACGTATTTTTTCGGAGAAATCTGCAAAGGCAGGAAACCACAAGAAAACAGAAGCTCAAGATTTTTCCTAAAGAAACAGAACGTATAGACCGATAATATCTATTATGGAGGGTTCTCAATGAGGAGATGACTACAAATGGATGGATTGATAGATTCGCATCAATGGGCCAGCAAAATAGAGACACAACGCTTCCTCTTCGGCAAACCAGAACTCAAAATACGGAAAGACGCCCGGACAATCAATAACAAAACTTCCCTCCGAGTAATGTCACTACCATTGAAGGTGAGTTCATTCCTGCGATGGATTGCCAGATAACCGTACTGAGCGTGGTGACTGCTTATTCATATAGAAGAAAGCCCCTGCCAGATAGAGGGAAGGGGCTTATAGAATGTCTGTGCTTACGACTCCTTCCGTTTTCGCAGTTTCAAACCGACAGAAGCTAAGCCGAGTGCCGCAAGTAGTAGCGCCCCTGGTGCCGGGACGGACGTGGCGATGATAGCTTGTAGGTCGTCTTCAGAGAGGTCGTGTATGGACGTGAGATTGGGAAAGAGCGCCTGTGTGGTCAGGTCGGTGGTCAGTCCGGTCAGGCCGGTAATGGGGTCGATCGGGGATATGGGGCCGACAAGGTCGGGGGCCGGCGTGTAGTTGTAGTCAATCTGAAGGAGATGCTGTGACTGAGTTGTAACCAGAGTAGTGGGAGCCATCGCACAAAAAGTGTACATCAAAAAATCATCGGCTGGCTCACCGTCAGCGTAGAAGTCGTCGAGGGAGGCGGAGATGGTGATCGGCATCGCTGGATACGTGGAGATGAACGTGTCGGGCAGCATGGTGGTTGTCAGCGCGTCGATGGAAAAACGCACGTCAACATACCAGGGAGGTAGCACAGCAACCGGGCCATTGACCACAACCGGGTAACTGAAGACCTGCAAGGGCATGTCAAAATCAAAATAGGTGCCTCCAAAACCGCCCAGGTCGTGCTGCAAAGTCAAGGGATACACGCCGACCGGTCTATAAACTGGGTGGAAGGCAGGATGGTAGACTGTAGTAGCCGTGATTCCGTAGAGGGAGATGTCGACCGCATCCAGCGTGCCCAGCGCCGGATCAAAAGGGTCGATAGGTGTCAAACTCATGTCGAAGGGGCCGAGGCTGGTGAGGCTCTAAATGTGCCGAACGAAGTCGGCACGAGCGACGCGCTCGAACCCCTGTGAGAAAAACGACAGTGTGATGACGGCGAAAAGGCGTGTAATTAACGACTGTCGAGTACACATAATATAATTCCTTAATTTTAGATTTCCCATTTGACTTGATGAACGGCATTTCCGCACGCTTGTATATTTTCTCTGAGATACTCCTGTTCAATTCGGGCTTCATAATAACAAAATGACATCACAATTTCAACGAATTTCTGACAAATTCGAGACACCATGTCGCATTAAACACGAAAAAAAACCACATATTTATAGGAAGAATGCTGTTTTTCCCGCTACGTCGGCATACAAAGGCTTTTTAGTAGACAATCAGTACTCTTTCCGTCTTCGCAGCTTCCAACCGGCAAGGCTCAGGCCGAGGGTGGCGAGAAGGATGGCGGAGGGGGCGGGGATTACATACAAGTCATGCACTTCGCTGGCCGTCAATGCTCGATTGTAAATACGGACATCATCGATGACGCCATCAAGGTAATCTGCAATAGGTGAACCCGAAGAGTGTTTTGTTGCCCCCATCGTTAGTGGGTCCGAAGAATCAATAATATTAGCTGTACTATCTCTTGTCTTGTCTTGTAGAAAATCATCGATATATAACTTCAAATTGTCAGAGGTCAGGGTTCCGTCATATACCCCCACAGCATGGTGCCAAAGACCGTCATTCAGTGCGGCATTGGATTCGGCATAACAATACCCACCAACAAGGAATTCAATTTTGTTTCCACCATCCCTGGGAAGGCTACCGCCAAGATGGTATGCGGGGCTGCTGTATAATTTTGAAACTATAGCTGTTGCATATTGAAGCGTACCGCTTGTTTTAAACCAAGCAGATATTGACATTGTATTACCACTAACAATTTCAACATCGCCAATCTCAATATAGTCATCTATTCCATCAAAACTATAGGCACTGTTTGAATTACCGAACCTGTCCGCTGTGAGTGTAGCGCCCTCAACTGTTCCATGATTACCCCCGCCACTCATGTCGTCTGCGTTGCCGCTGAATGAGTAGTAGGCCACTAAGCCATCAGACAAGTCGGCAAAGGCACTCCCTGTTATGGCGATACAGAAGCTTACTGCCAACAAAAGAATTGATTTCCACTTCATCTCCCTACTCCTCCAAGAAAGAAGCTCGGCTCTTCCTTACGCCCCAAATCCACCGCAACAATTACCATATTACAACTTTTGACGGCAGCTTGTCTATTGGGGAAACTACGTATTTTTGCAGAAATCACCCTTGATAACAGCGGAAAACGGCCATCCGCCAAATAATAACGTAAAAAATTGCAGGCAGTGACCTTTCGCGGTATAATAGTGACGCCATGAAATCGAGATTTAGTCATCATATTGACTGTTCTAATCGCTGCGGGCAGTGCTACGGCACCAAGGCTTCTCGGCCTTATGGCACCCGCAGCTTTTTTTTACGGCTCTTTCTGCCGGGGGCCGGTATAGGGGTAACGCTTACTCCGCACCAACAGAAACCGGCCCCACGGCTTTTATCTTGTAAACGATGGAACCATACGGATCACAAAAGGTAATTACCCCCAAACAGAGGGATCTTTTAGACAGAATCTCTCGCAAAGCTCAAAGTGACGGCTGGTGCGCCACAGAGGACTTATCCAAGAATAAAACAATCGCCAATATGATCGCTTTGGATACGTGGCTCCGGCAGCTTGAACTTCAAGGTTTAATCGAAAGGAAGCTGGATAATCGCAGTCGGGAATATGTTAAGTTAAAGAAGGCTCCTGCCAGTGAGAGACATTACGATCTTTACGAGTTGGATATGTCTTGAAACCAGCGTAAGAAATATACATACAAGCTTACTGGAAGATAATGGTAGTTCTGAAATACGGGATTTAGATCAAAAACCTGACGTTTGAGACCAATTTAGCCTAAAGGAGTACAATTATGCCAACCATTCTTCTCAAACTGGGGGTCATCGTTATTCTGTCCGGCGGCTCGGAAAAGTCGCTGGCTGAAGAAAAGAAAGTTATTGATAGCAACGCCTGCCGTGTACGGGTTGTCTACATGGTCTCAGCCGATAGAAAGGAAAAACCTGAATACACTGCGGCACTCGAACATGCGATTCGTGATCTACAGAAGTGGTATGCAAAGCAGCTCGGCGGGCCGACGTTCAAACTGAATGATCCAGTCGTGGAAGTCGTTAAGAGTGACAAGCCGGCAACCTGGTTCTACGCAAATCCCAACGGGAAAAATAAGGATAATTGGGGATACAATAACACACTCGCTGAGGCCAGTCGCCTGTTGGGTACGCGCCGTCTTGATCCGAAGTTTGTCTGGGCCGTCTATTCAGACGGACCCGGAAACAAAGGACGTGGCGGCCATGGGGTTACCTGTCTTCCCGAGGATGATCTACTCGGTCTGGTCGGCAGACATCCGATACAGAAAAACAAGCTTCGCTGGATCGCCGGACTGGGCCATGAACTCGGGCATGCGTTCGGGTTACCTCACCCAAAAGACACGAAGAAACATCGTGATGCGATAATGTGGATGGGTATCTATGGAAAATATCCGGATAAGACCTACTTGACAGAGCAAGACAAAAATATCCTGATGATTAGTCCGTTCTTCTATCATGAGAACGGTGAACCAGTCTTGAAAAAGGGACCGGTTGTTGCACGCTATTTGTATCGTGGCGGTACATTCGTACAGCACGGCAATATCGATCCGATACTATGGATAGAGACAAAGAGTAACAGTTCTGATGAATATCAGTTCGTCGAATCACGCCGTGATGACGGGTCGATTTACCTCTACGATCTCAGGCGTAACTTCACTATCCGTTTTCCGGTCAAAGGGGGACGTTCATACCTGTCAATCGATAATGGCAAGAGCTGGCGACCTCTGTACCACCTGACTGGACCTGAAAAAAAATAAGGATAGATATCAGTATCTTGTGCAGACGCTGGTCACAAATTTGCTTAGTGATACTGTTCGGCTGGAGATATATTTGGGGATTGGGAAATGCCTTATATTATGACAGGTGTTGGATTTGACGATATCGGGGGTTTGTGGTCTAATTTTGAGAGAGTTAAAAATAGTTGATAAGGAGGTGTGAAAATGGGAAAGGTTGCCGTTATCTCTGGTGTTCTTCTTGGAGCCCTGTGCTCAATAGCACAGGCCCATCGCCCAATCTTCAGCGACAAAGCGGCCACAGATCCAAACACGGCAGTCCTGATCGGTCAACCAGTTGTTTCTCAGGTCATCTATCGCGAGATAACCGATGAAGCAGATCAGGTCTGGCTCGCCTTTGATGTCAATGAGGGATTCGACCTTTTCATCCAGATTGGCGTTCCGGTTCTCGACCGTCTGAAGGAATTCAGGCCTGCCATGGTTGTCGTCGGGCCTGGGTTGCCGAAAGTAGAACTATCGTTTGAGCTGCCAGAGGAAGCTGGAGCCAAAACCTTTGCGACTGATGACATTGAAGAACCAAAATTCTTCCACGAGCACTTCACTGGAACAGATTCCTGGATTCTCCGCAGCGACACCTTAAAGACACCAAAATCAGGCCGCTACTATTTGGTTGCCTACGTTCCATCAGGAGATAAGGGAAAGCTATGGCTTTCCGTGGGCAAGAAGGAATCATTTGGATTGGCGGAGTGGGCACAATTCGGGGAATGGAAGAAGAAGATCAGGTCGTTTCACGAAGTCAGAGAAAAAGGTGGCGGCCTGAGGATACCGATTCTCAGCGATATTGGGGATATGCTGAAATCTGGTGGGAATCCGAAAGCCACTGCTGATGGCAAAATATTGAACGTAAAATTAACCGACAACGGCCAAGCCCTCATCAATCCCGACATGGGCTGGACGATGCACTATTACTCCAACATAATAACAAACTACGGCTCCAAACTTGAACCATCCGACACACTCGAAGATTTTCCTGGCCTGTCAACCGTATACTTACGTGTCCCATGGGCATTCATCGAACCAGAAGAAGGAAACTACAATTGGTCTCTACTCGATACACCCGCCCAGCGGTGGATAGACAAAGGCAAACGTATTGCGATCCGTCTTACTACTTCAGAAAACTGGATGCGTTATGCAACTCCCGAATGGGTTAAGAAAGCCGGAGCAAAAGGCTATTTCTACCAATACGGTCAGGGCAGAAAATCCACAGGTCCATCATGGGACCCGGATTTCAATGATCCCATCTATCTTAAGAAACTGGACACATTAATTGCAAACATGGCCAAACGTTATGATAACAATCCAAATGTGGCATTCATTGACATCGGCACTTTTGGGCTATGGGGCGAGGGTCACACTCATGCAAGTAGCCAAGTCCCGGATGACATCCTGTACAACACACAGAAGCAACACATTGATCTCCATCTCAAACACTTCAACAACACCCTACTCTGCATAAGCGATGACTTCGTAGGTCACAACAAGCCGGGCCGAAAATTCCCCATCACAGATTATGCCTTGAAAAAAGGCATAACTCTTAGAGATGACAGCATTATGGTCCAACCGCCACCAAACAGTTGGTATCATGCAGAACTTGCCAGCAGTTTCTGGCCAAAGTTTCCGGTCATCCTTGAGCATCAACATTACGGAAGTTCCCTTAAGAGAAACGCTTGGGATAGGGACCTTTGGCTCAAATCAGTAGAAGACTATCATGCCAGCTACATGTCAATTCACTGGTGGCCAAGGGTGCTCTTAAATGAAAACAAGGATGCAATAGACAAGATAAACCGTCGCTTGGGATACCGCATCTGCATAAAAGAAGCGTCCTGGCCTGAATCGATACAGATCGGAACTCCGTTTGAAATCGCAACGACCTGGAGAAACAAAGGAGTGGCACCATGCTATCCTGGAGGCTATATAGCATTCACAATTAAAGACGATAAGCAGGGAATAATCTCAACACATACAAATGATACATTCAACGTTAGTGATCTCAAGCCCACATCCCCAGGCAAAGAAGAAGTAAAGACAATAATAACAGAACTAAACATAGCCCCACTATTCAAACAGAACTTCAAAAGAAATGTAGAACCTGGCCAGTACGACCTATATGTCTCAGTAGGAAAGTTAGATGCTACTCCAACAATACATCTGCCACATAACAACAAAGATGACAATAGACGTTACAGACTCGGCAAGATAAACCTACTCCCACGCTAGTGCGCACGATTACATCCGCTCCCTACACGTGGAGAGATTGATGCCGTAGCGTTCCTCCCTGATCTGAACCGTTGACCGAGCGTAAGCAACACCATTCGTTTCAACGTTCGAAAAATGCGGTAAATTCAATCAGTACAAACGATTCGAACCGCCACTGCAAAACAGCCAAAACAGCATGTACCGTTCTAAGACGGTATGAAGCGGTAGAAAGATATTTGGAGTGATTGTGTCGTAGGACTCGAATTCTCCTTCGGCGAATCTTCGACTCTCCTTCGGCGAGTCTTCGACCTACAACCTAGCGGTTAATCCGCCTTCGGCGGACCGAAAAGCCCAAAAGTCTATTATTTTCAGTATCTTAGCAAGTTTTTACATTTTCGCAAGAGTTCGCATTCTTTCGCGTTTCTTCGCATCTTATCGCGGTATTTAAAACGCAAAACGGTATAAAACGGTAGTGGAATTCTTCGCGTTTTGCAGGTCAAAGAGATCCGGGCACTTTGGGAGCCAAGTCAAGCGTGCAATTCTTGCAGGCCATGGCCAGGAATCCGGCGAGCGACAAATGGGACTTAGATTTGCTCGGGCCCATCCAGGATATTATTCCTTCGCTTCATGTTTACTCAAGAGTTCAGCGATTGCAGTATGACCTGCATATTTTGCCAGTGCCAGAGGTGTATGACCTGTTGTGAGTTGTGCCTCGATAGATGCTTTTTTGTCAATTAGTAGCTCCACTACATCCATATGCCCGTATTGCGCTGCATAATGCAGGGGCGTGTAGCCGTACGCCTGATCGTCTATGTTGACGTCTGCACCATTGTCAAGCAAGACTTCTATTACCTCTTTGTTTCCTTCTGCGGACGCACGGAGTAAAGGAGTCTGACCGTTGTCGGACCTGATTTCGACATCTGCTCCCTTAGCTACAAGCATCCTCGCCACTTCATCGCTGCCTCCGATCGCTGCAAAGTGCAGGGGTGTCCAGCCGTTACGGTTTCCAGCATTAGTGTTAGCGTCAGAATCGATAAGGTACTGGGCAACTGCCTCATTGCCTGCCATCGCCGCATAGTGGAGCGGAGTACCATCATCATCTTTCGCATCTACCTCTATCCCACCTTCAATCAGGCTCTTGACTGCCTCAAGGTCCCCGCGATAAGCAGCCAAGTGGACCTTGGGAATGTCGGCACCATGTGCATACAGAAACTCGACGATTTCTTTATAGTTTCGTCCCAGCGCTAAGCTTTTGGCCGTTCGGTCTTTGTGGCCTTCTTTCTGTATCTTTGCGTTGACATCGGCGCCCTTGGCAACCAATAATTTAACCATGTGTAGTTTACCTTTGTCCGCTGCCAATTGCAGCGATGTGGATCCGTTTTCATCGAGCCCTGCCTTCGTATCAATGTTGGCCCCTTTGTTTAGCAGTAATTCCGCCACATCTATATGGCCCATTGACGCGGCCCTATGCAGTGGCGTCTTACCATTTTCGTCCCTCTGGTTAACATTGGCCTGCTGTTCAATCAGTTCTCTTACTTTCTCAATATCACCGGCGCCTGCAGCATAGGATAATGTCCCAGTCGCTCCATATTTAGACAGGAGATCGATAATTTCATCGTCACCTCTTTGGTATGCTATGTACAAAGATGTCCGGTTGTACTTGTCCTTTGCATTAACATCGGCACCGTTCGTGGCCAAGAGTTCTATCATTTCAGCATGACCTAAATGGGTTGCTATGAATAAAGATGTCCGGCCGTCCTTATCCTTCGCATTGACATCGGCACCGTTCGCAACCAAAAGTCCCATGATTTCAGCATCATCTAGTGCGGTTGCCATGTACAAAGGTGTCCGGCCGTCCTTGTCCTTAGCATTGACATCAGCACCGTTCGTGGCCAAAATTTCTACAACCTTAGGGTAATTCTTGCTAACTGCTCGAAAAAGTGGTGTCCGGCCGTACTTGTCCCTTGCATTGACATCAGCACCGTTCGTGGCCAAAAGTCCTACAACCTTAGGGTGATTCTTGTCAACTGCTCGATAAAGAGGTGCCCGATCAGAGCCATCTTCGGCATTGAGATCGGCACCGCTGCCTATCAGCAGTTCTACAATTTCCAAGTGGCCGACCCAAGCCGCATCATGAAGGCCTGTCTTGCCACCATTGTCTTTTGCATTTACCTCGGCACCTTTGGCTAATAGCAGTTCAACTAGTCCTTTGTGACCGTTGACCGCAGCGTAGTGCAGCGGCGGATCGTTCCACTGGCCACCTGCGTTTACGTCTGCGCCTTTAGCGATAAGGAACTCAACGGTGGCTCTTTGGCTTGTGAACGTAGCCCAGTGCAAAGGTGTCCAATTGAATTGATCGTCCTTTATATTGACGTCGGTCCCCTGGTCCAGAAAACGTTCAACTACGGTTAAATCCCCTCGCCAGGCCGCAAAGTGGAAATCGGAAACTTTGGCGCCTTTTGCAATGAGGAAATCCACCAGCTCAACATTTCCGTAACCCACTGCATAGCGAAAGGCCGTCCAGCCTTCATAGTCCTCTCTATTGAAATCAGCCCCGTGGTTGACAAGAAGCTTGGCCACCTCTGTGTCATTACTCCGAATAGCATAGTGAATCGGCGGAGATTCATCCTTCCGCACATGGTTGACATCGGCGCCGTTGTTAATCAGAAGTTTTACCGTGTCCCAGTGCTTGTTCCAAAAAGCTTCGTACATAGGCGTACTGTCGTATCCGCTTAAGGCATTTACATCAGCGCCGTTTACAATAAGCACTTCTGCAACCTCTACATTACCTCGATTGCAAGCACTGTGTAGAGGCGTCCAGCGGTTTTTACCTTTGATCGCGTCCACATCCGCGCCGCTATCCAGGAGTAATTCCACTATATCTTTGTGACCTTCCCAAGCCGCTGCATGTAAAGGTTGACCATTCGCATTAATGTCGGCTCCCTCTTTGATAAGCAGCTCAACCAGTTCCTTATGGCCGTTTCTGCAAGCTATTGTGAGGGCAGTCTCACCATTTTCATCTTCCTCGTCTACCTCTACACCTTCCGAAATGAGCGACTTGGCCAGTGCAACATCACCTTCAGCTAAAGCCTTATGGAGTGCTTTTTCGGACTTCTTTTGCCCGTCAACCGCAACGTCTACTGGCTTTGCGGGCCGAGTCTGCGCACACGCCAATCCAATAGCCAGACATGCTATCAAGATGCTCATTGTTAAAGCCCAAGTTACTCCGGCCCTTGGATTAACACGGCTGTCTTTTAGGATGCGGCGGACCCTAGCAGCCACTCCCTTCCCACTGTGGACGACCGCAGGTACAAACGCCGCTTGCTTCTGAGGCTTGAAGTTGAGCAGCGACTGAGCATAGTCCTCACAAGGTTCCCCGCCGGCAACTACCCAGTCATCACAAGCCTGCTCGCTGAACCTTACCATCAGTTTCTTTGCCAACCACACCAGCGGATTCCACGGCAGGATACAGACGACCAACTCTGCAATCAAGCCGCTTACATGGTCCAATCGCCGCCAATGAGCCAGTTCATGAGATATCACACCGACCCAATCAACTGCATCATCCAAATCGCTGGGTATTACGAGAATCGGTGTTCGGCTCCAACACCATATCACAGGACTACGTATACCCCTGCTGACCCGAACCTGTAGTCTCTTGGCGATGCCAAGTCTTGCTCTCGCAAAATCTGCAGCTTGCTCAACTTGCCCGATAACCTCAGATTGTGCCCGTCGCAGCAATAGGACTCCGTTGACTATGGAAACAAACAATCGCCCCAACAAGAGCAACGTAGCTATCACCCATCCGCACAACATAATTGTTCGCCATGGAATGTTGATGTCATTCGACGTGGTTTCGACCAATGTTGACTCTATAGGCCCTATGTCCACCTTCTTGCTCGATACGTCTGCTGACGATACATGAGAGACAGTCGGCATTTCCAACATTGACTGTGGCCTGAACATGCTGGACTCTGTCGCAAACAACCCCAACTCAAAATGCTTAACAGCAACACTCATAGCAGGCACGAGGACCACGGCAATCATCGCAAGAAAAAGCACCTGAGAAGCTCTGGCTGGCCGGCGTCTCAAAAGGAAGCTGCCAATAAGCCCGATCAAAGCGAACAATGTACTTTGCCAAATGCAACTCCAAAGCGACAGATCATCCAGGAATAGGTCGTGCATCATCTCTTTCTCTCCTTTCGCTTCCTATTGATTAACTGTTGAAGCTCTTGAAGCTCTTGATCAGTTAGCTCATCTTCCTCCACCAGCTGGCGGAACAGCACAAGAGTATTGCCATTAAACATCCGCTGCACGAACTTACGGACCGAACCAGCTCCGGCTTGTGACCGAGTCCGTGTCGGCAGGTAGATATTCTTAGTGCCCTCAACTCGATGTCGCAGCCATCCACCCTGCTCAAGCCTCTGCATGGCTGTAAGAACAGTTGTGTATGCCAACTCCTTCTTCTGGCACAGCTGCCTCCATACTTGGCGCACACTTGCTTCCCCGAATTCCCATACTATTTCGATTACCGCACGCTGTACTTCGCCGAAGTGGTCAAGTGATTTCTTGCCCATAAACAACCTCTCTTTCATCTGCCAAGGCATTACTTCTCTTTACCTCTTACTGAGGTACTACATAACGGAGTAGATGTCAATGAGAAAATTGGGGAGTTTTGAAAATATTTCTCTGAATCCTGCTCTTGCCGGCAAAAACGGGGAAAAAGAGGAAGAAATATTTGCCAATTTCAGAGCTGGCTGATTCTCAACCTACACTATTCACCTACGCTCTCACGGTTGTGTTTGCGGGTAGTGGCGAGGGCCAGTTTAGCAACTACTTTCGTGTGGCTGTAGACGATTCCGGCAACGTCTATGTTGCTGATATTCTTTACAATCGCATCCAGAAGTTTTCAGCATCGCAGCAAATCACTGGAGGCAGTATGGTAGGGGACATGGGAATTTACTGAGTAGTCGTCAAACGTTGAAGACTTCCCAACAGGGCAAGATGAACTTTGCCCTCATTTATTCCGAGGGCCGCCGTAGTATAGATAGGCACGCCCTTGGTTTGCCCCGGCTTTGTATCCGTAGGCTCCAATGACAAGATCATCGAAGCCGTCGTTGTTGACATCGCCGCAAGCAAATTCATAGCCAAACGCATCCTTGGGATCATCTCCTGTGAAAATCCTGCCTGGTTTTGGGTCAGGAGCGGTCAGTTCCTTGCACCAATAGACGTATACCCTGCCAATCCATTGTCCAGAGCCGTGGGCTCCAATGACCAAATCGTTCACATGGTCACCGTCGATATCGCCACAGGCCACTTGAAAGAAATGCGAAAAAATTACTGAGGGATAATCCCTCAATGTCCTGTGAAAAACTGGGGAAGAAACTGGGTTGCCACAAATCAACAGTTACCCGACTGAATGCCTGGATAAAGAATAGGCAGGAGCTCAAATCACGCACACAGGAGGCGCCGGATGGTTTCAAACGGAGTGGGGACACAGACGGCCCGGATATAGAATCTGTCGGCACAGGCCCTCAAGCTGAACACCTGGATATCAAAGAACTGATAGAAAATTCCGACGATCTTCCCGACGCAAAAACCATAATAGAGAAACTTGGTCTTGTCGATGACGATAACGAAAAGGCTGAACAAAACGCGAAGCAGTTAGTAAAGATGCCAGCGCAAAAAGTTGATTCATGCTGCCGCATGAATTCGAAATAATCGAGTAAGATCCCCACAGAGTACTTCAAAACTCAACAGAGAA
>Ga0180433_10008147_pt1 | contig 13160 bp, 23 predicted proteins | sample SS_ome_8_FD_132980 | JGI IMG/M metagenome (GOLD analysis project Ga0180433, IMG submission 132980) | Hypersaline lake sediment archaeal communities from the Salton Sea, California, USA - SS_1_D_1 metaG | ecosystem: Environmental > Aquatic > Non-marine Saline and Alkaline > Hypersaline >... | reverse complement strand
CTGGCAGTTCAGGCATCGTTTCGGTATTCAACATGCGGTTTATTATTATACCGCGGAGCAGGACCATATAGTTGATCACATCCTGGATAGCATCTTCAACCGACTCTGCCTTGACTTGAAGCTCACCGTTCTTAACGAAAGACTCGATGCGCTTAAACTTGTCCATGGACCTCATTAGGATGCCGATCTCTGCCGGGACACCGAGGATCTCACAGGCCATGAAGTTGGCGAACGGATCATCACCGTGTGCATAGTCCTGGTTCTTCGCATACATAATTTCTTTGCACTCACACATGGTCCGATCAAATAGATCCAGTAGCTCGTCCCTTGTCATTTGCTCCCCTTTCGTTTACGGTTTTTACGTGCGCGGATACGTTTCTCTTCCGCTCTTGCGAGCGCTTTATCACGCTGGCGCTCCTTCCAGGCCTTAATGACGTTCAGCTTGTCTTTAAAGTCCTGGTAGCGTTTTTCCATACTCCTTTCGTCGCCGTCTACCGGTTTGTACCATCCCTTGCCATCGCACACGGCTGTCCCCAGCCAGCTTGGCCACGCCCGGCGAGTATCCTTCTGCTCACGCTGAGGGCCACTGTGGTTCGGACAAAGTTTAACCCCACGCTTGATTGAATGGCTCATCCCCCCTCCTCAAATAGCTTCAATTGATTGTTAGGTGCATTGGTTACCGTGAGTCCATTTACCCGGCGCCTGGCCTCAACGAATAGTCCTGCCCGTTTGAACCTTGATTCACTGACATCTATTCCATACTTGTGGAACAGCTTGATTATCTCCTCAACACGCTGAACCCGGCCAAGATCATCCCTGTTATTGATGTGATATAGCTCATCAAACAAAGAAACATCTACACCTATAGGTATGATTGGGCAATTGTTTTTATGACAGTAATGAATACCAGTGGGATGGAGACAGAAGCTCCCACTTGAACCAATTGGGCCTCTATACATACAATTTTTACTTTGTATATTCCATTCCATAATCACCTCCTGATGTTGCTTCGTAAGGCCATGCTTAATAAAATCAACCCTATGCCTAATAAAAACAGCGTCCCCGGTTCAGTCATTAAAGCACGTACCTCTTATTGTCGGTTTCGATAAACGTAAGGCCGAGGCCAAGTGCCTGCATGGCATGGCCCTTCACTCCATACAAGGGGCCTGGCTGGGCCTTGGTTCCGATCTCGGGCGTCTTCCCCCCACCAGTTTGGGCATACCGGTTTAGGCACGCCTGGCGGACGTTGGTATCCTTCGCTCTGGAATCATTACACAGATGCAGCTTAACATTGCGACGGGTGATTAAGACAGGATGAAAATCTTTATTTATCCGTGCTGCAGCCTCATAAAACCGACCTATCCACACCAGGGTTTTAAAGGTTGTCTCTCCAACGGTCATACCGTAATTATCCATCATCTCGATCACGACCGCTATCCTCAGCGAGCACGCTAAAGGGAGGTACTGGAGCAGAATACTATGGTTATTGGCTTGACTGTTTGATGTGATTACAGCCTTGTCCCTTGTGCGTAATACAATAATGCCAGAGTTAATGGTTCCAGGGTCTATAGCAAATACATAGTCAGTTTCTTCCATAGCGTCAGTCATCCAGCTACCTCCCAGCCCCTGTGGTTGGTGTTCCATTCTTCAAGTCCAAGTATCGCAGCCCTTATCATTGGCCAGCAGTACCTTGGTTCCCCACCATTGTCTTGCTCCTGGCAGACTTCAACCTGGGGGCAACCTTCACACTTGCCATCCAGTTCCATTAGTGCCTCACCGACAGATGAAGCAATAGTATGTATAAGGCTGCTCATTTCAACAACTCCTTTATGTAATCGTCTCTATCCTTACCGTGGGTGCCATGGGTAGCTGCCCAAACCCACAGGGCAAGCGACAGGATTGTGTATGGCTCTGCCATAAGCCAGGACAGGGTTTCAAGAAGCTTGTCCCCATCAACATCCCACTTTATAGCATAGCGGTTATCAGTGATTTGGAACTTAACGTGATCAAAGAAGAACCGGCCGGCCGGCAGATGCCGCGGGAAGGTTTTGACACTTTTAAGCGCATCGATCATAAGCAGGAGTTCTCGCTGAGAAAACATACCCTTAAGATCAGCAAGCCGTTGAGGGTAGATCATAACAAACTGCTCGGCCAGATACACGATGCCCTTCGGCACGCTCCAGAACGTGTCTCTCAAGGCAAAGAAATCATCTTCTCTGATGCTGATATGCTTTGTTCTCCAGGGAAATTTAGCAGTCATTAAATGCTCCCTATGTTTTTCAGGCGAGCGTATGCCTCATTAATAAAGTCCTCAGCACCGGCCAGCAACTCATCAATTACCTTTTGGTTCCGGCCAAAGGGAATGACTGTTATATTGGACCCATACTTCCACTCCGGACAGTACACTATGAAGTCGCATGTATCGGCGCCACAACAGAGCATGTTCCACTGGCACTGCTTTCGGTACACAGGCGGCACCCTCTGGCTTTCAAGGATCTGGAAATAAACATTGGGCCAGACACACTTGATCTCCCCTACCTTACAAGGCTCCGACCCATCCTGGGTGAGGCCGATGGTCAGGTCTGGGCTGCAATGGAGGTGCTTATGTATTCTAATAAGTCCAGGATATTGGACCTGTTTACCACAAGAATACTTTAGGTCATACAAGAACGCAGCCTGTGGCTCAAGCTCGTGGCCGCGGTCCATAGCCTTGCTGCGATAGCTCTTATTGAATCGGAAACCAGTGTTGATCTCGGCGGCAAAGTGAGTGAGAAGGGTCTCTCTGGTCGATGATTTGCCACCGCCCTTACCCTTAGCTGTGGCTGTGGCAATGTTACTGCCCCCCAGAGAGGCAATACGATTCTCGTGCCACTCCGGGGAGTTTTGAGGAAGATCCCAGTAGATTTGCTTAGTTAGCTTTAGCATTGGCTTCCTTGATCATTTGATTAAGAACAGCCTTCACGCTGAGCAGCGAATCAAGTCCCATCCGCCCAAGGTTCTGGCCGAACTTTGTCATAACCCTGTCGTTAAAGTCGACCTCGTTCTTGATGTGGCCAAGGGCAATCAGCCGGTCGCGCATCCCCTCCACCTGCTGGAGGACATCACGCTTCTCCATGGGAAGATTGTATTTACTGCCATCCCAGTGGCCGAGGTAAACACTGGCGCCGATACCCAACATCTTCATGGCGACGGACAGGGCATCTGTAACAGCACCCTTAACAGCCTCATCGTCACGTAGAGGACTCGCGCCAACACCGGGGATAGGCTCCGACCAGTTCGCACCATCCTTATAGGACAGTAGAATGCGGACGTTAATAACACCCTTACCCCTGTCTGTCTGGGTCTGCCACACATCCTCGATCTCATACTTCCAGCCAGTACCGATAGGTCCGAATCGCTCGGTCATCACCTGGTAGCGCCACATGGGATCTATCTGGCTAAGGCCGGCGGCGCCGAGAGGCCCACCAGAGATTGGCTTGAGCACCTCTTTGGGTGGAGTGGACCATTGGTCCCACATATCCATGCCGTTGACCTTGGTTTTCTTTGACTTTGGTGCGGCCATTAATCCTCCATTATTTCTTCCAGTTTAAAGCATGACATATACCTTAGCAGTTCGTTCTGAGAGAACGTACAGTCTTCAAGGGTCCTGCCGTTAGTAACCATGATATCCAGTGCGTACAAGCCATTAGATGCACCCAGTGTGTTTATTAGGTTCGTATGGAACCGAACAATATCACCTACTTTGACATCGTTCCAGAAGCGAGCCTTGGTTTTCTTAACCTGCTTCCTGATCACATACATGGGGCTTGTAAGCTTTATTGATCGATCTTTTTTCATTGGACACCTTTAATATTCAAGCAAGTTGTACCTACCAACAATCTCTGGCTTACCTTCACCAGCATCTGTATAGATTTTATCAAACTCTGCACGTGTATAGGCCTTTTTATGTGGAAAGTACATGTACCACTCAATCATATTGCGATCAACTATGACTGGGATATCATGATCCCACTTAGCATTTTCCCAGCGCAGCGTATACACCCATGCCGCCATGGTATCGCATACGCCTTCATGATACCATTTGACCAGAGCTAATAGTGCCTGTTCAGTGCAATCCCACTTATTCTTAGCCTTAGCCTCACAAGTTGTAAACCATGTATGATTTGCACCATTGTGTTTGTATCGTGTGTTTATATTGATAACAATTTGCATGGCTCTCGATATATCTGGTTGTGCGCTGTATGAATTGGAAACAAACGGGCCGCTGCAACTCTCTTCCTTGATCATACATTGGCGTAGTCCTGAGCGATCAACACCGGGGTCTCCACAACCAAATAAAATAAGAATAAGTAGGATTGTCACTATTTTTTTCATAAGACTATATAGCCTCCTATTGGTTGTCAACTACAACTGTCGTGGATCTGAGACAGATGTTTCTCGGCCGAGTTGGCAACTATATTGAGAGCCTCAATAAATTTCTCTTTGAGGTCTTCAAGGCCAGCAGCCGAGGTTTCTTTAGCCTCTTCGATTTTCTCACTGGCATTCGGTGAGGCGTTGACGATTTGTTTCAAGGCGTTATCGTCCTTTTCCCCTTTGCCCTCAGCGGCCTGAATAAGATCAAAGACCTTCGTACCTTGTTTGAACACCCGAAGAACCTCATGAACAGTTGGGACCTCTGTCGGCCGGTGGTCAAGGCCCACCCCTTTGAGTCCATCAGAGATGTTTTTTCGTTGGACATGACCGAGACTCTGGCAGTCTTTCAAGATGGGTTTGATAATTTTCATAGGGATGGTTGCAATGTTTCCCTGCGACTCAACATACGCCTTTACATCTTCGAACTCCTCAAATGATAACGCGGTGTCGTCTTTCATTCGATACCTTCCTTTTTAAGAGATTATACCATCACTGAAGAGGATCTCCAGTGTACGGATCACAGCCCGAAGAGCTAAAAAGTCTCTGATATCATGGCCGTGTCCACCCTCGTAATATCTGTGGCACCCGGAGCACCCGAAGAACCCAGCAAAGTCGTGGGCCTTCAGTCCTCTGCCCTTGCCTGCAAAGTGCTCATCGAGATGACAGAACACAGTTGTCTCGGGGTTATTGTTGCACCAGGGGCTTTGAAATGTACAAGCTTGCCCCCTGGCGTGCTTAAGGATAGATTTGTTACGGTAGTTTTTACTTCCCACGTCCAACACCTCTGAAGTCTTTCTGCATCAGGTGAAGATGCGCCGGAACCGGTAGGGCTATTGACATACTTATGGCCCAGCGGTCAATGTCATTAAGGTATTCCCGCATTATATCGATGTCAAACTGGGGTGTATGAACATCCTTGGCCGCATCCTGCATTGCAGAATATCTTTCTCGCGGGTCCATCAACCGCTCTATGGACTTGACACGCCTGGCCCACCGTTCACTAATCCTGGCCAGGATAGGAATACCGAATCGCTCACGGTTCAGGTCGTGGGTCTCTTCCTTTGTGTAGCCAAGCTCTTCACCGATAACTGTGTTCCACATCCAGTACAGGGCGTTTTGCTGATCGGATCTTGAGGCCCTATAGGGTCGGATGATTACATGGTGCTTCTCATCATCAGGCAGGCTATCGATGATGAACTTGGCCCTGGCCTTCATCTCAGGCCCGGTGATTACAAGTTTCTTTTTCATCGATCACCACCAACATAGTCGATGTCAGGGTTGTATGAAGCTTTCTCCGCGTCGGTCGAGCAACCGGTAACCAGTGCCAGTAGAATACATAGTGCGATTAATACCATCATTATTTCCCCCACTTGTAAATGATTATTGTTGCGTAGAGTTTAGCGTCCTTCCATGTATCCCCGGCGAGCCAATTTCTTAACGCCAGGCATAGCCATTTCAAAGCGTTCGATGATTTTTTCAATACGCTCAATTTCGTATGTAACATGGTACGCTATCTCCTTCGGGTCCTTGCCATCTTCATGCAGCTTTATCACCGCTTCCACCCCCGATGCCGGTCGGCTCTTGCTCCCCCCAAACTTGCCAGTGTGCATACTTGGGAGGAGACTTTCGAGCCTATCGCATATTGCGGTGCATTCGCCACGTTCAGGACAGTCTATGCATGGCATAGCACCACCTTTCTAAAAGGGGATGTCGTCGTCCATCCCTGGTTGCTGGGCGGGGGCAGCCGGTGCGGCGGGGGCAGCCGGTGCAGCCGGTGCAGCCGGTGTTTGCGGCTGAGCGTATGGAGGTTGGGCAGCCGGTGCGGCGGGGGCAGCCGGTTGGTTAGCAGGCCACCGTGTCACATCCACCGTGTTGGCAATGATGGAGGTCTTGTACATCCGCTTGCCGGTGTCTATGTCTTCCCACGACCGCGTCTTAACGCGACCCACGACTGTGACGCCCATGCCCTTTTTGATGCGCTCACCAGCAAACTCGGCAAGCTTACCGAAACAGACAATATCGTGCCATTCGGATTCTTTATTGTCTCCATACCCCCAGTCGGTCACGACTGAAAAGTTGGTGACTTGGTTGCCCGAGTTGGCAATTCTGACCTCTGCATCTCGCCCAACGTTACCACCAACAACAATGAAATTAATAGCCATTACATACCTCTTGAATGTTCGTCTTCCGGGTTATCGTTATATTGATTGTCAACGTGCCACGCTACCCTACTCCAGGTATCCTTACCATTGACAGCCGGTCGTTTCCAGCAGGTCTCAACTCCATTCTTGTCTGCGTAATCGTAAACCCGACAGAGTGACACCCTCGCCTCACGGGCAATCTCGTGAGGGGTCTTGCCAGTGAAATCAATACCATCCAGCTTTGATGTTCGTATCCCTCCTCTCTTGTTGATTGATACTCCGTTTTTACGGAGGAAATTACCGACTGAAGCATGGCTAACATAAAGCTTGTCGGCAACACGAGGTAACGTTCCAAGCTCTTTATACATACGCTCAACAGTCTGAAGTGCAGTCTCACCGTCATTCCTGAATCTTTTTGTGCTCAAATCCCAGTCAATAGCCATCTTCGTTCACCTCTTTTCATCTCATACAACATGTATTATGTCAAGAAAACTTATTCAGAGTAAGGTACGGAACCCCCTGGATTAACTAACTCATCTGCCCAATCGGTACCTGGGACAGCGGGGATCTCGACACTTATCTGACATTTACTGCATAGTTTCTTGGCCAGGGCATAGGCGGCAGCCTGTCCAGTAAAGTTTTTGTCATTGTCTCCAAAGATGATTAGAGACTCAACTTCAATTGGCACACAGAAGGCCTCAAGGAGGCTCGCAGACAGCGTCGCCCAGACAGGGATACCCCAGCCCTCGTGAGCAGCGATAGCCGTTTCTATGCCCTCTGCGACGCCCAGGACCCGGCCAACAGGAAAGAGCCTCACTGCCCCACCCTTCATTGGATACTTGGGCGTCATCGAGCGCTTTACGACCTTCACGGGGGCCTTGTCGCCCATCTTGGTCAGGTATGTGATCTGGATGGTGGATGCAACCCCAGTATCCGTTGAGAAGGTTGCCAGCATGGCCGGGTGGTTCGTTTTGGTTTCAGGCTCCCATACGCCCTGGTGATACCGCAATGGGTCCGGATAGATGTGCAGCCCACGCTTCTGTAGGTATAGGCCTACAGGACTGTACTGTTGATCATCGTACATAGGCCTGGACTCACGGTAAAGCTGGTTCATATATTCAATATTCGGCTCTTTCTTTTTGACCTCGGCCACCTTAGTATCTCCCAATAATTCCCTCACATTCTTTATGGCTTCTGGGAACGTCCATCCGCGCACATTTTGAATGAGGGACCAGCCATCACCAGCCCCACAGTTGTTGCAGATCCAGTTACCCATGCCTCTGTTGTTATCGAACCGGAAACGATCCTCACCGCCACACATTGGGCAGGGCCGGTGCTTACCGTTACCAACCTCTATACCAAGGATGCTGTATATGCTTGGCCAGCGGCCGTGCGTATCAGGAATATCCTTACCCAGCATCGACATGCTCCCTTAGTTTTTTCATCGTTTTTGTGTATCGTTTGTGAACGGCCGGTGCCGATATGCCCATCCGGCGGCCAATCTCTTTAAACGTTACCGGAGGATCTTCCATCCGCCACAAAAGGACCCGCCTATTCTCCTCGGTGATAAATCCGAGGGCCTCGGCCGCTTGGTTCTCACGCTCTTTACGCAGGACCAGTTCCTCTGGCGTCATTTCATCAATCATCATCGCCATTCCTCCAGCATTCACAAGGACTTACTTCAACCGTGATATCCAGATCATTGTCCATGGAAACATACCTGTTGAGTAGGTGACTACCACATTCTGAACACACAGCGTAGAATGGTTGATTAGTAAGATGTTCCTCAAGAAGCCTCTTTATGTCATCGATAATCAAGACCCACCTCCCTGCTTGAGTTTCTTTTGATACTCAGCGTTGTTCTTGATAAACATGTGGGTCATAAGGTTCTTAGTTTTACCTTCACCTTTGCATTCTGGAACCCTTTTCCACTGAACACGTTTATCGTTTGGCCATACTCCAAACACAGATTTATATCTGTGGCCACACCATCCCTCTTCCTTCTTGACCTTGGTGCTGCGACGTGCATAATACTTCAGGGCGGCCATGAAGGCGGTCTTTTCTGGCCAAGGAAGATCCTTATTGGCCTTGCGTTGCTTCTTGGCATCGAGTTCCTTAAGCTCTGCCTCGGTCGCTTCGATTTTCTTGCCAAAAAACTGGAGCGGAGTTTGACAGGCCGGGCAGATCTTCTTGCCCTGGAAGATCTCACCACACTCTTTACAGGTAACCTTACGCGGTTCCTTTTCAGGCGGTTCTTTCTTTGTCCAGCCGCGCTCGTTTTCATCGAGGGACCAGATAACCTCCTCATCAAGGAAGCCCAGCCGGTCGATTATGCCACCATGGTCAAGGATAAGGCAATCCTCTTTACCGGGGGCCGGTCGCAGTCCGCGGCCAGCACACTGTTTCCACAGTCCCAGTGATTTCGTTGGCCGGGCCATTACAATGCATCCCACATCCGGCACGTCCAGGCCTTCCTGGTACAGGGCAACGTTACAGATGATCTTGATATCGCCGCGCTCCATCGCCCGAAAGACTCCATCACGCTCGGCATCAGAGGAGTGAGCGTCCAGGTGGGCAGCAGGGATGTCGTACTTGATAAACTCATCTCGCAGGGCAATACTGTGGGCAACGTTAACGGCAAAGACAATGGTCTTACGGTCCTCACCCAAGCGTAGCCAGTTGGATACAACGTCACCGGTAATCGTTGGCGTGTTCACCCGGGCGGCCAGTTCATGCACTATGAAGTCCCCCGCGCTCATGCCTATACCGGTCGTATCGATTGTACTGGGGGCAAAGTACCGGACAGGCGATAGATGGCCCATCTCGGTGAGTTCCTTGACCGTTGCGATCTCGACAAGGTCATTATACACAATGCCGAGACCGCGGCCGTCCGCCCTAAGAGGAGTGGCAGTGCAGCCCACAAGGATGGCATGGGGATATCGCTCTATCACGTCCATGTATGACTTTGTTACCGAGCGGTGGGCCTCATCGATCATGACCACCTGGGCCTCATGGAAGTTGTCGTCGAATAGCTTCTTCTCATGGATGCGCCGGGCATAAGAAAAGATGGTGCCGACCTGGGCAAGCTTGTCTGGCTCTGGCTCGTAACCAGCCATAATGATCCCAGCGTCCACACCGAATCCCTGAAGCGTGTCGCGCATTTGAGTAACAAGGTTGCGGCGGTGAACCAGCCATAGAACACGCTTGTTATTTTCGACAACACGCCGGATGATCTCACCAAAGATAACGGACTTGCCGCCGCCGGTCGGCAGGACCATCAGTGGCCTGTTGTTGCCGTCCGCTATCGTTTTTCTGACAGCCATGACTCCAACGTTTTGGTAATCACGTAGCTCAAACATTCCGGCTCCCTTAGTTTGGTATGGCCGCCAACCAGAGGACGGCCACAAAGTATGCAGTCATTACAAGGAAGAACTTCATTCGCCCATCCTATAGACATAAACAGCGCCGCTAATACCCATGAGTCCCATTTCAAATTCGCACAGCATGGGATTGTACAGGCCGAGATAGTACCCATCGAGTGACTCGCCCATCATATGGGTAGCGGCCCAAAGGGAAAGATCGCTGAAGGACCCGAAGACAGGTTTCAGAGCATCTAAGACAGGCTCGGACAAGTCCGTCTTGAACAGATCGCACTGGCCAGCAAGGGTGGCGATGGCGCGGTCGATGGCACGCTGGCGGCCTTCCTTGTAGCTGAACTGGTCGGAGGTCGAACAGATCGAAATGCCCCTGGCGATTTCATGACCGCTTTTAACGATAGCCACGGTGGCCACTGGGTTGTTGCGTTTGTCTCTGAGATAATACGTTTTAACCATGTCGAACACCTTTCTTTAGGGTTTAATTTTATTTCTCATACAACATGTCAAATGTCAAGAAAACTAATTCTCTGTGGGGTTAATCACCTCCTATTCTTGGGAATGCTATCGGCCAGTTTCAAGAGCATTTCGGCCAGGGCCTCTATCTCATCTGCCCGACCGTTGACACGCAGGTATTGAAACCAGTCGTGATCAGGTAGGTCGACCTGAATACGATCAAACCGACCCCAATCAACAATTTTGATCGTGGCATTTGATATGCTCGAAAGATTCGCGTTAGTAAAAGCTTTTGGCTCATGCTTGCGGCCGTCTATAATATTAAAATACATTGCGGTCTCCCTTTAAGCGCTCGTTTATAATGGCCACGGTCCTCATGAGTTCTCTTGCTCTGCTGCCTGGGCCAAAAAGATCCTTACCGGTGAGCGGAGGTCCCGGCAGTTTCTCGGGACCATCAAGTTTGTCACGCTCGATTTTTTTACGATCCTCCATGCTGGGACCTCCTTGGCACTCGGGGCCGAGCGTTGACAGCGCCCAGCCCCTGCGCCCTCTAAGGGTTATATGAGTGCCAGTTTGTTTGTCCAGGTGTCGTCGCACACCTTGCGCAGAACGGGTGATATGCGAGCGATGGTCGGAGGGGAGGATTTGCGGTGCAGCCGAGTCACAGCGCCATGAGCCTGTTGAAGGGTAACGCCGTCAGAGATCTTGATCTCTTCCTCAAGGGACTCTTTGTAGGCGAAGAACTGGCTCGGAGCAAAGGCTCCCTGGTCCATACAGTCGTAGGCGAAGGTCTTCAGGTCATCCTCGACCATGTCGATCTGGCGCAGAGACTGTTGCCATTCCCACTGGCCTTGGCTCTTGTGCTGGATCTTGTCGACAGCGGCCGCAATAAACTTGACCAGAACCTCCATCGTCAGACCAGTGGTATGCTTACGCAGGTCAACGAACTCGCCGCTGAATTGCAGGTTGCTGCAAACCATGACGTGAACACCACCGGTCAGGCCGAGGGCGAACTGTTTGTCGTGGGCGTTGCGGAAACCCATGTGGAGTTGAGCGCCAGTGCCAATGGAAACGTCCAGGGCGTAGCTGGCAAACATCTGGGTCCCTTTTGCATTCAGGGTGAAGACTTCACTACGGACGCCAATACCACGGTCCTCAAGCTCATTGTCGATCACGTCGACCACGGTATGGTGAGGGGTGGGCAGCCATGTTTCGGTGGCGGCAGGGGTGGGAATGTGGTGAAGGTCATTCTTTGCGACTGATACGTTTTTGCGCGGCATAATACTTTTCCTTTCTTTGGGTAAGAGTAGGGGGATGGTGGGTGTCGAACCCACACTCGCAACCGGTCGCTCCTGCCCTGGAGCGTTGCGAGGACCTGATCCCTGGTGGCTTCCGCGTTCACAGTATGTTAGCTTCCGGAAGGCCGTCAGTGCTGTTACTTTGCGGCCTGGGCATCCCCCATATTTCAAAAGAACATTTTCCCTCGAACACACTTAATATAATCACCCCAGAGGGGCTGTCAACCCCCCTGGCGTATTTTTTTTTCGAGTTGTTTGAAGCGGCCGATACGGGCCGACATCAGAGCCTCACCAAACTTCCGGCCGGTCAAGGTAACGCCAGCATCAATCAAACTAACACCAGTGATCTCCCTGATGGCCTTGTGGACCATCCGGACCCGTGCCTTGATAGCATGGAAGTGGATCAGATCCTCATGACCACCACCCTCCCTGGCAAAGCTATCAACCATGGAAATATTGATCACCCGGCGCAGTTCGGTTCCGTATGTCGCTACAAAGCGAACCAGTTTAGCTGGCCTTATCTCCAGGATGCGTTTAATGCGCATATGGTCCTTGGCGGCCAGTTCGGCCAGTTCAGTGTATCTGGACGGCGCAAACAATCTTTTTGCCAGGGCCTTTGCTGGCTCAATACCCAGCTTGTCATGGCCATGGTGCTGAGGATGTTTGCTTGGGTCAGTCAGGCCTTTACCAAAGTCATGGACCAACAAACCCCAGCGCTCGATAATAGACCGGCCGGAATCCATGACGGTCATCGTATGCTCAAAGGCGGTGCCGTCATGCCTATCAGGAACATGCAGGGCGGCCAGTTCTGGGAACCATACATCCAGGATCTCAGCGCGGTCCAGGACCTGGAAGAAATCAGATGGTTGCCGAGTGGCCAGGGCCTTAACCAGTTCATCGAACACCCTTTGCCCTGGTAACAGGCGAACGCTATCCCTCATGCTGCGCATCATGGCTATGGTTTCCTGGGCCACGTCATATTCGAACCGGGCGGCGAACCGGGCGGCTCGGAACACCCTCAAAGGATCTTCGCTGAAGGCCTCGGAGACGTGCCTTATAACGCCCATCTCGATATCATCCATACCACCGTGCGGGTCAAAGAATTCGCCGGTCAGAACATCCTTAGCCATAGCGTTGATGGTAAAATCGCGCCGGACCAGATCATCCTCCAGGGTAACATCAGGGCCGGTGATCGTATCGAAATCAACATGGCCATAACCGGTGGATCTTTCTTTCCTGGCCAGGGCTAATTCCACGTTGCAAAATACCGTGTCGTCTTCAGCGAAGTCCACCAGGAACACTGGGAAGTGCGCTCCAGCTATCTTCCTGAACGCAGGGTGGCCTTTAAAATCATCAAAGGACAGGCCGGTCACCATGTAATCACGGTCATTGGCTTCGACCCCTTTTATCTGGTCGCGGACAGCACCTCCGACCAGATACAGCCGACCACCCATGGCTTGTATAGCCTCGGCCAGATG
>Ga0180433_10008145_pt1 | contig 13162 bp, 10 predicted proteins | sample SS_ome_8_FD_132980 | JGI IMG/M metagenome (GOLD analysis project Ga0180433, IMG submission 132980) | Hypersaline lake sediment archaeal communities from the Salton Sea, California, USA - SS_1_D_1 metaG | ecosystem: Environmental > Aquatic > Non-marine Saline and Alkaline > Hypersaline >... | reverse complement strand
CGACTGGCAGGCCAAAAAAAGCTCTTTGTTCCTTATGATGAGTCGGGATGGCCGATGGAAAAGCGTGTGGGGCAGCACTGCTCGGTTATCCAAGAGATTGTCAAACAGTATTCCAGGAAAAATCCGGACGGAACCATTTTCATCCAGAATGTTCCCCGCTATGCCGATGTGGTTAAAAACGGTGTCGGGCACTATTACCATGACCCTGCCAAATCGGATGCAGACAGAATATATCTCCATTGAAAACAGCGGGTTTACAGTCAGATATGTCTCTCAGCGCGAATCGTGATTTATCGAAGCAGTCTAATTATTCTGTATGGTCTTCCTCTTTGGAGCCATAGATATTTTCTAGAAGAAGTATGACGCTCTCTGGCGGGGTATCGATAAACTCAAGGCCCATCTCGAAAACCTCATCATCATAAAGCCTGTTCACCCAGCGAACTCTTCCTTTAACTGTGACCAGCTTTCGTAATTTCGTCAGTGTTAATTCGATGTTAAGAAGGGTATCGACCGGCAACATCTTATCGGTCAAAATTTTCACGCCTCCAGAAGAGATATCTTTTGTCAGGGCATAGACAACATTTTTATCAACTTCGTACCTGTCTTCAGGAAGAATCCTGATAGCTACTTTTGTCTCCTCTTCTACCCTTTTTTCTCTTCTTTTATCCGGCATTAAGGATGCTCCTTTTGCTAACTCAATGTTGTTTACTCCGGTCACTCAAAATATTATTTTGATAGAAATTTTATCACGCCGCTGAAATTTATACTATTAAATATATAAGCATTCAACCACAATATCAAGCACAAGACTTCACTATACTTAGTCTCTCATCGACACCAAGAGTTGAAACACCTCATTTCTTTATGACAAGAAAAGTATGCGCATCTTGACCTTTATCCTAGAAATGCTGGTAAAGTGCGTTTTTTTTAGAAAGGATAATCGTGATATTTCGATAGATTTCTCCGCAAAGGAGATATTTTATTTCTATTGAATGATGCAGACGGAGCGCTTTTAATCGATTGTCTTCTGAAACTGGATAAAGCTGGCCGTCTCCCCGATCATATCCCTGATACAGAGAGAGACGATATAATCTTCTGGCTTGACATACATCTCTGCAACATAGGGATAAGAGCTTTTCATGGCAACATCGTAATCAGAAGCCGGAATTTTGATATCTTCAGTAAGTTCATGACAGGGGGACAATCGATTCTGTCCGTCCTTCATGGCAATGTAGGCTTTGATTTTTCCGATATATTCATCACCTTCGGAATACAGAGTTAAATTCTTTATGGGAATGAGGAATTTTATTTTAAGGCAAAGGGTCTTGGAAGTAGCCCGTTGTTCGATGGGCAATACTTGAATTCCCACATTCATGGGATTTTCCTGGAGATGCATGAACAATCTGGAAGACACAGCGCCCCTAATTCTATCCTCCCGCCCAATTTGGACATAACCCTGCCGAACACGCACATCATAATCCTGGTCAATACCCACCAGTTTAACCTCGATCGAATGGTACTCCCCTTCCTCCCTGTGGCGAGATCTGTAGCCGAGTGAATAATAAAACTTGAGATCATTTTGGATACACTCCAATCCGGGGGCGATATTGTTCGTATTCAATATCGGAATTCCGCCCGTCTCTTCAGCCATCATCCTGAGGGATTGGTTTTTGATTCTCGAGGTCTCACGGAGCATTCCCGATCCCCGTTCATAGACATTCCAGCCCTCTGTCTTATCCGCCGAAAGAATCCGGCTGTCAAGCCCTCTGGAATTGATCGTATAAATGGTCACGCCTGCTGCATTGCAGCGGGCCGTTAGATCCTTGAAAAGATTTGTTGCATCGTAGATCATGGCTTCTGCCCGGGCATTTCCCACTTGAAAAGCACTGTCAATGTAATCATACACCACCTCGCCCGGATTAAGCGCCAAGCCATCACTGACGTAAATCAGGATTTTTCTCCCTTCGACGCCAGCTAAGTTATCAATGAGGGCATTGAGGGACTTCAGGGAATAGACAAGATCATTGTACTCGGATTCGACATAGTTTCTGGCAAATCCTATGGCTTGCTGAAAACTCTCATATTTTTGATCTGACATCGTCGTCGCCGAAACCATCCTGTTCAACTCCCTTTGAAGATCTTCCCTTTCTTTCATTTGAAGGAGAGAATGACCCGAGCGCTTTTTGGCTTCCTGAATGGCACCGAGGAGCTGCCTTGAATTCGACGTGAATCCCTGCAGCACCTCTAGCTTTTGGCTGAGACTGACAATCATCCCTTCGTTGTTATTCCTGCCTTCTGGAAAATTATCCCTAATGAACTGCTCCATTTTTTTTATGATTTGATTCCTGTTCAAAGGATGGATCTGCCAGTTATCGATATAAAAAATGATTTTATTCCGGAATTCCGGGGATTCTGACGCCAGAATTTGTTGTGGAGGAGTGGGCTCTTCTTTCTTTTCCAGAGCAGGAATAAAAACGTCCATGCCTTTTACTTCATAGAAATTGGTCATTGTTTGCAGAATGCCGTCTTCGTAAATTACAAAATTTTCCGGCTTCAGGCCCGACACTTGTTGTCCGTCTTTATCAGTGACAACGACGTTAATGTTGGTGACAATGACCTCGACTTCATAGGCCGGTTTGGGTATTTCCTGTTTTTCTTGCTGTTTGGAGGGCTCCTGTGATGTCAGAAGGGAAAAAAAGGAAAATATACAAAATATGGCCATGAAAACAATCAATCTGTGGGTTTTGTGTCTCATTTTCTTAGAATCCTTTCTTGCTGACAATCTAACAAACAGCCTAAATTGGGGTTCGTTTAATTTATTTTTATTTTATCACAACTGTCTGCAAAAAATAAAAAAGGGCCAGCACCCGGCAAAGTGCTGGCCCTTCATTGCTGCTTGGCTTATCAGAATCTGAATCTGAATCCAACGTAGAACCGCATGGGCATCAGGATTTCGACAATGTCTTTGTAATCCCAGGTTTGATCGTTTCGCGCATACTGGACATCGATAGCCTGCTGCTGGTTGGTGAGGTTGTAAATATCGCAGAAAAGCTGGACCGATGTTCTGCCGGCGAGTTGTAACGTGTAGTTGAACTTCAGGTCGATCTGGTAATAATTGGGTGCGCGTTCTTGTCCTGTTTGCACAAATTGTGTCTCTGCCTCGTTAAGCGGCCAATTGTAATAAATACTGTACCGGCCGGGCAGAAAATCATAGGATTCTGTAAAAACCATTCCCGAGTTCCAGTAGAAGAGTGCGCCGATATCCAGGCCAAAAGGAGTCCTGTAAGTGCCGAAAACCTTGATCTTGTGCGGTATGGTTCCCGGTGTGGGTCCCCACATCCAGTCGTTCCTCGGATCAAGGGTGATAAAATCACCCTGAAGGTCGGCGTTGCCGTCAGACTGGCTGTTTCCACGGGCCTCTTTGAACGAATACTGAGCAACAACAAATGATCCGCCGGAGAAACGCTTGGAGACTTCAAAGTCAATACCAAAGATGTTTCTTTTGGCACCGATGAGGTTGGACAGGAAGTAGTTCGCCGGGCCCGTAGGTCCACTGGCAGGATAACCGAAATCTTCAAAGGAAAGATCGAGATCCCCCCAAATGGGATCGCCTTCATAATGCTCCACATAGGTGAAGAGGTCGTAGTCTTCGATGATATTTCTGTCCATTCGATAATAGGCTTGCGTGGCAAAAACCAACTGATCACCCACATCGATCTCGTGCGTCAACGAAAACTCGGTGGAAAGCGCATCGCGTGTGTTCGGAGTCCAGGAGCAATCCCTGTACTCGGCCGAGCCGCGGACACGGTAGGTGTACCAATCGCCGTTGAGCCACATCTGCTCATTGGTGATACGGCCGGAAATGTTTCCGCCGAAGTGAATCATTCCAAAGGGTACGGGGTCGGAGAACTGACCGAAAAAGCCTGTCAGTTTGTGCGTGCCTCTGGCTCCGATATTCCAAACCAGTCCAACTCTGGGCAGAAACCGCACCGGCATCTTGATGATCGGTTCTTTTGTCGAGTCGTAGTAGTCGTGTTTCTCGATCCGGACGCCTGCGTTGATCGTGAAGTAGTCACTGATCCTCCAGTCGTCCATCACATAGCCCATGTAGCGTGCAGCCCGAACCTTATTGACGCCGACTGTATCATCCATAATCCGCCAGAAATTCAATCCACGTTCGTTGAGATCGGTAAACGTCGCTGTCTCCAATTCTTCCCGGCTCACGACTCCGTCATTATTGAAATCAAATGCATCTGAGGTCGGCCCCCAGTTGTTGTTCAAATAGGGAACCAACCGTTCACTCATCTCGCTTTCTGGAAAAATGCCCCAGTCGAGAAGCTCTCCGAGTGTGGCTCCAGAAAGGTTGGGATCGACCGATGACCGGCTCTCCCCAAAAAAGTAACTGGGCGCGTCTTTGTCATATTCATTGGAGTACATGAAACCTGCTTTCGCCCTGTGATTCCCGACGTACCACTCAACGGATCCGCTGAACTGACTACGCGTGTTATGGTCATCTGTTGCGGATGGATAGCCGCCATAGGTGTAATTTTCAATGGACGGGTATGTTCCTGCTCTGTAATACATCGTATCCGTAATTCCAGCATCCTCATAGCGCGGAGCCAGCAGGTACTTTCTTTCGTAATGGCCATAGCGAAAATCGACGATTAAATTTTCACCGAGGACTCTCTGATAGTATCCGCTGAAAACATTGTAGTCATATTCCCGGGAGCGCTGCCGGACTTTGATCGTGTTCGTATCGCGCTCGCCCTCGATATCAAAGGTATCGAGGAAGTACATAAAGGTAAAGGAATCATTGGGTGTGGGTTTAAAAGAAAGCTTCCCATAGAAGCCAATCCGCTTTTGCGCGTAGTCCACCTCTTCCCTGGTTGACGAGGCTGACTCTGAGAGTGCGAACGTATCCGCATTGTTCCTGTACTGACCTGACATGAAGAACCACAGCTTGTCTTTCCAGAGCGGCCCTCCAAAAGTTGCAGCGGTATCATAGGCATTGTCTTTATACCCTTCCAGCATGGTTGATTCATTCAAAAAAGGAGTATCTCCTTTATCTGCATTTCTGTACTCATTCCCTCCGAAAGGTAAAAAGAATCCTTTGGGCTGCCAGTAGATGTTTGCCGATCCCGAAAACCTGTTGCCTCCGGATTTGGTGACAATGTTACCGACAACACCCTTGCCGCCTCCGTATTCCGCAGGAACACCCGAGGTCATCAACTCCTGCTCCTGGATGACCTCGTTGTTGAAGGTCATCAGTGCTGTCTGAGAGGACAAGCCCGTGATGTTCATCCCATCCAGAAAATAAAGGTTGTCACGGGAACCTCTCTTTCCGCCTCCCGTTACAGGATTATGAGCGCCCTGGAGGCCGCGGTCATAGTAATTCTGTCCACCCTTTCCAGCCGGGTCTTGAGGCATATCCCTGCCCTGGGAATTGGGAACGATGTTGACCCCGGAAGCCAGCTGCAGATAGCCGACAAAGTCCCTAGCGATAGGAAGCGATTCAACTGTTTCATGCGTCACGTGTTCGGCTATTACCGATTTCGTCGTGTCCACAAGCGGTGAGACCGCCGTCACGGTCACGGTTTCCTCGATCGTGGCCGGTGCGATCTCAACTTGGAGAAGGGTTTGTTTGTCCAATGAAACACTTATATTCTCGGATACCTTCTCCTGAAATCCTTCGAGGTTGGATTTGAGTGCGTACATTCCCGGAGTCAGGTTGATAAATAATGCTTCTCCTAGTGCATTGGTGATTAATATTTTTTCACCCATCATGACCGGGCTGGTGAGAGTAAGCGCAACGCCAGGCACAACATTTCCTGTATCATCGATAACGATCACCTTGAGAGTTCCGGTACGTGATTGCGCTGTCAGGAAGGTAGAAGCAATAAAAAGAATAGAGAAGACTATTAAGAACGATTTAAGGATTTTCCTCATGCTTATTTACCCCCTCTCCCGAATTTTCGGGAGTACTGGCTTTAAAGCTCCTTTCTCCTCAGTGGAGCCAAGCCTTTGTTCTAACACCCTGGAATCAAGGCCCGTTGCCGGCCCCTGTATTCCAACCTAGACCAAACTCATTGACTATCCTTTAGACACCCCCTTTCTCGGTTTGATACATATAGTTCATTAAATGAGATAACGATAGAAACATTTCAGATTCTTATAGATTGTTCAACCCAAAAGAACTCCTTGCTAACAACGCTTGATGACAACAGTGCAATATTAGTGCCAAATTGGCAGGAAATGGAATTACTTTTTTTTCAATAAGATAACGGAAGAAGGCAAACTCTTTTTAGGCTGGAAAATCCATTTATTTGGAATTGCATCCAAATATTTGGATTTAGACTATAAATCTCATTTATCCAATTTCTATTTGATATGGGCCAGCAAATTCTTGGCCAAAGCGGCTTTCTCAGAGTCAGGCGCCAATTCTATCACCTTTTGAAAACTCTCCTTTGCCGTTTCCAGATTGCCTTTGTTGAGGTTAACCAGACCCATCTGATAATGCGCATCGACATATTTCGGATCGATTTCCAGGCATTTCGTCAAATATTCTATGGCCATGTCAATCTGGTTTCCGTTGAACAGATTAACGCCTATATTATAGAAAATGCTGGGATCACTGAGAGATGCTTCATCAAGCCGGCTAAAATATTTCATGCCCTCATCGAGATTGCCTCTTTCAAAATAGATGGCGCTGAGGTTGATAAGAGTGTCCTGAGATCGGGGCTCCTTTTCCAGCATCTTTGTGAAGTACTCGATGGCGTTGTCATAATCGTTTAGCCTGTAATAGCAGAGTCCGATCTTATCGTAGAGTGCAGTAAGCTCTGGATTTTCAGCCAAGACTTTCTGGTATGCCTGACATGCCTCTTCATATTTCCCATCTGCGTACAGGGTGTCGCCTTGAATAAGGGGTGATTTTGGGATTGGATTCAAATGCACATCAATAGGCGGGTTCTTTTTTATGGCAGAGAGCTCGACATTGAGGTTTTCCGGCTCATATCCATCAGCTAAAAAACCGATGGTCCATGCTCCAGGCCTGAGGTTGACTTTTTTCCAGCGTCCCTTCTTATCGGTGACGAGCTCAAACGTGGTTTCATCTTCTGAGAAGACCAGTATAACCTTAGCTCCAGCTATGGGCTTTCCATCTTTGGATTTTACCGTGCCGGACACAGTCGCAAATACCTTTGCAAAGGCAGATTCGGCGCCAATGAAAAAGACCCATATACAGACGAAAATGACGAGGTTTTTTCTCACCCTACCCCTCCGTTGAGATGTAATAATAGCTAATTTATTATACCAATTGGAAATAAGAATAGCAAAATCTGGTGAGCACAACCCATCTTGACATATCCGCCTGATCATCTCATTATTATACTCAAGAAGAATGTCCAGAAAGACAAGAAAAAAAGCACGAAAAAAGAGGGCCGTTGACCAGAGACGCACGCAGCAAAAAAAACTTTCAATACAGCCGCCATCTGGTACAAATGTGACCCAAATCTCCAAAAAAATATCTGGACGAGTTTTCATTCTGCTGGGGATTCCCATGCTCGCAGCTGTTGTGGCGTTCGTGGTCTATTTCTTATCTCATTCTCATGGACAGATCTTAAGAAATAGCGAATTGAATGTTCTCCTCGTGACTCTGGATACAACCCGCGCCGATAGGATCGGCAGCTACGGATATGAAAAAGGGGAAACTCCAAATCTCGACTATCTAGCCGCTAACGGGGTGAGATTTGCCAACGCTTACTGCCAAGTTCCCCTGACTCTTCCTTCACACTGTTCCCTGATGACAGGAACGTATCCGATTTTTCACCTTGTGCGAGACAATGGATTCTACTATTTGGAATCTGATTATGTAACTCTAGCTGAGGTCCTAAAAGACAAAGGCTTCAAAACTGCTGCTTTTGTCAGTTCATTCACTGTCGACTCGCGTTTCGGGATAGACCAGGGGTTCGATGTTTATGATGATAAAATCCTAGAGAATCAGGTTATGAAAAATTTCGCATCCGAAAGAGAGGCGGGTGAAGCTTTTAATGCATTCTCAGGTTGGATGGGCAAAAATTTTAACCAGAAGTTCTTCTGCTGGCTCCATTTCTTCGATCCTCACAGTCCCTATGATCCTCCCTCTCCCTATAAAGAGAAATATTCGGAAAGACTCTATGACGGAGAGATCGCGTACATGGATTCTTGCGTGGGAAAAACAATAGATTTGCTGAGAGAAAAAAATCTTCTTGACTCAACCCTCATCATCCTCGCTGGTGATCACGGTGAGGCTCTGGGCGAAAAAAATGAACAGGACCACGGGCTTTATGTTTATGATGTGACTATGAGGGTTCCTTTGATCTTCCATTTACCAAATTCGCTTCCTCAAGGATTAGTTATCGAGCCGAGAGTTCGGTTGATCGACATAATGCCCAGTATTTGCGACATATTAAACATCCCTCCAGGAGATGATGTTCAAGGCACGAGTCTCCTTCCTTTCATAAAAAAGAGAAAAAAAGAAGATCTCCCTTCATACATCGAGACATATATGCCAAGAGAATATTACGGATGGTCAGAGCTTATAGGACTCATCGATGGTGACTGGAAATACATCCACGCGCCAAAACCTGAGCTTTATAACATTAAATCCGATCCCATTGAGGAAAATAATGTTTTTGGACAGGAAAGCAATGTTGTCTCCAGCATGAGGGAAAGACTGAACGTGATAATTGAAAATTACTCCTTGAGAAGGAAAGCAAGAAAAAAAAGACTTACCAGAGAGGAGCAAGAGAGATTGCGCTCTCTCGGCTATGTGGCTAATGAACATGAGGACAATACATCAAAACAAGCTTTGGCGGATCCCAAGGACAAGATCGACGAATACGCCCTTTTTACTCAAGCAAAAAAGTATGAACTCAAGAAAGATTATGAAAGTGCCGAGAAAAGCTATAGGGAATTGTTGCGTATGAATCCCGACTCTCCCTGGTTTTATGTCTATTTGGCTCTGCTATACGAGAAGATGGAAAATCTGGATAATGCTATCCGGCTTATGGAAGAGGCAAGAAAGCGGTTCCCCGATTCTACCGTTATTCTATCGAGGCTGAGCCTGTTCAATTTGAAAAAGAAGAAACTGGATGAAGCCCTTGATAGCAGTCAGGCTGTCCTCAGGATTGATCCTAAACACTTTGAGGCTTTGTACATATCTGCAGATGCCCTTGGTGCTATGAAAAAGTGGAAGGATGCTTTGGCTTTTATTCGAAGGGCGTTGGAGATCGAGCCGGAGAATAAATCCCTGGGCATAAAATATGCGCTTTGTCTATCCGCCCTCAATAGAAAGAACGATGCCCTGGAGGTCTATCTTCGATTAAGAGAAGAATATCCGGACGATCCCATAATCTACAGAGATATCGGGATCATGCATGATGCTTTTGGAGAATTGGAGAAAGCCAGAGAAAACTTTAAACGTGCATTAGATCTCGATCCGTCTCCCAATGCCTTTCTGAATTACGCTATTGTTTTGGAAAAATGCGGCCAGTTGGAAGACGCTGTTCACTATTTAAGGTTGTATTTAGAAACAACCAAGGAGGGGAACACAGAAGAAAAGAAGAGAGCAAATAGAATCCTGGCCCAATGGGAAGCACGATTGCAGCGCCGATAAATAGAGCTTGGATTCGTTTTTGACATTCTTTCATGACTTTCCTAATGCGAGGATAGGCATCTCGTCAAGTAATTTATTTCAAAAATGTCCCTGTCGGTTCAGTCAAACTGATACCCGTGTATACACCCGGTCACTCCCATGACCACTATTGCCTTTATGAACCTGATCGAAAAATCATGTTTACCTTTGACATAGACTTTACCTCTTTCGGGCCGTGGTATGGACATCGGGAATCGAGCATTTCCGACTTCAAGAACTCCCTGGAAAAAATCAAGACATTTGATATGAAAACAATGGTCTCCAGTCATAAGGGGATACTCAGACATACATTTTGAACACTGAATAATGCTGGCGGGGTTCAGCACCATCACAGTTTTTGAAGTGTGATATTGGCCAGATGGATGACAGATGACCAAAGAAGACCGAGGACCAAAGAAGACCAGAGAAGCCTTGACAAGCCAGGCTAAATCCGCTATAAGTCATATACTTAGCGATGAGGAGGTGATTTTTTTTGGCGTTCATTGTTGTTGACGAAGGTGAATCGATCGAAGGCGCCCTGAGACGTTTCAAGAGAAAAGTGCAACAGGAAGCGATCATTAAAGAGATCAAAAAGCATTCTGTCTATTACAAGCCCGGCGAAAAGCGCCGCATGAAGGAAGCTCAAGCGCGAAAACGAATGAGACGGCGTCTGCGAAGAGAAAAAGAGTTCGACTACTACTGATAACTCCTCTCCTCCCGGATTCAAGAAACATTCAAAAAGCATTTGACCTTTATGAGATAGTACTTTATTCTTTTTCCGAGCAGTAGGATGACGGTCTCCTCAGTTCAATCGGGTAAAAAACCCTCTTGGTTAAAAGTCAAGCTCCCTACGCATGACAATTTTTTCTATGTCTCCCATTTGCTGAAAAATAAGAACCTGAACACAATCTGCCAGAGTGCCAAATGTCCCAATATTGCGGAGTGCTGGTCTCATAAAACCGCCACATTCCTCATCCTCGGAGACACCTGCACCAGGGGATGTTCCTTTTGTGCGGTAAAAAAGGGGTCACCTGTCCCACTGTCCTCACAAGAGCCGAAAAAAACCGCCGAGGCGATTGTGGCGATGGGGCTTCGCTATGCTGTCATCACCTCGGTTACGCGGGATGATCTCCCCGATGGAGGCGCCGAGCATTTTGCCCAAACCCTTGAAGCCGTAGGGAAAAAAGCGCCCGAAGTCAAGCGGGAGGTCTTGATCCCTGATTTCCAGGGAAATGACGCTGCACTGCAAAGAGTACTGGCGGCTAATCCGGATGTTGTCAATCACAACATCGAAGTGCCGGAAAATATCTATCCACTTATCAACCGACCCCTCATCAACTACCGTCGTTCGCTGCAGGTACTCAAAAGATCTAAGGAGTTGGGAGCCAGTACAAAATCGGGTCTGATGATTGGGCTGGGAGAGCAGAGAGAGGATATCCTCCGGACTCTTTCTGACTTGCGAGGCGTTTCCTGTGATCTCCTGACTATAGGTCAATATCTGCAGCCAACCAAGCAGAACGCACCCGTTCAGAGGTATTACACCCCTGAGGAATTCAAAGATTTGCAAGAACTCGCCCTCAAGCTCGGTTTTAAGGCCGTCGTCTCCGGGCCACTGGTGAGGAGTTCCTACCGCGCTCACGCACTGTTCGAGAATCTGACCACAAAAGCTGAGTGAGAACCAATGCGATATTTTATCTTCACAGACATCCACGGCAACCTGGAGGCCTTTCTCTCTGTCATAAAATTTGCCCGCAAGCGCAAAATCGATCACTTCATATTTCTCGGAGATCTGGTTGGCTATGGGGCATCGGCAAATGAAGTCATCCAGAAAATACAGCTCGTGAAACCGCTGTCTATAATCAGAGGAAACCATGACAAGGCTGTCTGCGACCTCGAAAGCGTGCAAACTTTTAACCCTATCGCTGCTTCGGCCATTCACTGGACAAAAGAAAATCTGTTGAAGAAAAACAGCAGTTATCTTAAGAGACTTAAACAGGGCCCGCTGCAGATCAATGATGACATAACCATCTGTCATGGCGCTCCATTCGATGAAGATCATTACATCTTCGGCGAGTTTGATGCAGCCGAGGCTTTCCTCCATTTCACCACCCAGGTCTGTTTTTTCGGTCATACCCATTTTCCCTTCATCTACACAGAAAAAGACCACATCGTCGAGGGGACATTCATCACCGGTAACACCAATGAGGTAAAGATCGAAAAAGATGTCCGGTACTTGATCAATCCGGGCTCAGTCGGTCAACCCCGGGATAGAAACACGCGATCCTCCTGTGCTATTTTCGACACCAAACAAAAAAAGATCAAATTCTACAGACTTGAATACAATATCGCCGAAGCCCAAAGAAAAATTCTCGACGCCAAGCTCCCCCCCGCATTGGCCGAGCGGCTGGGCCTGGGAATCTAACCCACAACGCGTATCTCTTTTTTCCTAAATTTTGGGGTTGGCATAGCAGTACAGACAGCTGTGGGGACAGAATTGAGTATAGCTCCCGATATCGATTGATTCCGTGCACCTGCATTCTTTGCGTTGACTTTTGTCCTTTTTCGTAGAGACCGGTTCCTGTCCGGGATGCAGGAGTTGAAGATGTGCTCCGTCAATGCAAGCCGAAGGCAGAATGCCCGTCTCCCTTGTTAGAAACCTCTGGCTACAGGCATACAAACACAGATTGTGCCGCACAGCCACATCCAGAAGATACCGAGCATCATCGAGTTTTTGTTCTGGTTCTGGATCGAAATAAACGAATCCATATCTTTGCGCTCTTCTCTTGGCTTTGGCGTACCACTGCGCGAAACTGAACCTGACATCCATTATCCCTTCTTTTTCCAGAACAGGCGCTATGGTCTCGAAAAAGCGAAGGTTGGTCTTCTCTCTCCCGCCTTCTTTCCAATAGATAACCGGGTCAAACCTGAGGGATATTCTCTCCGGATTTCTAGCTATAGCGATCAACTCCACCAGTTGAGCCAGAGCCTCCTCTGGATGGGGAGCCCCCTTTTCGATTGGCGTTCCTCCTAAACCCGTTATGGTGAAATGGACATAGAGTTGCTCATATCGTTCGAGCGCTTGCCTCAACCCAAAGTTATTGTTGATTAGGTTGGTGAAATTTTTCGACCAGAGCACAAACGTGTGCACAAACCTCAGACTCAAATCGACAGTATAAGTGTATCCAGCGGGGCCGTATACCTTTGCTTCTTCCTGTTTGATGACAGAAGTCAGCCAATCAGGGAAAAAAGCGACCAAATCTGTGCGGCGGGATGCGCTGATAACTTTTCTCATATTCCCTTGACACTCAGTCCCAGGAAATTTAGTATTTTAACTGATAATAGAGAGTCAGAGCAATGCCAGCCCTCAAAGCAGAAAATCTCGAGAAAAGCTTTCAAAAGCGTTTAGTTGTCAAAGGAGTCGATATCGAGGTCCACTCCGGCGAAATCATAGGACTCCTGGGACGGAATGGTGCCGGGAAGACCACAACATTT
>Ga0180433_10008144_pt1 | contig 13163 bp, 15 predicted proteins | sample SS_ome_8_FD_132980 | JGI IMG/M metagenome (GOLD analysis project Ga0180433, IMG submission 132980) | Hypersaline lake sediment archaeal communities from the Salton Sea, California, USA - SS_1_D_1 metaG | ecosystem: Environmental > Aquatic > Non-marine Saline and Alkaline > Hypersaline >... | reverse complement strand
TTGCGGAGGAGCCCGTGTTTCGTAGACCTACCGATCCGCGAGTGACAACCCTTTTCGTCGAAGCGGACCGCGGCCTTTGCTCCCTCCAGGATTTGGGCGAGTGGATCCTAAAAACCTACCCATCTCTTACGACATTGGTCGTCGACCAAAACCGGCTACGACGGCTACGTTCCAAGTAGTGACGACGAACCCATCACCAAAGACTTGCTGTGGGTCCACTACAACGACACATCCCGTCCCTTTGGGCACGAGCTTGTTTTGTTGACCCTTCTTGTGTTGGATGACCCCAAGGACTACCCTTGGAATCGCTTTTACAGGGAACACCCAAAGCTGTATGAAGGAGTCATTTGAATTTCCATTTTAGCGTTTCAAATATACACACTGCAGTACTCTGGTCTTTTTATACGCGAATCAGGTCGTCCGGTTTCACGGTTGAGCCCAGACAAATCAGGTGAGAGGTGGGAAAGGTGTGCACGTCAAAAGGAGACGTCTTGATGGTCACCCTCATCTGAAGAAAGACCTGGCGTTTCTTTGCATACTCGAGGACAATGGGAGCCCGTGCATCTTTGGCGCCAAGGAGGACTTGGATCCAGCTGTCCAGGTCAAGGTCGGCCTTGTCATTGTTGCACTGGGCACAAACAAGAGCCACGTTGGTCTTGTTGTAGGTGCCGCCCTTGCACCGGGGGACAATGTGGTCAACTGTGAGCTTGTCAAAGGCGCCACAGTAGGCACATGGTCCCATGTAGCCTCTGTACACCTCGGAAGGAAAGGGTGCACGAGAACGCGATCGATTGGTTTGGCTTGGGCAGTTCATGCTTGGTTTGGGTGAAGGTGCTTGCTGTCTAAAAGATAAGCCAAGTGTAAAGAAAAAAGTGATTTATCAAGTTCTAATGAAGCTCCTTGATCAAGACTTGAGCCTTGCCCCACTGGCTTCGGTACGGGATTGGGCCGTGATCCAGGGGGTTCATCTTGGCGTAGGAGTGCGCCAAGGCATAAATCTTGTCAAGAGTCTTGGCATTCCGTTTGAGGAGGCCGTCCTTTTTCCATTTCTCAAGTGACAATTTGATGGCGTGCAGATGAAAATGGAAAAGTTCATCCCTAGTCTTGAACTGGGGCGGTGCAGCCAGCGTGTCAACCGCCTTGGCCGCAAACGACAAACAGGCTTGTTCAAGGGTGCCATTGACCCAATCCTTGTTGGATTTGAATTTTTCCGGTGAGTGGTCCAGAAGGGTGTGAAAGTGAGTCGCCACAAAAAGGCGCAGGAGGAGTGCTTGATCTGGCTCAATTTTTGTGGGTTGCGGCTTGAGCTTCCCCACCCATTGGCCGCCTTTGGTCTTGTCCATCGTGAACCCCAGCCCCTTGAACAACGCAATGGATCCCTTGTTGGTTTTGCGAATGGTGGTGGTTTTCACTTGGGTGGCCATGGGGTGGTCTTCCACCAAGGCTTGGATGGCTGCCTTGGCGTACCCCTTTTTGCGCTCCTTGGCCGACACACTAATGTAGTCAATTGTCAAAATTTTGGTTTCAGGGGTGTAGGTCCAATACAGTTTCCCCACCGTCTTGTTGTTGACAACCATCTTGGCACCCTTGGCCCCATAGGTGGGTTTGGATTTCAGAGGCACAAGTTGCATTTTTTATTTTAAAAGAATAGATTCAAATGTTTCAAAGTTCCGTGTGCGTTCCCCGCCAATAATCGCAAACCAAACCCGGTCAAAACAGCCTGCAAATTCGCTCGTCAGTAAACGACGAAAGGCCAAGGCAACCCCCTTGGGGGGATTCCCAAAGGCGCCACATCCCCAGGCACCCAACACCAAGTTGCGCTGGTTGTGGTAGACACATGTCTTGAGAAGGGCAGTTATGCGCCCCAAGGTTTCCTTGTAGTCAGCGTCCTTAAAGGTGCCATCCTTGGTCCACTCACTGTATGACATCCGCTTGGCGGCGGCAGACACAACGTGGACAGCAAAGGCCTTGGCCAGGTAGTCATAGGTGTCCGGAGCACGAAACACGGCCACCCCGGGTGTGATGACGGTGGTGTGGGGAGACGGCCACGGGTAGTACTTGTCAAGGGTTTCTAGGCAAGGGTAGAGGGTGGAGCGGCGACACAGTTCTTCTTCCTGGGCACGTGCGCCCTTGCGCACCCCGCCACCCGCATGCCGGTCCGAGGCCATGTTGAGGACACAGGGCAGGGATGCGCCGGGGGGAAGCACGCCAAGCATTTGTTCGGCCACGACATAGGAATCACCCCAAATCACTTGGAGGTCAAGGTCAGATGTCGTTTTAGACTTGGGATCAAGTGGCAAGGTCGTTGCATCTCGATAGATGCGTTGATGCTTGATCGACTTGGCAATGGCATCTTGATAGGTTTTGCGACAATCACGAAGGGTGGCACGAAAAACACGTTCCAAATCCATTGGTAACCCTGTGGGGGAAAAATGTGTTGATTCTCTGGCGGCGCACGGGAATTCAACCAAGAATGTTGATTCTCGTTCTGCGAAACCAAACCCACAGATTTACACCTGGCTTCTAATGCTGCCGTACGTTTAGAAATGAAAAACAATCACATGTTGGTTCGTGCCCAACTGCGTTGAAGCCTTTAGAGCTCTAGAGGCTTACGTCGGGTCGCCTTATGAAGCCTATTGATTTTTTAAAACCACAAGGGTTCACCGTCAAAGTAAGCATCAATCAAATCACCAAATTCGTCTTTAATCATGTCAAGAGTGGCGACCACCTTGTCCGTTTTGGAGTAGAGGTCACACGTGTTAAAGAGGCGTAAATTGTTAAGCAAGACATCGTCTGATGAATCCATCAAATCTTTGTACTCACCCTTGTCAAAAAAGGGGTAGCAAGAGTGAAGCCGGATTATGTCCAAGGCTTCTTGGGGCAAGCAGTGGTGGCCCCAGTTCAGCGGGTGGGCCAAAAGGTCGGCCAGGTACACGTCGTGGTTAAAGGCGTAGGTTAGGGTGGTCATCCCCTGGCCTTTTTTGTACACGCCCAAAGGAGTGGACAGGACCGGGTCAGACATGTCCGGGTTGGTCTTGTTGTATTCCGGGTACACCAAGGTGTCGGGCAGGCGGCACCCTGTCACCCACGTGTCCCCCACAACGGCCCACTGGTGCTTAACGGTGGTTCCGTCTTTGTCGTTTCCCCTCAAGAATACAATTTTACCCAAGTCGTGAATCAGGGCGGTCACCACCATCCACTCCGGGAAGCCCTCGTCGCGTGCATAGGCGGCCGCCGGGTAGGCGTGGTGTAGGTTGGGGAGGCTCAGGTCTGGGTCGGATTCGTCGTGGAAGTCATTCAGCTTGGCCAAGGCCTCCCACAGGGTCATGCGCAAGGCTGGTTGGCCATAGACTTTGCGTGCCCGTGTCGCAAAGGCGTGGGTTTGGTGTTTCCGCATGGCCGCGTAGTGGCGGCGCACACGAGAATCTATAGATTGGTTGTCATATGCACGCTTCATTTATTGTTAGTCTGCAATCAAAGTTCGCGGAGCAGAGGATTGGTTATTTTGCAAACCAATTTTCACTTTGGGATTGGTACGCCTGACGGAAACCGTTTACCTCAATGAAGCAGCGGCCGTGGCGAAACGCGGCCAAAAAAACCGGCCGGTGATGCGAGCCCTCCTCACCCTGCGGGAAACGTCCGAAGACAAGGTATCACAGTACTTGATCATCGCGCCCCTGCACAAGTACACCTACCCGGACTCTGTGTCGTCATCGACTGCGTAGCACATGAATTTAGAACCACACCACATCATCTTGGTCTTCCCCCTCAACCGGATTGCAAGCAGCAATCAGCATGTCCATCAAGGCGTGGGCAGCACGCACTGGTCCCCTTGCGGCCTCGACAAAGGCAAAAGCATCGTCGGCGTCGCACTTGACGCCATGATGCACAGCATTGGTGGGACGGAGGGTCGCCTGCCTTTGAGGTTGTGAACCGGTTGTCAAGCCCTCTGACTTGGTGATGCTCGGGGCGACAGGTTCAGTGCAAGTGGGCATGGACATAGTTTTGTTGTGAATGAATGAAAAAAAAGTAGCATGTGTGCAAATGATTTGAGCGTTGGATAAGTTATTGTTTATACAAGTCATTTTTAATGATTTGTGTCCACAAACATAATGTTTTTGTTTGGAGCGCTGCGAGGCGGGTTTCCCGCCCCAAGACGGACCCGTCAATGGACTTGCGAAACGTCACCCCAGAGGCGTGAGCCCAAATGGTGTTTTTAATCTCTTCTGGGGCTTTGCCAAGGGTTCCAGACAGTGTATCCAGTATACGGGGGAAAACATGAAAGTCCTTGGAAACGTCCAAAATGTCTGCGGGTTGAAGGTCCCAAGATTTGGGTTGAGGTGGTAAAGACAAACAAGGTGGCATGAAACCCTCCACGGGTTTGTAGTGGTCCACCAAGCCGGCAAGCATGGCCTTGTCGCCGTCCATGCCGCCGTATGCAACGCGGACCCACATGGCCTGGACAAAGGACGGCGAAGAAACCAAGGTTCGAAAGTCAGGGTAGGCAATGGGGTGCTGTTTAAAAATGTCCAACATGGTGTCGTGCCCAAAGGCTTCACGAACCGTGTCCATGATGAAGGCTTCATCACGGGCAGTCAAGACATACTCGTGTGATGTGACGGCAACCATCAACCAAATCAGTGGCACAAATGCGGGTGTGGGCAAAGCATCTTCCACAAGAATAACCGGCCATCGACGCAAAAACGAACCGGGGTCACAGCGCAGCCACCGGCGGGCAGTGCGTAAACCCTTGGCAGACTCAAGGCGCCGAAGGCACTTTTGGAGGTTGGACTTGAGGACATTGACAGAAGCAAAGGGCGGCACAGGTTCCCTGTCCATGAATTCGGCGTGTGTGGACGCCGTTGACCGCAAGTCGTAGAGGCGGAGTTTGACGGGGGACATGCCCCTGAGGGCGACGGAGCGAAAGGCAAGTTTGGGGGGTTTTGACGGCTGGTTCCATTGGCACCTCTTGTCAGTCCTGGACACAACATGGGGCGGCAATGTGTCCATGGCCTGTGTTTCCCGTGTTTCTGCCTTGGTTAGGGGCTTGATGGTGTAACTGTTTGTCAAGCCCCACCGTAAAAACATATGGTAAATACAATGTACTTTATTGTTTTGTTGAATCCTGTTTGAGGGAAACAAAACACAATAAAAAAATGTCTTCTCCGTCATACTCATCGTACGACCCAAGGTGTCCAGACTATCCACCACCCCGCCGGGCAACCCCTCAAAGGCCTCGTCAAACAAAAGCCAAGGACCCTCGCCTGCAAGACTGCTCAGGATCCTTGACGCCGCCGTCTGCCACATCACCACCACACCCCAATGGCCAAGAAGAGTCTGAGGTTTACAACCCTGAGTTTCCTGCGTTTTCACCCACTTCACCACCCCTGTATCGCCCAGGATTGTCACCCGTCTACCACCCGTCCACAACGCCGCCTTACAACCCGTCCTCCCCCGTCTACCACCCGTCCACAACGCCGCCTTACAACCCGTCCTCCCCCGTCTACCACCCGTCCACAACGCCGCCTTACAACCCGTCCTCCCCCGTCTACGAGCAGGCTTATAGGGCGCCGCTGCCCGCTGTCCATTACACCGACCCTCCGGCGTACGGAACATCAAGTGCCTACGGGTCGACTTTGGGCTATGGGGGGTCAACGGGTGCCTACGGCCGCACTTCATTCCACGAGACTCGCCCCTTGTCCAGCGAGGCCTCCTTGCCGCCGCCAGCAGAACGCCATTTTCCAGGGTTTTTTCCTTCCTCTTTTGCCAAGACCTACGCCAGGCCGCGTTATGACACCATTCGACGGCGACACAAGCGGCGTTGATGGAACAATAGATAATATAATTTTTTATTGGATATTTTGGGGTTTCACTGGGTGGAAATCGCACTAAGCGTTAAACGCGTACCGGGCAGGGGTGTACGGGTTGGGGCCACAGCCGTTGCAGTAAAATTGGTTGGCCGGAATGCCTGCCGCCATGGACCCACCAAGGAAGCACTGGGACCGGGCATTGACGGTGAGGGGGAAGGGGTTGGAGCGTCCCAAGTTGAAGCGAAACAGGTCTTCAGAGGGGAGCTGAATGTCGTCCTGGAGGGCACGGGTCAACACCCAATTGGCCACGGCATAATTCTTGGGGATGTCTTTGCGCTCCTGGAGGGGAGCGTCACCAAAAGAATCGGCTGAAGCGTCAAGGGCAGCCGCCGCCTGGGGCGTCTGCACAGAACCACCCAAAAAGTTTGTGACTCCAACTGTGTAGACGGACATTTTATTTTCAAGGAGAGAATTAAATTTCAGTAGATTATCATTTCAGTCATTTAAGCAATTGTTTCTAAAAATCTCCTTCCACTCCTCGAAAACGTCAAGAGCTTCATCACAAGCTGCTCTTAAGCCTTCTTCAGAACGTTCGACTGTCCAAGTGAGATCGAGGCGACGGACACTTATGTGGTGAGGAGTGGGACAAAAGGGGAAAATCCAGCCAAGCGAAAGAAATGGTTCAATAAAGTCAAACATCAACCTTGCATAGGTCGCATAAGCTTCAACGAATTCGTGGAGATAAATCCTGAATTGTTGTACATTCATCTTTTCCTTCAATGTGCTTGGAGGGTAAGGCGCCTTGCTCTCCAAGTCTTCAAACGCCTTTAGCTCAGCAAGGAATCGATCAAAAGGAGATGGAGTTAGCATTGTTTTTTCCTCAAATGTGTCATTTCACATGTATTATATTTACCCTGACCCCTTTCTGCATTTAGGTCAAGTTTTATGTCTTGTATTGTGAAGATGAATTTCCAAAAAATCTTGTTAAACCCACATCTTGTGGGAGGTCGCATGAGGTAGGCATGGCGGCACTTGTGTGGAGGAATGTACGAGTCGACGAGGGTGATTAATGCTTGGGGGCATATGGGTGTGGCGAGGACACCACTAGAACCATTTTTCCGACACGGGTAACCACACGGACGGCCTGTCTGCAAATGCCATTGTTTTTCTTCCGCCATCCCTCTGCAGACAGGGCTTTTGTGAGGCGTTGCGCTGGGCGGAACTCTTCTTCGCCCTCTGTAAAGTAATCACCGACTGAAAACAAATACCATGTACAGGTGTTAAACAATTCAACAATGGGCATGGAGCGATAAAGCGAGCTGAGAAAGGTCGGGCCCACCTTTTGCCGGACTGCAGGGATTGCGCAAGCAAATGCTTAATGCTTCAGCTTCGTCGGCAACTAAGAATCTCACGATATTGTGTAGGCTTTTCCAGTTAAGTTTAAGAAAGTCTGGTGGGTGAGTAGATTGAAGTGCATATTTTTGGTAGCGCTTGACGAGTTCAGGTTTTGTTCCTCCGGTGGGTAGACCGACAGACTTTAGGAGACGTTGTATAATGTGGTGTTTATGGCACTTCATGATATTGCGTATACACTGTATTTATTACATTCTGCAGCTTTCAATGTGGACTGTCAACTGGTTTGAATTTGAATTTACAAAAGTTTTCCAGCCAAAACTACCAAGGGAACTGTGACAGGTGCCGTGGCGCCCAGTGCCGCGCAGATTAAACCGTATGCTGCCATGGAGGGCAACAAATACCTTCCAAAGTCGTTGGCTTCATTGTATCCCATTTTGATACCAAAGACTGCTCCAGCCAAGGACCCAACAATGCTTCCCATGAATAAGTAAGTAGTGCTTCCCAGAACCAAGCAGGTCATAAACATTGTGGAATAAAAAAAGTGTGTGTTGAAAGGTTCATGTATCCATGAAAATGTAACATTCATCACAAACTTTAAAGGTGTACTATCAACAGAAATAAAACACTAGAGATAAATGTCATGCAATGCATCCAAGGTGTATGACACGTGGTCATCAACCCTGACCACAAACACATCCACGACACCCAACGGGTGCAACCCCACCGCGGACAAGTCATGCTCGTCCACCTCCCCCCTCAACGCGGCCTTGTCCACTCCCATGATTACAACCTATGTCGTGTTTGGCGCCATTCTAGTCGCACTGATTTTATTCTTGTCTCTCAATGCCGCGACGATTCACAAGGCCAAGGCCAAGTCTGCAAGGCATGAAGACGCACACACCAATTTGGGCTTGTCATACAAATAAAAAAAATATTCAAGACATTTTTGGCAACACACATAAAGGAACAATCTTGAGATCTATCGATTACATTATTCCTTGATGATGCTGTCCAAGTCAAAATTCTTGAGAAGCTTTTGAAGCACCAAGTTGGCATCTAGGTGGGGATGGTCGAATCTCACTCTGTTTTTAAACGCTTTGCACGCGGAAAGAAAGAGGGCACGAGTTAGTGGCGGTTCCGCTTCGTAAAGAGGATAAATCCAGTCGTAAAACACATAACTTGAAAATTCCAGCGCCTCTTTCACTTCTTCTTCGTGATAGATCCGCTCTTCTTCGTGATAAATCCGCTCAACGTCACGACGTGCCATTTCGCCATCTTCAATGAGTTTTCTTACTTGTGCTTTTCTTTCTCGGCGCTGCTTGGTATGTACGTTTTTCATGGTTCGTGTTTTACAAAAAGTGACCAAAACCTTTAACATTACAAAATAAAATCGTTTTTTAGGGTCGCATGTACAGCGACAAAAGACCCAATGCGGCGTCGACAGAGGGCAGAATGCGGATTGAGCCAGTGGCGACCAGGACACGCCCGTGGAGGTTGGTCAAGAGGGGGTGGGCTCCCCGGGGTGTGCCTGCAAAAGGATCCACAAACAGGGTGGGTTTACCCAAGGCGACCGCCACACCCATGATGAGAAGGCTTCCCGCACACGGCTCTGGTTGCCCCCGCAGCACTATTAAATGGGAGGAGTCCTCGAGCCAAGCAAGCACGGCGTCATGCAGTGACGCTGCTGTCGTGCGCGTGGGGCGGCCAGCAGGGGGGTCAAGTGCCATCATGGCCTCAAAGCCTTCCTTGGCCAAACATTCTTGGAGGGCGATTGGCTCATCCCCAAAACTATCATGCCAGTGCCCCACGACTGTGACCTGTGCAAGCAAGTCGTCTTGATCCCCCATTGCCCCTTTTTTTCCCCGGTGAAAAAAAGAGTGTGTTTTTATGATTTTGAGGCCGGGACTTTTCCCTCTATGATTTCGGTTCCTGCCTCAATGGCATTGATGAATGCACCCCTGGGTTTGAAATTGACGACGGCTTCATTCAACAAGCGGTCCACCGCGTTGCCCATGGCAAGGTTTTCAAATGCGTCCAAGAGGCGAAAGGACCTCAGGGTTTCCTTGTCAAACAGTGAGCGCACCACGGAGTACACGGTGATGTAAGGGTTGCCGTCGGGCGTTTTCCGGCGCCCCCGCACACGGCTGCGGTACATAAAGACGTCCACCACCCACCCCTGGGGGCCATAGGGCAAGGCCCTGGACCCGCACCGCCGTGTGATGCGGGCGACCGCCTGGCGAAGGGTGGCCGTCGAGAGGGGCGGCTCCATAAAGTGAAAGTACTTGACGTCGTACAGGTCAATGCCTTCCTTGTACGAGTCGTCAATTAAAATGAACCGCACGTCTTGGCCGTGTGCATTGGCCGGCGCGTTAAAGGCTGCCAGGGTTGCACGGGTGCGGCTGTCGGAGGGTTCGCTGCCGTAGATGCGTGACGAGGACAGAACCGCAAAGGACTTGTGCATGGGTTGGGTGGTGGGGGTCAGGGGAGGGGGACCCACCAAGGAAGGCTTCACAAACCGAACGGTTCGCCCGGAGCCTTTGATGTGCCCCATGGCGTACCCCTTGGCCACAAAAATGGAGGCTGCAAGTTTTGACCCGTAGGCACGTGCTTCCCCGCCCCCCGACGTGTCACAGTAGACACAATGCTTGAAGAGTTTCCCATGGGTCTCCAAATCACGCCTGTCAAGTTCATGGATAGTCTTGAACAGGGCAGCGTATTTGGGCGCATAAACGGGCAACGATTCTTTGAGGAGTTTCCAGGTAAAGGGCACCGCCTTGGAGTCAAGAACAAAGGAGTAGGCCGTGTTGCACTGGTCTTGGATGGAGGCGTAGGCCGCGGCAGGAGTTTGGGGGTTTGGGGCACGGGTTGGGTTTTGGGTGAGGGCGGCGGGTTTTGGTGGCGCCACAAAGGGTCCCCTCTTCGACGGCCGTTTGGCCAGCCACGCCAGCCACGCCTTTTCTTTTCGGGCACGGTACGCCCGCCTCGCGGTTTCCCTGGCTTCCCACTCTGCTTTGGATTCACCCGCCAGGGTGCGTTGAAGCAGGGACGGCTCACACATTTTGCCGCGCACACCCGCCATGGCGGCCACACGGCGGTAGCACTGGATCAAGCCCTTGGCTGGGTCGCCCCCTTTGAGTGGATTTTTGTCTTTGCACTTGTACAGGGCTTCCATGGTGACTTGGGAAATGGACACGTCTGTCACCTGGCCCCATTTTTTCATGGCAAAATACCGCGGGTCCTTGTCCCCTGAAAAGTACGAAATCACGCCATTGGTGGCCACAGTGAAGGCTTTGGGGACCCACGGCTTGAGGTGGCCGTCCTTGGTGGCGTAGTGGTCAAGGGCTGACGACGGCGTGCGGGTGTCAATGACAAAGCGTTGAGAGGGGTCTTTGATGACCAGGTTGAGCAGGCGAAGCAGGTCAGTGGGCGACGACGGCATGGGTGTTGCCGTCAGGGGCACCACCAGCACGGAATCGGCTTGGGACGTAGCAAAGGAGGACCAAATGGCGGCTTCAATGACTTGGAGGCCTGTCAGGTGTTTGCCGGGGGGCAGCTCCGGCATGAAGCGTGGCCTGTACTTGGGCGTGTGGAGGGTCACAAAGTCCGCGTCGTTAAAGTCGGTCATGTTGTACAGGTTGTGGGCTTCATCAATAACGACAAGTGTTTTGTGGAGGGGGTCAGGGACGGCACTTGACCGAACGGCACTTGACCCGTGCATAAAACTGTCGGTGTTGTGGGCAAGGGCCAACCCCAGGTCAGTGGGTGTCCTGGATTTGGCAAGCACCCGCACAAAGTCTCCATAGGAAATAACATTTTGTTGGGGAAGTTTCTTCACATACCGACGTCGAAACGACTTGAGCTCCTCTCCCTCCTCGGCGCCTTTCAGGTAGGCTGCGTAGGCGTGCCGCAGGCGCTTCATTTTCTCCTTGCCAACCTTGGTCCCAAACATTTCGGTTGAATTGTCCAAGACCAGGGAGCGCAGCTCCGGCAAACACAAATCGTAAAAGAGCGCCCTCAAGACGGCAGGTTTTAGGGTGCGGCGGGTCACCCACAACACCCGCCACTCATTGTTGGGTTCCAACGTTTTCCGCGCCGACGATGACGACAAAAACTTGAAGAGAAACCGGGACATGATGGTGGCCGCGGCACAGGTTTTGCCCGTCCCCGCCGCGTGGTAGAGGAACAAGCCGCCAAAGGGGTAAGAGGGGTCCGCCAGGTAGTTGCGCACAAAATTTTGGTGGTTGGCAAAGGGTGGCGGGGAGCGGCTGACGCACCCAGGTATCATGTCCGGTTTGTGGTAGGTGTAGCGAGAAAAGGCTTTAGCCACGGCTTTTTGGTAGGGGACGCCTGCCACATTGGGGTACTTGAATGTTTTGGGTTTGGGTGGGCTGGGGGAAGTTTTGCCCATTTATTGATCGCCTTTTAAAAAAAAATAACAAAAAAGCCAATGGCGGGGTTCGAACCCACGTTTCTTTCTATAAAATGTGAAAGCGTAATACCTTTATACCACATTGGCTGAGCAGTGGTAGAACATTATCATCTACATCGGAGAATGGGCCATTCAGCCAAAGTATTCTCTCGATCTGCTTGTCAAAAGATGTTTGTTTTTGGTATTCAAACCCTACACCAAAACAAAGTTGAAGTAATCCACATATCACACTCAAGTTAAAAAGCAGACATTAAAATTGGATTTTGCAGAAATTGGTTTCTAGTGAACAATAACATTTTACGGCAATTCAGTCCGATTTCGCAGGGGACAAAAAACCGTACAGCACCAGGCCGAGAGACAGGCAGCCTAGCCCTTGCCAGAGCCAACGGGGGCTTGACGTCAATGCCGTTTTGGACTTGAGGCCACGAATGCGGTCGCGAAGTGAAGACGAGGTCAACCACTTGACGGGCTCCATGGCGGGCACGTACCAGCCCTTGGTGTCCGAGTACGAAATTCGTGCCATAAACGTAACGGCAGTCGCCTTGGCTAGTGTCTCCACCTTGGTGAACCGGCCGCCCTCGGGTCTCACAAGAGACGCTGACGACACGGACTCCTCTCGGGTGGAGGCGGTCAACGCGCGGGGGTGGCAAAGGGCGAGCTCCGACGCGGGGCGATTGAGCCGAAGCACGACAGGGTCGTGGTTGCCATCCGCACCTGTCGTGACGACCGTCAAGGGCAAATTTTTGGTTGTGGAAGACGAGACTGGGATTTGAGTCCACTCCGCTTCGTCGTCTGATCCAAAGCCAAGCATGGCCTTGAGGAAACGTGTCCACTGAAACACCTCCTTGTAGGTTGTCGTCCTGGAGTACAGAGCTTCCGGCAGGACGCCCGTCACAATAGCCATGGAGCCATTGTTGGCGGGGTGAGAACAGGAGCCGGCGTCCAAGGCGTGTTCAATTGTTTTGAGGTCTTTGGCTGCATCCTCAATCATGCGATTGCGGCAGTACATGCCCAGGGAGGCCAGACCTGCGAGGGACCCAGTGACAAGGGTTGCCGTGGTTGAGGGCATTTAAAATGTTTGTGTCGGAGAATATACATTGTTAACAAAATTCTACACGTTAAATAAATATGCAATTTTACTGTGTCCCCATTCACAAGCCAATCCCTGTAAGAGCTGGCGGGTACTCCTGCCCCATCCAAGGCGCCGGCTGCCAAAACTTGGCTTGGGGTGATTCCTATGACTCCCCGTGGGAGTGTGAGACGGCAACCAACTGTTCCTACGGTGGTGACGCGCCGGTCAACCCACTGCCGCCCTATTTCCCCATCATTCCTCACGGGCGCACCTGCCAATCCACCGCCCCTTGCAGGCACCCCTACCCCATTGGCCAGGGCGTCTACGTCTGCGGCGGCCCCCAAGCCTTTGTCTCATTTGTGTGTGACGAAAGTGACGGCATTGCGTCATGGGTGCCCATGAGGAACTACCCCCGCACCATTTATTAGATAGATAACACGCTTTTGCCACAATCCAATGACATGCTTACGCCCACTGGTTGTTCTTGGCTTGGTCC
>Ga0180433_10008143_pt1 | contig 13164 bp, 9 predicted proteins | sample SS_ome_8_FD_132980 | JGI IMG/M metagenome (GOLD analysis project Ga0180433, IMG submission 132980) | Hypersaline lake sediment archaeal communities from the Salton Sea, California, USA - SS_1_D_1 metaG | ecosystem: Environmental > Aquatic > Non-marine Saline and Alkaline > Hypersaline > Sediment... | reverse complement strand
TGTGTCGCTGCCGTCGAACGTATCCGCACCGCGGTATCGCGTGAGCCGTTGAAGTGGCGTGAGGTCGCTTTGCGCATTTCCGTCAGTGCCGGCGTGCGATGGCTCGAACGAGCCGACGACGCCGTTGACCTAGCCGTGCTCGTGAATGAAGCCGACCAAGCCCTCTACGAAGCCAAACGCGCCAAAAGAGGCAGCATCGTCTGCCGCAGCGGACTGCAGACGGCGATGGCCCATACGACGCCTGCACAACAAGCCTAGGGGTAGGTTGCACATGGCGGCTTGACAACGGAAAGGCACAGCATGTCCGATTCATCATTAACTTCGATCCTCACGCCCTCGACAGAGACCGACAGGGTGCGTCTCAATGCTGCCGATATTATGGCTCGACTTCGTCAAGCGACCAGCGGCGAAATGGATCACGAATCGCTTGAGCTGTGTCTTGCCGAGTGGCTCAAGGAATTCGAGACGCAGCGTGTGGTCGCAGAGAAACAGGTTCTCGAAAGCGAGAAATGGGCATCGATCGGTCGTCTGGCGGCCGGCGTCGCGCACGAGATCAACACGCCCGTCCAATACGTGGGTGACAATCTTCGGTCTCTGTCGGATGTGTTCTGCGACCTGGCGACAATCATTCAGAAATATCAAAGTGCAATGCGCCTGGCGAACTGGGGTCAACTTACATCCGAGGCACTGGCCGATATTGAGGCGGCAGAAGCGGAACTCGACATCTCTTATCTTCTTGCGGACGCGCCCAGCGCGGTCAACGATGGCTTAGCGGGGGTCGAGCGTATCTCCGAGATTGTACGTGCGATGAAAGACTTCTCGCACGTCGATCGGGGAGAGGTGTCTGCGGTCAACATCAATCGACTGTTGCAGAATACGCTGACAGTGGCCCGTAATGAATATAAGTATGTGGCAAACGTCGAAACGCATTTCGGCACGTTGCCGATGATCGAGGGCTATGCCGGAGAACTCAGTCAGGTTTTTCTGAACTTACTTGTCAATGCCGCCCATGCGATTGCTGATACGGGGCAATTCGGCACGATCACCATCACCACACGACACGATGAAAGCAGTGTGGAGATCGCGATTGACGATACGGGCACAGGTATCCCAGAACAGATACGCGACAGGGTGTTTGATTCTTTCGTTACAACGAAAGAGGTCGGCAAAGGGACGGGCCAAGGACTCAGTATTGCGCGGCGTATCGTAAACGACAAGCATAAAGGAACGTTGGCATTTGAAACCGAGTTAGGCAAGGGGACTCGATTTATTGTTCGCTTGCCGATTGCACGCGCTTCCGCCGATTCGCCGGGCGATGAACAGGGGGAGGCATGAGCCGTAAGAGAATTCTCTTCGTCGACGATGAGCCAAGAGTCATTGTTGGCTTGCAGCGTATGCTTCGTAAACAGCGCGGTGAATGGGATATGGTTTTTGTGAATAGTGCCGAAGAGGCGTTAGCGCAACAGGAGGAGTCGCACTTTGACGTCATCGTGAGTGATATGCAGATGCCAGGCATGAACGGAGCGGAGCTTCTGGAGTGTGTGGTCAAGAAGCACCCCGACACTGCCCGCATCGTGTTGACCGGAAACACAGACGAGGCGTTGGCCAATCGTGTGCTTCGCGTCGCTCATCAGTATTTGTGCAAACCGACCGATGCCGAGACGTTAAAGGCGGCGGTTGCCCAGGCTTGTTCCGCACCGGAAGCCGTTGCGAACAAACAGCTTCGCGCTCTTTTTGGGAAGTGTGATACGCTTCCGAGTCTTCCCAGTTTGTATGTCGAAATCACGCAAGCGGCGGAACGTGAAACGGCCAGTGCACGCGAGATCGCCGATATCATCTCGCGCGACATGGGTATGTCCGCCAAGCTTTTACAGCTCGTGAACTCTTCGTTTTTCGGAGTCGGGCGTAGGATATCGAGTGTTACACAAACGGTGGCTCTCTTGGGGATCTTGCGGATCAAGGCATTGGTTCTCGCCGAGGGCATCTTTGAGGGTTTTGCTCCGTCTCGGCGTATCGATCATTTTTCGATGGAGGACATGTGGCGTCATTCACTGGCAGTCGCTCGTCTGGCTCGGGTCATCAGCGAGGCGGAGAATCAGGGCGGGGACCAGCCGGACCAGGCCTTCAACGCAGGTTTGATGCATGAGATTGGGATGCTCGCCCTGGCGTGCCAACGCACGGATGATTTCGAAGAAGTCTTGCGGCAGGTTCACGAAGAGGGCAAGCCGATTTGTCGAGCCGAAAAAGATCGCTTCAACGCTACGCATGCTGATATGGGTGCCTATTTGCTGACGCTTTGGGGCCTGCCCAAGGGATTGGTGGAGGCTGTCGCGCTTCATCACACGCCCAGTAAGACGCCATCCCGGGGTTTTTGTGCAGTGAGTGCGGTGCACGTCGCTGACGTGCTTGTCTCCAATAGAGAGCGATCAGAATCGGACGAGACGCCCAACCTGTTCGCACCGGAGTTGGATACGACCTATCTCGATCGCATCGGGTTGAGCCATCGTCTCGACCGTTGGAAGGAATTTGCCGCCGAGGCAACGGAAAGCGCAATGGAGCCGTTGGGATGAATGAGATTAGCCGGAAAATCTTGTGTGTTGACGACGAGATCAGTGTTCTCGAGGGGCTCCGGCGTCAATTGCGCAAGAAGTTCGACATAACGATCGCATTAGGGGGCAAGCAGGGCATGGCATGTCTGCATCAAGACGGGCCTTTTGCCGTTGTGATGTCGGATTATGAGATGCCGGAAATGAACGGCATCGCATTTCTTCAGCAAGTGCACGAAGCTTCCCAAGAAAGCGTTCTTGTGATGTTGACAGGACGCAGTGATCTTGAAGTTGCTGTTTCTGCACTGCATGACGGCCATATTTACAGGTTCTTGAACAAGCCTTGTTCACGCGAGCAGTTGGAAAAGACCATCCAGGATTGCCTGGAACAATACCGCTTGGTGATAAGCGAGCGAAATCTATCGGCGGAGCTTACAAGTGCAAACCTGGAGTTAGGTCGATTAAACGAAAAACTCGAAAAGCGTGTCGAAGAGCGAACAGCAGCCATTCAGAATCTCTACCGGTTCGTTTCGGATCTTAACGGATTGGATACCATCGACGACGTTTCATCGCTTGTTGTAAGGACAACGGCCAAACTCCTGCGAAGCGGGCGTGTGTCGCTGATGATGCCTGACGGGGATCGTGATAACCTGACGATTCGGGCTGCGGTCGGCATTCCGGATGATGTCAAAGAACGCGTACGAGTGCCGATTGGTTCGCCCATCGCTGGACATGCGTTTGCGGAATCGCGCAGTATTATCGTTAACGACGTTTCGGAACTCCCGCTTCGACGCGAACGCTACGACACGGACTTTTTTGCGATTTTTCCGTTAGCGTGTGCGTCATTGGCGACGCCGAGTGGCCCCATTGGCGTCCTGAATGTCACGGACCGACTCGACGGCACAGCCTACGACGAGGAGAGTTTGGCGTGCTTGGAGGCGATTGCGGAAGCGGCTGCCATCGCCATTCGCAATCAGATTCGTTTGAAGGAGCGCAACGAAGCCAGGGACGCAACGATTCTGGCGTTGGCGAACCTGGCCGAACATCGTGATCCTGAAACAGGTGCCCATCTGGAGCGCGTTCAGATCTATTGTCGGGTCTTGAGTGAAGCGTTGGCCCAAACACCCAAGTACGCGTCGGTTATCGACCATCACTTCATCGATACCATTGTCCGGTCTTCGCCTTTGCATGACATCGGCAAGGTCGGCATACCGGACCACATCTTACAGAAGCCGGGGCCACTGACGCCGGAAGCGTTTGAGGTCATGAAAGAGCATTCCAAAATTGGGGGTGACACGATTCGCGCGTTGGTGAACAAAGGACGCCGCCAAGCATTCTTACAGATGGGAATGGACATCGCCTACTACCACCATGAGAAATTCAACGGTTCAGGGTATCCCCATGGAATATCAGGAAAGGAGATCCCTTTGCCGGCACGCATTCTGGCGGTAGCGGATGCTTATGACGCTTTGACGTCGCGACGCGTTTACAAGCCAGCGATGCCCCACGAGAAAGCCGTCATGATTATTCGAGAGGACAGTGGTTCGCACTTTGACCCGGACGTGGTAGCAGCGTTCTTGAGCAACGAGAAAGCATTCCGGCGGCTGAGCGTTCAACTTGGTGATGTGCAATCCGAATCGGCAAAAGAAGACGACGGCAAAAATCGTTCGGCTGGGGTAGAGCGTGTCCCAAGCGGGATAGCGTGTTGATGACGTATGGATGGGGGGTGCGTCGTTGTGCATGGAGTCAATGGAGTCAAACCCGGTGTTCAAAAGCCCCTGATGACGGCATCTTGGGCTCTCACCGCAGGAAGTAGCGTCCTTTCGGCTTGGAGGGCTTTCGCACGAAGGGGAAGCGTTAATAGGGCCGGGCGAATATCCGCCAAGGCTGCGCGAAAGTGCAACGCATGAGGGCGCTACTTCGTGTGGTGAGATGAGATGGCATTGCCATTTGGAGATCGTTGGATGACGGCAGATGAGTCTGGCAAAGTACTGATTGTGGACGACGACAAGAAGTTGAGCTTCATCCTGTCGTCCCAGTTCAAGGCACAAGGTTACGAAGTCGCTATTGCCGACGACGGCATCGAAGCGATCGTGTTGGCCCGATCGTTTAGACCTCACGTCATTATCATGGATTACAACTTGCCTCGTATGAATGGGGTTGAGGTAACTCGGCACCTTAAACAGGACCCAGAGACCATGCGCATTCCCGTCATCATGCTGACTGGGAGAGTGTGTACCGAAGACGTTGTGGCGGGTCTGGATACCGGCGCGGAGGAATACGTCACGAAACCGTTCGAGGTGGCGGAATTGCTGGCGCGTGTGCGGGCGACGATGAAAACCGCAAGCAGTCAACGCGATCTGGAACGAGTCAACAACCGGCTGGCGACTGCCGTCGAGGAGAAAATGCGGCAACTGCAATTGTTGTACGACTACGCCCGCGCCTTGAATGAAGCGATCAGCCTGGACGAGATCTACGACCTGATTGTCACAGCCGTTGAGGAGTTGACCAGCAGTCGACGCGTATCCCTCATGCTTCGAGAGCCGAATAGTCAATACATGCGTTGCGTACGTGCGATCGGTATCGATGAAGCGATGGTTGAACAGGTGTGCGTTGACAAGATGGCGGGAATTGCGGGGCGTGTTTTGAATAGCGGCAAAACGTTTGCGGCACATACGTGCGGTCCCTCAGCGGAACGCGATCCCCGAAAACCCTATGACGGCGAGTGGTTTGTGAGTACGCCCTTGATGGCCAGTTCGTCAGGTACATCAAAGGATGTCATCGGCGTTCTCAATGTTACGGATCGTGCGGACGAAAGACCGTTCAGTCCCGACGACATCGACGGTATCCGGTCGATCGCCGACGCAGGTACGATTGCCATTCGGCAACTCGAACAGCACGAGAATCTCTGCCAATCGGTGCAAGTATTGCTTCGGACGGTGGGTCAACTGGCGGAGTACCGAGACGAGGAGACGGCCGACCATCTTGATCGTGTTACCTACTACTCTCGAATCCTGGCCACGGAACTCGCGAAGCAGCCCGAATATGAACAGATCATCACGTCGCAATTTTTGGAGGATCTCTGCCAGGCGGCGCCCATGCATGACATCGGAAAAGTTGGGGTGCCCGACGAAATCCTTCTCAAGCCAGGGAAGCTGACGAAAGAGGAATTCGAAACCATGAAAACGCACACGGAGATCGGGCGGCAAGCGTTGGCCATTGCTTTGCCACGTGCGGGGTCGGTACCAATCCTGCAAATGTGCATCGATATCGCGTACTGCCACCATGAGCGATATGAGGGGCACGGTTATCCGCGGGGTATTGCCGGCAAGGATATTCCGTTGCCGGCTCGAATCATCGCGATCGTTGATGCCTACGATGCGATTACCTCGTATCGGCGATACAGCAAGCCCAGATCACATGAATTGGCCACGGAAATCATCTGTTCGGAATCCGGAAAGCAGTTCGATCCGGACATTGTCGAAGCGTTTATACGGTGTGCTGAGCAATTCGATGCGGTTCGCCGGGCTCACTGTGAACTGGGCGAAAACGCCGCTTTTGTGGAAACAAGTGTCAATTAACGCGTGCTTAGGAGAGGGGTCGGTCATGGTCTCTGGAGCAAGCTTGAATTGCTCTAACGTTCAGTCTCGTTCGATCAACAGAGAAGACGCCCGCACGTGCTTCGCTTAGCGGAGCAGGGTAGGTGTATCGGAGATGTGCTTATGGGTGCCAAGCCTGCCGAAACCGAAATTGCCGGCAAGTGCACAGGTCAACAGGCGGACCAAATTGAAGATCAAGACGCGTTCCCGGTCGAGAATGCGACATCGGACGAGGTGTTCGATGCGGTCTACGTACGTTTGGGTCGGGACCAACGCGTACCCGATCAACGCGTATTCGATCGCAGACAGTGGGTGACAAACCTCACGATTTGGGTCGAGTCCGAGTTGAATACAGAGAGCAACCCGCGTCCGTTACGTGTCACCACGCAGGATATTTCAAGAGGGGGGTTCAGCTTTATTTCCAAGCGGTTCTTGTTTCCTGGGGCCACGATCCGCACACGTTTCGATGTATTGCCCCAGCGTCCTGTGATTAGGGGCGTCGTTCGGAACTGTTCGCACGTTGGTGCGGGACAGCACCGTGTCGGTGTGCAGTTCATTTCACCGGAAGAAGATCCGCCGGAGGGAGAGTCGGATGTGAGTACGGAACACGCGTCTGGAAACCGGACTCGTTCAGTGCCGGAACCAGACCGTTCACGGCAAAATACGCTGTTTTGACATAGTGTGTCGGTCACGACGCCGACACTGATTCGATTCGGAGACAAGAAGGAGAAAAACGCGATGTCGATACAAGGACCAGCCGGTGCCCAGGAGGTGGCGAATGAAACTTCTCGTTTGCTCGAACTGGGTCGAAAACACGGACATGCGGACACCGAGTACGGGAAGCGGCGTTGGACACGTTGGCGCGCTGCGATGCCTTTGGAGTTGACGAAGGACCCGGCCGACCCAGCCGCTTCCTGGGGTGTGACGATGCAGAATGTGTCGGGTGGCGGTATCGGCTTCAGATCAAAACGCAAATTGCGTTACGGCGAGGTCGTCTATATCCGCGAGTGGTTATCCGGCGAATCGGATGTCTGGGTGTCGGGTACGGTGACGTACTGCACCGAGAGCATTCTCGGGTTCTTGGTCGGCGTTCAGTTTGATCAACCTGTACCCTTGGAAAACAAGAATCCTGACCAGCCGTGTGAGTAGTTCCTCGTGTGTGTGGGCGGGTGGAAAACCCAAGGTAGGTCTGTTGGTCGATCTATTTCGAATCTGCCAAGCGAGAAACGTATTCTCTAACACGTGTGATTTGCTTTCGGCTGCCGGTTCGATAGGACAACGCCCTCGGGGTATTTCGTGACAAACGGTTGTGCCCGATCGCGCGACATGAGTTGGCAGTCCATCAATCGAAACAGTTCTTTCGCGCGTTCATACTGATATGAAACTTATGCCTGATAGCAAAGTGTCAAATGGTCGAACCGCTGAGCCGACGAAGCAACGGATGCAAGATGGCGTTGTGCGTTCCACTGAACAATCGCCAGAGGTGCGCGAAACATCTGGCGAACGTCGTCGGGAGAAGATCGGCGTTACCTCCCTTCGCGTTTGGATGCGTCTTGCAGACGATATCTACGACGAGGAGGGCGTGCTGCTTCTGGCTGCCGGGGCTCGTATTACGCCATCTTTCCTTCAGAACCTTCACAAACGGGGTATGGACGCGGTCCAGCTCCGCCACAATACGGAGTCTCAAGAAACGCAAGGAATGGAGACGGTTCGCACGAAGAAACTCGATGAACTTCTGGTCGGCGAAGTAAGAAAACGTGGCCGATTCCGTTCATTGAAAGCGTCGGAACGGCCAAGACTCGCTTTGAAAAATCTTCGTGAAGAGGTCATGCGCGGACTGGAGCGACACACGGCGACGAGCACCCTTCTGGGAGAAATGTGCGAGATGTTGCAGAAGGGCAAGAGTGTCGCGGGCGACAAGACCCAAGATATCATGCGCGAATATGTGGATCTGGTAACGCTGGATTTCGACGTGCTTCCGATGATTGTCAGCATGCAAAAGGTCCAGGGTGATTATCTCTTTGACCATTCCGTGAACGTAGCGCTGCTCAGCATGGCAATGGCTGCTCAGGTCGGAATGGACCGTGAACAAATTACCGGTGTCGGCCTTGGCGGCCTTCTGCAGGACATCGGTATGATGCGCGTACCGGAGTTGCTCCGAACAGCAACTCGGCCTCTTACGACAAATGAGCGTTTGCTGATCGAGGATCATCCGATCTATACGCTCGACTTTCTCGAGAAGATCCAAGGACTTCCCGCGGTAGCGATGTTTGTCGGGTATCAAAGCCATGAACGTTGCGACAGCACCGGCTACCCGCGCCGGCGATCGGGCATGCTTATTCATCAGGATGCCAAGATCGCCGCCATCGCAGACGTCTATACCGCGATGACCAGTCCGCGACCTTATCGTCCTGCGCTCACGCCCTATGAAGCAGCGAAAACGATCCTCGTTGAAGGAAGTCGCGGCAAGTTCGATCGCGCCATCGTACGGGCTTTTCTGGATTGCGTGTCCCTGTTTCCGGTCGGCAGTATCGTTGAATTGAATGACAGCACGCGCGCCCAAGTCGTCCGCGCCAACCCAGGGTTTCACACGCGCCCAGTTATTGCGCCTCTCGACGCCGACAGCAAGCCAACCCATGTTCTTGTCGACTTGGCGGAAGAGCCAAGCCTGAAGGTGATCCGTGCACACTGAGAGGATCGTTCGGTCAAGCCCGTGGGGGAAAAAACGACTAAGTCAAGTCGGTGACGGGCATGTCGATCACGGAGGTATAAAAAAATCAATCCAAATACGCTTCTATCTCGGCAATCGTGGTCGAACTTTCGCCACGACGATTTTTGCGAACTTCGACACGGAACCGATCGCTCTTGACCGTAGGAAACCGCAAAGTCGCTTCAGGATCGGCGATTCTTTTGGTCACTGCAACTTGTTTCCATCCACCATCCTGATCGGGCACAAGTACTGCAATCTCAGCAGCTGTTTCAGACGCAACAACAACGCGATTGAATTCAACTGCCTTAGGCCAAGCAACTTCAATCCAATCAGGGAATTCGCTTGGCGTGCCATCTCGCCAACCTCTCCCGCCAGTAGTGCCATCAAACAATTTATTCGTCGTGGTCTTGATATCTATTTCGGAACAAGCGGTAACCTTAATGCCCGAATCTTCAAACGCAAGATTGCCCGGCTTCTTACGAGCCGCATCCCTCTTCGCGATTTCCGCATGAACCTCAGCAAGTGTCTCTCGCTTGGCAATCTGCTCATCTGAAACATAGATATGGGTATCATAATACTCAAAATGATCAGAAAATTGATCATCGTCAACCGGCACAGATCGATCTTCAGAAACCACATATAAACGACCAGGACTCGTTACCCCATCTTTGAACCCAAACCGAACATTCTGTTTTTTTGTGGCGGTATTGACAGCAAAAACATAAACCACATCACCTACCCGTCGCACTGACGTATGTATTTGCTCAGGCTGATCAGCGTGGATCTCGAGCACGTCCCCCGCATCAGGCGCAAGCACGGCCTCTTTCAAATCAGCCACCTCTCGGGCGACGGCGGGCACACCCACCTGCAATGACATGTAATGGTGACTCGCCCGGTGAATATAGGGCAAAAACCCGGTCACGCCATACACCACGCCTTGATACACCATGTTGCGAAACTCGCCAAATGTCGGGGCGCGATTATTTTCTTTGTTGCATTTGATCATGTCATTGTAATTAAACGCTTGCGGGCAGAGCCATAGCGCTTTCTTACCCGCGGACGCTTCATAACAAGCCTTGACAAATGTCGCGACTTTCTCCATCGGGTTGGCGGCGAGACCATTTTGGAAAAACTGCGGATAAGGATCAGGCATGAGGATATCGCCGCCATCGACGTACGTGTAGATTCCTGTAACCGAATTATTCAACATAATACAAGGATGAAACGGATCTTCATCAGCGATGACCTCAAAAATCTGACGCGATCGCGTATCGAGAGCCTTCCTGCACTCCGGTTCTTCCGCCACATTCCACGCCAAGATGGCAGGGTGATCTTTAATCGCCCGAACACGCTCGCGAATCATTTTCGCCTCTTCCTTACTCAATGGTTTTGACCAAACGGAAGCTGCCGCAAACATCTCTTTTGTCAGAAAAGGATCAATGGCAACATACTTGCCGGCCGCCGCGTACAGATCCAAAAATTCGCGCAACTCCTTGATCGACAACTTGTATGCACCATATTGTTGTGCGGCATTGAATGGACAATCCGGCTCTTGCATGAGTTCCACCGGCGGGCTAAACCACCCAAACGCAAGGAACGGCTCACCGTTATGCAATAACACATTATTTTCGTTGAAACGCCATTCGTGATCCACCCGTGAAAGTTTATTGATCGTCGTCGTCGACTGCGCAACCGCTTCATTGCCGTTCCATAAAACCGCTTTCAATTCATACGAACCCGTCTTCAAGGCAGGAATAGGTAATACGACTGCGACCTTTGAGCCGGTAACGTCAAAACTCGCTTCCGCGACGGATACGGCCGGATCATTCTTCGGCGCGAAACTTACCGACAGACGGGCGCCGGATTGTCTTTCCGGCTCAACCGCGAGATGCACCTGGGCCTGAATTTCGCGCAACGCCTCTGTCGCATAAATATTGTTTCGATAGTAGGGTTTTCGGACTTCGATCTTGACAGGCTCATACTTCAAGGTGGTCTCAAATTGGCGAACCGCCCAAACAGCCTCCGGCTTTTCGGCATCGCGTAATTCAACCACCAACATCCCCTTTCCCTCGCGCAATACCGGAAAATCAAAGTTGATCGGCCGACTTTGACCACTGTCAAGTTTGACCGCAACGGAAGAACCGTACATTGCCTTAGTATCACCCATGGCCCATCGTGGCCGCAACACAAAAGAACGTGCTTGCCCCGTTTGATTTTCAATCTCTGCCTGAGCTGAACAATGCAACGTGCCTTCACGCGACGAGAACTGATAATTCGTTGGTACTGCCACTTTCCACTGAAATAGCGAAAGATCAAGCTTAGGAAGATGCAACGGCACAAAAGAATCCGAACGATGAAAACCGACAATCAACGGTGCAAAAGTCGATTGTTCCAGATGCATTTTGCCATCCGCATATCGTTGCCGTCCAATATTGAAAAGCCATGTGTCGATATTAGTGCTAATGCCTAGCTCACTCAAGGGTATACTCGCCTCGATCGTCCAAGCTTTTTCTTCCATTCCGATGGCTGTCGCGATGCTACCATTCCATCCATGCCTGAATTGGTTGCCCCGATCAAATCGTTCCGCGTCATAAACCACCCCGCGCGTATCGATAATAAAATGGACGTATTGTTCGCCAGTCAGGTCAGCGCCTAAAGTAAATTCGATAACGTCCCCTTTATAGATTTTCCCATCTCGCTCATCGTCGGTTTTGACTAAGCCAGCCAAATGGGGTTCATTCGCGCGAACCGCGAAATAAATCGCAGATGAATCAATCGCAACCTTGAAACTCGTTTGAACAAGCGCGGCAGCATCAGGCCTGTTGATTCTCGAAAAATTGGCATACCAACTTCCCTGCTGCCAAACCGCATCATCGAGTTGACCATCAAGGACCGGTGCAGCGTCCGCCTTGATCGCCGTCGCTGATGGCGTATCCGCACCCAAAACAATGCTCCCCAAGAACGCTACAAGAAGAAAAACAGATAAGCATTGGTTTCTCATGGTTCCTCCAATCATCATGTCGATCTGTTCGCCGTGAAGCGAGATTGCGCTAATACACCCCACCCACCCGACAGAAGTTATGTTTCATTATTTCACGGCTTTACGGAAGAGAGTTACACGGCTTTTCGTGTGTGCAGCGTAGTCGGGAGCCCCCCCCATTGTCAAACACCTGGTCCTCGTATACCAATTCAAGCTACCGGCTTGTTCTCCACATTGGTTCGCACGCAACGGTGTGAACTTGATGGCCGGTACGGTTCAAGTCATTTGGCTTGGGGTTTCAATCGGGCTGAACCAACAAATGTTTCGTAAAGCCCGATGGCCCGTTCGTGCGAAAGATGTTGCCCGATCACAAATCGACAGTGAGCCTGCGCCCGTTGTCCTGCTGCCACATCTTGACCAAACAGCGACAAGTAAATGGATCGGTGCCGAGCGATCATGTCATCGCCCGCAGGCTCTTTGTCGTATGACGTCTCAATCGCGAAACAATCCTCCGGCCGCGCCATCATGGCAAAAGTGACATCGTGTTCGGCGTTATGACGAAGCGTAAGCGGAGCAGCAAGAAACCGTAGCATGGAGAACTGGACCGGATGAGGCTCTTGTTGCCATCGGCCATCATAGAACAAACGCACCGCGTCAAGATCACGAGGAAAGGCCAGAAAAGTGCCCGCCACCAAGGGATTCATCTCCATGGGCACAAAGGACGCCGGTGGCTTGCGCCAGTGAAGCCCTTTCTTGACGTACACATACCCTTTCGAGGCCGCACGAAAGTACGACGCGAGAAACAATTCGAAACGCTCCAGCTTCTCACGAGGCCTAACACCGGCAACAAGATCGAGCGTATCGGGCGCAACCCAACGAAACATCGCCGTCAGTTCAAACGGATGCTCGTCATGCGCCGGCCAGACAATTTGCAGGCCACCGTTCGGCAACACCGTCGCCCGTTTGGGCCATGTACTACCGCGATCTCCCCAACGTCGATTCACCGCAAGCAGTCGGTAGAAACCCAACAGACCGGGCCAGCCTTCACCGACGAATTCAACACCCGTCTTGGTATGAATCAGGCGGGTCAACCCCTGCCCAGCGTCGTTCGCCTGAAACGTGCCGTTCACAACGCCCGTATCGAACGAAAACACACCGTCGCCGACCGCATGGAAAGACAAATCCGCCGCGACAGCGATTGCCGGTGCAATCCATAAGCCAATCAGTCCGATGACCGTTACGGAAACAATCTTCCTCGCACGACGCATCTCGCATCCTTTCGCGAAAGCACCCTCGCTTTGCCTGTAGAACAGAACAGAACAGAACAGA
>Ga0180433_10008142_pt1 | contig 13164 bp, 12 predicted proteins | sample SS_ome_8_FD_132980 | JGI IMG/M metagenome (GOLD analysis project Ga0180433, IMG submission 132980) | Hypersaline lake sediment archaeal communities from the Salton Sea, California, USA - SS_1_D_1 metaG | ecosystem: Environmental > Aquatic > Non-marine Saline and Alkaline > Hypersaline >... | reverse complement strand
GATCTTAGTAGAAAGAGTGAAATCAGAATTACTAAAAGGTTTGCCACGAAAAGAAACCCTAATGGACTCCATCGGGAATTTAATAAAAATGTAAGAAATTTCTTTATTTTTTTCTTATTTTTCTAATTTTTTAGCAATATCTTGAAAGATTTGATATATGAAGTTAATTATTTTATCAAAATCAGCGTCAGATAAGCAAGTTTCGTTCTTTTTTAAAATTTCTAGTAAGTATTCAAGCTTTTCTAAAGCCTCACGAATATAGTACTTCTCAGAAGCACATTTAGATCGTTTCAAATGAGTTTTCAGAAAAATGACTTCGCTTAATAAAATATTAATTAGTTTAAACCTTCTATCTTGAAAAAAGTCATCATATTGCCATTTTATAATTTTACTCATCTTAACTACACTTCTTATATAACTTCAATTTAAGAAATAAAAGAAGATATTAATCTCTTAAAGAGTCCGATTTTTGATGAGCTTTTTACTTAAATATTTTTAAATCTTAGTTTTCTATTATAATATCATAAGATTATTTATAGAATTAGATTATTAATTTTTAAAAAGTAAAGATTTTAAGTTTAAAAGAATAAGAGATGAGCCAAATGAGTGATCAAATAGGCGATATCCTTGAAAGTTTGAAAGCAATAAAAGGAGTTCATGGAGCAGCCCTTATTGAGAAACTTGGATTGATTAAGGGTAGTGCTTTACCAGGGTGGGTTGATCCAGAAGCGGTAGCTGCGATGGTAACACTTATATTAAAAGCCTCTCAAAGAGCAACGAAAGAACTGGAACAGGGACAATTTTATAGTGCTATTATAGAAAGTGCTAAGGGAAAGATTCTTTTTTCTGAAATGAAAGATAGCGTTCTTGTTATTATAACCACCGTTGATGCTAAGCTTGGGATTATCAATCTCAAGTTAGGAGCAGCAACTGATGCTCTAAAAAATATGATTTAGTTATCTATACTTTATTTTCTCTTTTTTTAACCTTAATAAAAATGAGTCTTAAATAATACTTTTCTTCTTTAAGAGGTCTATTAATATTTCTCGGGTAATTTCAGGATCTGCTTGTCCTTTTGTTTTTGCCATAATTTTTCCGATTAAAGCCTCAATTGCCCTTGCATTTGAACGGCAATCCTCAACTATCTTTGGATTATTATTTATAATCTCTTTTGAATATTTTTGAAGCAAAACTTCGTCAGAAATACGGGTTTTACCTTTCCATTTCATAATTTCAGTTAACGAACTCCCTTTCATCATATCGCCAATAAATGATTTTGCTATTTTTGTGGTTATTTTTCCATCTTTGATAAAATTAATGAGATCAACAAGATGACGAGGCTGCAATTTTGTATCTTCTAAATTTAGATTATGATCATTTAGCCAACCAGCAATACTATTCATTAACCAATTGCAATATTGCTTATATTCTTCTAAACCAAAGGAAGGGTCAATATTTACTCCTTGTTCATAAAAATCAGCTATATTTTTATCGATAACTAGATTTTCTGAATCAAATTCAGATAGAAGATACTCTCTACGAAGTCGAATCGCTCGTTCGTTTGGTAACTCAGGAAGGGTCGCTTTTGCTCTCTCAATAAATTCATCCTTAATAACAATTGGTACTAGATCTTGCTCTGGAAAATAGCGATAATCTGCTTCAAATTCTTTTGTTCGCATAGAAATTGTAACTCGTCTTTTTTCATCCCAATGCCTTGTTTCTTGAGTTAATTCTTTTCGACGTTTAATAAGATTTTTTTGACGGACAATTTCATGTCTCAAAGCTCTTTCAACTTCTTTAAAACTATTAATATTTTTCACTTCTGATCGTTCATGACCCTTGATTGAGATATTTGCATCTACTCGAACTGATCCTTCAAGCTCCAAATTTGAAATTCCAATATATTGGATTATAGATTTTAATTGTTTTAGAAACTCCCGAGCCTCCTCTGGAGACTTTATTACGGGTTCGGTTACAATCTCTATTAAACACACACCTGATCGATTATAATCCACCAAAGTATAAGGAGATGTAGCGATACTTCCTTTATGAACCAACCTCCCGGGATCTTCTTCCAAATGGATTCGGTTAATTTGGATTACTTTTTTATGATTATTTAACCTTATTTGGATTTCTCCACCATCTCCAAATGCTTTTCCTCCCGCTTTATTGTATTGACTTATCTGGAATCCTTTTGGTAGATCTGGGTAAAAATAATTTTTGCGGTAGAACCAAAATTTGTGATTTATTTTACAGTTAAGAGCCAATCCTAATCTCGTAGCAAACTCAATCGCTCTTTTATTGACTACGGGGAGGGAGCCCGGTAAACTTATGCAGATAGGGCATATGTGAGTATTTGGGTCTGCACCACGATAATCATTACTACAACTACAAAATAATTTTGTTTGGAGATTTGTAAGTTGAATATGGACCTCTAATCCAATTATAATTTTAAAGTCTTGCCCGTCCATATTACATAATTCCCCTCTTCAATGTTGGCATTTTTCTATAAATATTCAATTCTTGTTCGAGGTGGTAAGCTATTGACAAAATGGTTTTTTCATCGAAAAAATCTCCAATGATTTGAAATCCAATGGGTAAACCATTACTATCAAAACCACAAGGCAGAGAAATTGCTGGAAGCCCAACCAAATTAACAGGACACGTTAATATATCGATGGTGTACATTTGAATAGGATCATCTAATAATTCTCCCAACTTGAAAGCGGTAATTGGCATAGTTGGACTTACAATACAATCACATTTTTTAAAAGCCTTATTAAAGTCTTTTTTGATGAGTGCTCTTGTCTTCAATGCTTTAATGTAATACATATCATAATATCCTGCAGATAAAGTGTAGGTTCCTAAAAATATCCTTCTTCTTACTTCATCGCCAAATCCCTCACTTCTTGTACGTTTGATGAAATCATATACATCTCCTTCAAAACTTTCACTTGCATAGCCGTACCGCAATCCATCAAAACGTGCTAAATTAGAACTCGCCTCACTCATGCAGATCAAATAATAAGTGGCAACGGTATATTCCAAGTGTGGGATGCTCACTTCTACACTTTTAGCACCTAAGCTTTCGATAGTATCTATTGCTTTAAGAACACTGTTTTTTACCTCTTTATTGACCCCTTCTCCAAAAAATTCTTCGGGAATTCCTATTATCTTATTAACTATTGATTCATTAAGCCCTTCTGTGTATTTGTCAACCTTAATATTTGATGAGGTGGAATCCAATGGATCTTTCCCCGCAATTATTTCAAGCATAAATGCCGCATCATAAACACATTTCGTAATACAACCAATCTGATCGAGTGAGTTGGCGAAAGCAATTAAACCATAACGAGAAACTCTCCCATAAGTCGGCTTAAGACCGACAACACCACAAAATGATGCAGGACATCTTACGCTCCCTCCTGTATCACTTCCTAAAGCAAACACTGTTTGACCTGCAGCTACTGAGGAAGCAGCTCCACCACTAGATCCACCTGGAACCCTTGATAAATCCCATGGATTATAAGTTGGACCGTAACAGCTGTTTTCTGTGGAGCTTCCCATAGCAAATTCGTCCATATTAGTATTTCCAATCGATATAGCATCCGCTTTATATAATCGATCGATAACCGTTGCGTTATAGGGAGGTAAAAATCCTTTTAAAATTTTGGAGCAACATGTGGTGGGAACATTTTTTATGCTAATCAAATCTTTATTGGCAAACGGTAGCCCATGAAATGCCCCAATTTTCTTTCCCTCTTTAAGATTTGATTGATATTCTCTCGCTTTGTTAATTGCAGTTTCTTCAGCTAAATGGACAAATGAATGTAATAAATCTTCCGTAGCATGAATTCGTTCGAAGAGTGATTGATATATAGCGTCTAGAGTTATTTCTTTGCGTTTTAATTTATCTCTAAGTTCATAACCCATTAATTTGTAGAGTTCCATCGAATTGTATCCACTTTTTTCACTTAAATTGGTCATCGACTATAATTTTTGACTTCTAAAAAATTTGTCTAAATTTTATGCCATCTGTTCGAAATTAAGATTATAATTAAAAGGAGTAAAAGGAATATTTTTTATAAGAGTGATAAAGAGGTTAAGGAGCTTTCCTTAACATGGTTCTTGGGAATGGAATGGCGTCCTTGATATTGTCAATACCACATATCCATGAAACAACACGCTCTACACCTACTCCATAACCCGAATGAGGGACACTTCCATAGCGTCTTAAATCAAAATACCAATCATAGGTACGAGGATCTTCACCTTCTGCTTTTAATCTTCTCTTCATATTATCAACCAACAAACTTCTTTCAGATCCTCCAATTATTTCACAATATCCCTCTGGAGCTAGCATATCAAAACATAATGCTTCTTCTGGATTATCCTGACTTGGTGGTTTATAGAAACCCATAATTTCTGTTGGGTAATGTGTTACTACAACTGGTACTTGAAAATGTTCAGCAATCTTCGCTTCTTCAATTGTTCGTAAATCCTTTCCCCATGGAACATCCATATCATATTTCTTATTTAGAATTTCCAAAGCTTCAGCATATTTTATGGTTGGATATTCTGCTTCTGCATATTTTTCTAAGATTTGCACATCTCTTTCTAATATATCGAGTTCCTTTTTATTGCGCTCTAAAACCTTTTTTATAATGAACCGAATTTCATCTTTCGCAACTTCTGTAATTTCGTCTAATTTCATCCATGCAGCCTCCATTTCGGCCATCCAAAATTCTGCTAGATGTCTTGATGTTTTTGATTTTTCTGCTCTAAAGGTTGGACCCATATTATAGATCTTACCTAATGAAAAGATCCCTGCTTCTGCGTATAGTTGCCATGATTGAGAGAGGTATACTTTATCATCAAAATATTTCACCTCAAATAAGGTTGCTCCTCCTTCTGACATACTTGGTTGAAATACAGGAGCATCAAATTCATAATAACCTCGTTCTCTAAAAAATTCATGGATTGCACCAACAACTGTATGGCGTATTTTTAAGATTGCATTTAATTGACGTGATCTGAGCCATAAATGCCTATTATCATACAATAATTCTGGTGATTGGTGTTCTGTGATTGGAAATGGTTCAGCTATTTGAAAGATCTCAAGATCCTCCACTCGTACTTCATATCCTGTTGGAGCACGATCATCTTTCTTTAAATCTCCTGAAAGTTTGACTGAAGATTCTACAGTTAAATCTTGAGCCTTCTCAAATATTTCTGGACTTTTGGCTTTTGCGATTACACACTGTATAATGTCAGATTCATCTCTTAAAACGATGAATGCAAACTTATTTGATTTTCTTTCACGATAAACCCATCCTCTTAAGTTAACTTTCTCTAATCCTTGATTTATAGCCTCTTCAATTGTAGTGTATTCTTTGTCACTCATTTTAAAAACTCTAAAATAGCTATTTATAACTCTTAAAATTATAGATTTCTAAAAAATTTCACGTAAAATAAGTTTAAAAAAGAAAGAAAAATAAAAAATGATTTTACACAATAAACACTGCAGCGGCTAAAACTGAAGCCCACTCGTTTTCTTCCCTTACTGTCGCACTGGCAGTAAAGTTTTTCGTTTCGACAATCTTTCCACCCATTAAAAATACTTCCTTCTTTTCATCATAATTGGCATCGGGATCAAATTGAATGCCCAAGGTTGTAGCTAACATTTCAGCAGCTAGGTCTTCAGCGGTCTCTCCGGCTTTTTCAGGCTTTACACCAAAAGTATGATGTTCACTGAGATATCCATAATTTCCCTTGTTTGCGGGCTTAGCAAACCCTATTGAAGCACAAATAAGACGATTAAGTTCATTAGAATCTAATCTAGCAAGTACTGAATAAATTATTTGTCCAGGTCGCAACTGTTTTAATCCGTCCTCTTTTGCTACCTCAATGCAATAGGGTGGGAATATAGAAGAAACACTCACAATATTGTATTTTTCAATTCCTGCATCTCTTAACGCCTCTTCAAAAGCAGCTAACTGTGATCGATGGTAACCTACTCCCTTTGTGAAAAATACTTTTTTTGGTACAAGTGACATACTTTAATCTAAATTCTTTTGTTTTAATTGCTTATATATTATATAACTAAATTCATTATTTAAATATAATCAAATCATATTAATTAACCAACATTAGATAAGATTAAATCTTACTTTATTAATCTTAAATAATCATATCGGTCTTATTTTATTCATTATTTAGTTTGAAATTCATGAAATAAAATTATAGTTAAATATTCTCTCAAATTATTTATTATTAGAAGAATTGGGGTGATCTAAGTAAATCTTTTATATAATTCATTACTATTTAATAAGGAAAATTATTTAATTAAATCTTAAAATTAAAAAAAATTATAGTGATTTAAAGAACTAGAACTTTATCATGAATGATCATAAAAAAGACGATTATTTGATTAAGAAGATAAGTCCACTTGATCCTAAAAAAGTAAAAAATATTGATGATTTATTGACTGCTTTAAAAAACTGTGGATTTCAAGGAAGAAATTTAGGAAATGCTCTTGATATTTTGGAAAAAATGGTTACCGATGATAATATTTTGACTGTTATGACACTATCTGGTGCGTTAGTACCTGCTGGTATGGCAGAACTTATATGTGCTTTGATCGAAAATAAATTAGTAGATGTAATTATAAGTACAGGGGCAAATACAATCCATGATCTGGTTGATGCTGTATCCAAGGTAGGTCATTATATAGGAAGCACTAATGTTGATGATGATAATTTATTTAGAGCTCGAATTAACCGAATATATGACACATTTTTACCTGAGGATAACTATAAACTAGCAGAAAATTTGCTGTTAGATATTATTCATAATGTTTTCGATTCAAAGGAAATCAACATAACACCCTCAGAATTAATGAAGATAGTAGGAGAAAACATAGCAGAAAGATGTATCCTTTCTATAGCAGCTGAGCATAATGTGCCTATATTTGTGCCCGCGTTTTCCGATTCTGAATTTTCACTAAATTTAATTAAATATTCAGTACGAGAAGGCTATAAGTATAATATTGATATTTTCGGAGATGTTTTGAAATTCGCCGACATTATTCGAAACTCTGAAGAGTTCGGTACTTTCATTATTGGCGGAGGCGTTCCACGAAATTGGGCTCAGCAAGTCTTTCCCTTATTGGATCAAATAGACAATGTTGAGACTATGGGATATAATTACTCTGTTCGAATCACGACAGCAGTTGAGTATGATGGGGGGCTTTCTGGGTGCACAATTTCCGAATCAAAATCATGGGGTAAGTATTCCTTAGAATCAAAATACATCACAGTGTGGTGTGATGCGACCATTGCTCTCCCTATATTAATTACTGGACTATTTCAGCGACTTAATATCATCTAATTTATAGAACATATTCCAATACTTTTTAAATAGGAATTATATTACTTCTAATATGCCTAAAACTCATAAAGAAGATTATCTTACGAGAAAAATTGCTCCAATTGATATTTCCAAAATTGAATCAATTGATAACCTTTTACATGCAATGAAATTTTGTGGTTTTCAAGGCAGAAATTTAGGAATTGCTGCTGAAATCTTATATCAAATGTTTAATGACGAGGATTGTCTAACCATTCTAACATTGAGTGGAGCTATGATTCCAGCAGGAATGGGGAAATTAATAACTGAATTAATAGAAAACAAATTAATTGATGTTATTGTATCAACGGGTGCGAATATTACACATGATTTTATTGATGCGACCTTAAATGGTGGCCATTATCTTGGAAGTGAAAAAGTTAATGATGATGATCTTTATTATCATAGGATTAATCGGATATATGATGTTTTCCTTCCCGAAGATAACTATGATTTAGCAGAAAAAAAACTCCTTTCTATTTTAAAGACGTCTTTTCCAAGTAAGAGCCTCGAAATTGCTCCTTCTGATTTTTTCCAAATGATTGGAGAGGCTATAAAAAATAACTCTATGCTATCGGCCGCAGCTACCAACAATATTCCGATCTTTGTTCCCGCGATCTCAGACTCCGAATTTGCATTGGATTTAGTTAAATTTACTGAAACAGACGGATTTGAAATTGATTTTCGCGTTCTAAAAGATGTTAAAAAATTTGCTACAATAATTAAGAATGCAAAATCATGCGGTACTTTCATTATCGGTGGAGGAGTTCCACGAAATTGGGCTCAACAAATTTATCCATATATCGAAAACATTGAAAAACTAAAAAGAAAGGATTATGAGTTTGGCTACAAATATTCAGTAAGAATTCATACTGCAACAGAAAAAGATGGCGGTTTAAGTGGTTGCACCCTAAGTGAAAGCAAATCTTGGGGTAAATATTCTCTTGATGCAAGATATGTGAGTGTATGGTGTGATGCAACTATTGCACTCCCCATTTTGATTTGTGGAGTATTGCAAAGATTAGGATTAGTCTAAATCTTGTTCTTTCTTTTTTTTTAATAGATATTTTGAGAAAATATTCATATATAAACACTCTTCTGGAGCCATCTCAGTAGTGAATTGCGGAGTCTCTGTAAAAACTACCTTTGCGCCCCTAATTATTACCACGGGAGTCTGTTGATCTGCCTCGCTTAAAAGGAATTGAGCTGCGCTTGTAAGATCATCTGCAATCGCTCTCATGGTAATTTCTAAAGGTCTTCCATAAAGATCTGGATGTCCTCGTAAATCTTCGATTGGTTCAAATCCCGCAGTTGAAATGGCGATTCCTATTGTGCCCTTCCTTAAAGGTTGAACTCTTGAATCTGAGATTATAATCCCTAAATTTTCAATATTAAATTCTTCTCGCAATGACTTCCAATAATCCCATGGTACCTTTTTTAGATTGTCTGGAAGTAAAATTACGGAATCTGGGCCAGCATTGGATTGATCAATTCCTGCATTTGCAATTAAAAAATCATTTACTTTAGCTAAAATTACATGTCTCATCCCCCCCAGAATCATATCTGCTTCTCGTAGAATTAACTCCACATATCTTTGGTCCATATCAAATTTATGTGCTAATTCTTTTGCCTCATCTGAGATAGGGGATACTTTTGAGAGTTTTCTGACTCTACCTTGAGATATTGCAATCACTTTTTCAGCGATTATAACTATATCACCCTCTTTTAAACTGACCTCTTGTTTTCTTAGGTGTTCGATCAAAATCTTTAGAAGAGGATCATGCTCTTTTATCAGCGGTAGCTTAATTGCAAATAGCTCCATTAATGATAAAATGAAGTATACCTAATTTAATAAAATTGCTTAAAAGATAAAATAAGATAAAAAATTAGTTATAAATATTTTTATTTTATAATTTGAGTTCCATTTCATTTTTCCATAATCCATGAATATTGCAGTATGAAAATGCAATAACAGTTCCAGGCTTTTCCGTTTTAAAGGTAAAGCTGGTTATCGGATCGGCATAGACGGTGCTGGAATTCGCTCCTTGAACCGATTCTCCATGAGCATTAAATTCGGATTTTCCAATCTGATATGGAAATTTTTCCCCTTTCGGTAAGAAATACATCTCAATCCATCGGATATGATGTTCAGTTGTATTAGGATGAGCTATTTCTTTCCCTACCATAGCATTTAAAACTATGGGCTCACCTTTTTTTGCCTCTCCAGCCATTTCGATTACAGGAACATGCTTTTCTTGTTTCCAGTCTGCTGTCTGATACATAGCATTTAAATCCATTTTTTTCAATTCACCCAATCTTATTTGTACAAAATCTATGTTTAAGATCGAAATTGTTGATTTTAATTTAAAATTAATCCCTATAATTTCTAGGTTTTAATTAGGGCAAATAATTCAACAGATTAAGTACGCGAAAAGATAATTTTAATAAGTTGAAGAAAGTTGATTTGTAGATATTAAAATATTCCCCAATTTTAAAACTTATAAATTAAATGAACGTAACCTTCTATTTAATTACTACTTTCCTTGATAATCCTAATAATTTATAATCCTTAGATAAATATAGCCAAATATCCTTATTTTATGTAAGATCCGATTTAATGAATAAAAGAAATAAAAACTAAAAATTATAAATGGAGTGTTATATCAAAAAATGTCGAAATTTAAATACAAATTTTTAATTATAGGAGGAGGAATGGCAGCAGCTAGTGCTGCTCAGAGTCTTCGCGAAAAAGATAAAGAAGGATCCATCGGGTTAATAAGCAGAGAAAAATATCCTCCTTATGCCCGTCCTCCCTTATCGAAAGCGCTCTGGAAAGGTGAACGAACCCTTGAAGATATCGATTTAGGTACCGGAGAACTAGAAATAAAGATGCATCTAGGCAGAACTGCTACAAAAATTGACGTCAATAATAATAAAGTCTATGATGATAAAGACAATGAGTATTCATACTTAAAGCTACTCCTTGCTACAGGTGGTACACCTAAGAAAATTCCTGGTGTTGATGTTCCTGGTATAATATATTATCGAACTAAGGCAGATTACGAAAAATTGAAAGAAAAAGTAGATAAAAATAAGAGTTTTGGTGTAATTGGAGGAGGGTTTATTGGTTCTGAAATCACTGCAGCAATAAAAATATACAAACCATCAGCAGAGGTTACTATGATCTTCTTAGAAGAAGGCATAGGAGAACAATTATTTCCAAAAAAACTCTCCCATTTTCTTAATACATATTACAATGAAAAAGGAGTAAAGGTTCATCCAGAAGAAGTGGTAACTAATATAACCAAAGAAGGAGAGTCTTTTGTAGTTAAAACCAAAAGTGGGAATGAATTCAAGTTTGATTCTGTGGTTGCGGGATTAGGTATAAAACCTAATATTGAACTTGCGAAAGACGCTAATTTAAAAATTGAAGATAATGGAGTTGTTGTTAGCCGCTATTTATATACTCAAAACATGGATATTTTTGCAGCTGGTGATATAGCATATTATCATAATGATATATTGGCAGAAGATCTTCGCGTTGAACACGAGGATGTTGCTTGGACTATGGGTGAAACTGCAGGAAAAAATATGGCTGGAGACGGATTAGTTTATGATGTGTTACCCTACTTTTACTCAGATTTATTCGATTATGGTTACGAAGCAGTAGGAAAGATTAATTCAAATATGGACATATTGGAAGATTGGAAAGAACCTTATGAAGAGGGAGTAATTTATTATTTAGAGAAAGGAAAAGTCAAAGGGGTTCTCTTATGGAATGTTTGGGAAAAGATTGAAGAAGCTAAAAAATTGATAGCAGAACCAGGTCCTTTTACTATGGAGGACTTGAAGGGTCGAATTTAATAATATTTTGAATTATTTTTTTCCTCTTTTTTATTATTTTGAATTCAGTTTTTGAGTTTGGTTGAGAATTAAACTTATTTGGTATTGTCATTTACACATATAGATGAATGCAAATTCAATTAATATCAAACTACATAATATCCTTGAAATTGGTGATAGTCATCCTCCAATAATTATGGGTGTATTGAACTTAAGTCCTGAATCTTTTTATCAAGGTTCAGTATATGAAAATGAAGATGCCTTAAAAGAAGCAACAATGGAAATGATAAAAAATGGAGCGAAAATGTTGGATCTAGGTGCACGTTCAACTGCCCCATGGTCAAAGAAGATCTCAGTTAAGGAAGAACTCGACCGAATGCTTCCTGCGATGGATATTGTATGTAAAAATATCCCAAAGGATATTATCCTTTCTGTAGATACTCAATACACAGAAATTGCTCAGAAAACCTTAGATATGGCTAAGAAATATAAGAAGAATATCATTATCAACGATGTTAGTTGCTTGAAAACTGATCCTTCACTTAAGAATTTCTTAATTGATAATGATATCCCTATTATTATTATGGCATCAAAAAAAGTTCCGGGAGATTTATGTACTCTTCAAGAAATTATTTCTGAACTAAAAAAGACTATATTAAAATTGAAAGAAAAAGGATATGATGAAAAAAATATCATAATTGACCCCGGTATAGGTCATTGGATTGAAAAAAAAACCTACTTATACGATCTCAAGATTATCGGAAATTTACACGAATTACAAGTCTTAAACAAACCAATTTTAGTAGCTATTTCAAGAAAATCTTTTATTGGGACTGCTCTAAATATTCCAGAGCCTGAAAACCGACTCAATGGGACATTATCCGCAACAGCAATTGCCGTATTTAATGGAGCCCATATTATCCGAACACATGATGTCAGTCAACAACTACTAGAAATCGTAAAAATGGCAGAGGAAATAAGAAAAAGTCTTTAAAAAGCCATTTTAAAAAACTTTCGCAAACTTGAAAAAGAATTACTAAATGAAATTGGTTTCTAATATTAATTTAGATTTTAACCTAAAAAACCTATATCATTGACCTAGCTCATTAATCCAGAATTAACTCATCTCTTAAAAGATGATGTGTATGTTTGGAATCAAAATTTAATGAATTCATAATTTAGGCTTAGATCTTATGAGATTTTCTTACATTAAAATAATAGCTTATAATGGAAGAATCTCTTAAATCTATAAGGAAAATCATTAAAATCAGGAAAGATATATAATAACCACTACGTAAGTATAATAGAATTTACTCTATTACTTATTGTCGGCGATAAAAAACTGTGCTTATATTTAAATTCTCGTAATTCCTTATATTATATGTAGATTGATAAATTATCATGTAATTCACCTAAGGTATTTGATAATTTTACTTTTACAAAAATTAAAATCATAGCAGATCTTCCATGGCTGATAATAATTCCTATGATGCAGATGATATCCAAGTCCACCTTTCCGTGATTTTATGAATATAAGATTTAAATTGACTCACTAGTAAAATCCATAAAAAAAAAGACACATTCCTATATCTAATTTATTAAAACTTTATCACATATTTTTCACTATATTTCTGACAAGAAATCTCACATGAAAGGTTAAATTAATTTAGAAGCCAAAAATTTGTTTAATTTTATCATAAATTTCCTTAATTTGCCTAAGTTTAGCCTTATCGCCTTGGTTTAAATAATGCTCTTATACTATGTTAAATCTCGTGTATCTAAGATCGCAAAATATTGATTAAAAATGACTGCGGACAATTGTTGTTCTATGCATATATAAGTTAGTATAAGCGGTACACCCCCACATGCGTGGGGACAATCCCATTAGGGATAATTCCCCGCAAATAGTCCACG
>Ga0180433_10008140_pt1 | contig 13165 bp, 13 predicted proteins | sample SS_ome_8_FD_132980 | JGI IMG/M metagenome (GOLD analysis project Ga0180433, IMG submission 132980) | Hypersaline lake sediment archaeal communities from the Salton Sea, California, USA - SS_1_D_1 metaG | ecosystem: Environmental > Aquatic > Non-marine Saline and Alkaline > Hypersaline >... | reverse complement strand
GGTGCGTTGAGGACACTGTACGCGCCGTTGAAGCTCCAGAACAGCAGGAAGATGAGGGTGATCATCTCCAGGGTGCAGCACGCGATCTTCATCTCTCCCCCTTTGCCCGATTCCCACAAACAGCCTAGGGAAGAGTCATTGACTAGACTTCGCGACGTGACCGATGCCGATGTCGGATCGGTCCAAGAAGAATCGGACCGGTGTCCGAACGTAACGTGGGTCACACTTCCGATCCGCGGCCGGAGGCGGGTGTGGTCGCGCGTCCTAAGCGGGCCGTCTGGCCTAAGCCCCGAGTGAGGTAGTATGTTGTCGGGAGGAGGTCGGGTATGAAACGAAAGGCATGGCGGAAGGGAGCTCTGACGGCCGGCATCTTCTGCTCCGTCGTACTCCTGTCGAGCTGCACGTGGTTGTTCCCGTGCGACATCGACTTCGGCGTCTCGTCCACGGAGGGCTACAGTCCATTGGTCGTCGCGTTCACGCCACTGAACGACGAATCGGCCACCGCCTACGCGTGGGACTTCGGTGACGGGGAGGTCTCGACGGATCGCGCTCCGACGCACGTCTACCGCGCGGCGGGCACGTACACCGTCTCGCTTACGGTCGAGATCGTCGACGGGCGCACCGGCCATATCGCCAAGGAGGGCCTGATCACGGTCGATTCTCTGATGCAGAAGGGGTCTACGCCCCGTCTGTACTGGATCGACCGCAACTCCGACCGGATCATGTACGGTGCGCGGTCCGGCAGCGAATCGGGGGTCCTAGTAGACGATCTGAGGATTCCCACGGCCCTCGCCGTCGGCGGTGGATTCGTCTACTGGGCCGATTCCGGAGAGGGCACGATCGTGCGAGCGAAGATCGACGGGACCGATCGCATTCGGCTCGCGACGGGCCTCCACCGCCCGAGCAGCCTTGCGCTGGACACCGCACACGCCGCGCTGTACTGTGTGACACACCCCGCGGATCTCTACACGATCGGTGACTTCGAGGGGACCGTCCTACGCGTTCGCCTGGATAGGTTCGAGAAGACCGTTCTGACCACGTTCACCGCGAACGCGGCGTACTACGCGGACGAGATCGCGGTCGATCCCGAGGCAGGTCGACTGTTCTGGACGGTGATTGAAAACGCCCTCGTCGGGCCGGTGGACTACGAAGTGAAGTACGGCTACACCTGCACCGAGTCGATCGAGACCGCCGACTTGTACGTCGAGACGATCACGACCTTCAGGGCTCAGGTGTGTAGTCCCGGCGGCGTCGCGGTCGACGCGGTCCCGGCGTTCGCTGCCGAGCGCGTGTACTGGACGTCGTCAACGAACGGTCGCGTCCTCTCCTGCAAGACGGACGGCACGGACACGAAGATCTTGGCGAGTGACCTCGACTATCCGACGTCGATCGCCGTCGACCGCCTGGAGGGGAAGATCTACTTCGCCTCGGAAGACGGGATCCATCGGATGAACCTCGATGGGACGGAGCAGGAGCTGATCTTCCCGGGGGTGAGGACCTTCACGATCGCGCTGTAGGCGCGGCCGTCGGACCGGGTGGAGTCCGACCGTCGTGGTCTGTGGCGATGGACCGGCGTACCGGGTGACGTGCCCCGGCGGCGTCCCGGTTTCGTCTCGCGAGATGTCGACGTGCGTGCGCCGCGCCGCCTACTGCTGCAGGATCAGCACGTCGGCGTGCGCTCCGGGATAGATCAGCTCGGCCTGGGCCCCATCCAGTTCGGCTCGGTGGATTCCCTCGCTGTCCGACCAGTACATCTTCCCCTCGATGAGATCCACGGCGACGCCTCTCGCAGAGCGGAGGCCGTCGATTACGGTCGTCTTGCCGCTGCCGTCGACCTTGCACCGCATGATCGCGTCTCCGGTCGTCCAGTAGACGTAGTACGCCGGCAGGTCGCCGACGTCGAGCGCCATGCTGTAGGCAGAGCCGGGGTATCCCGTCACATCGTGCGGTACGAACTCGTGGACGAAGGTCCACTCGAACGTCCCGCCGCTCGAAGCCGTCGACTCGACCCGCTTCGGACCGACGACGCCGTAGTTGTCGGTGGAGAAGTAGTACCGTTCGCCGTCGCCGTCGCAACGGATCCACCAGGCGAACGACGTCGAGGAGCTCTCGTACGTCTTGAGCCTCTCCACCGCGGAACCGTCGAGGTTCGCTCGTTTGACGCTCCCGTCCCAGTCCAAGTCCGTGAGCGGCGGACTCGGCAAGCAGGTCCAGTAGACCTTGCCTAGCTCGGTGTCGACGCTGACGCTGTAGAGGCCCTTCTGGTTGGTCGCGATCGCTTCCTTCCCGGTGCCGTCGTAGTTGGCGCGGTACAACGTGTCCTCGGTCGTCCAGTACAGGTAGCCACCGCCGGTGGCGATGTCCTGTCCCCGGTGGATGTAGCTGACGACGGTGCTGCTGGACAGGCCGCCGCGGTCTCCCCAGTGAATCGTTCCGTTGTTCGTGTTCAACCAGTACAGCGGGGTGAGACGTTCGCCTTTTCGTGCGATCTCCACGACGTCGATGAGATCCTGCTTCTTCTCCGATCCGGTTGATCCGTCGGCGAGCGACACGGCGAGAAAGACGTCGTACGTCCCGCCGTCGCGATAGACGTGAACCGGAGACGACTCGGTCGAGATCGCTCCGTCGCCGAAATCCCAGTAGTACGCGACGGCGTCTCCTTCGGCGCTCGGCGTGAACTCGACCGGGAACGGCGCCACGCCGTCCGTTTGCGATGTGACGAAATCAACGGCGACCTTCGGCTGGAGCAACGTGCACCCGACGAGACCGAGGAGCGCGCAGCACAGGATGGCGACAGTAAGAACCCACAAGGCTTCCCTTTCCTTCACGTCCGAACACCTCCTTGGATTCGTCCGCTGTGGCAGACGCGCGGTGGAGACCGCACCGCCACTGTAGGAACCCTGAAACACGAAGGCAAGACCGGTGCGATTCGGAGGAACGGTTCGCGGCCGACCGCCGGCTACTCCAGTCGGCGAACCGTGAGGTCGTCGAACTCGAGGACCGTCGGGATCGTCTCCCACGACGCGCCGGACACGCCGACCCCGCCAGCGGAAAGCGTGTTGTCGTACTCCTCCAACGATAGTTCATCGTTGACGTAGAACAGGAAGTGGCCGCCCTCCGCGATGACCTGCACGAAGTTCTCCTCGCCCACGCCGCGCAATGCGTCGCAGCTTGTGGCGTGGATCGGCCGTGCGCGGCCGCCCGTGAAGATCGCGAAGGCCACTGTGCCCGTATCGGGGCTGACCGAGAAGAGGTAGAACCTCCCGTCTTCGCTCCAGCGAAACGCCAGTCCGGCACTCTGGGCCCTTCCATCGGATCGATCCCACACCCGCGCGGTATAGCAGAAGTCCGTGTACGGACCTTGCTCCTCGTTTTGAAGGTAGACGTACGAGGAGGCGTCCAGCACCTCGAGCCGGTATCGCCCGTCCTCGATCGACGTCTCCGAGTCCGCGTCGCTCGTTTGAGGCCATCCCGAGCCGGCTCCGCCGAACGACTCCTCGTATACGATGGCGCCGCAGATCGGACCCGACGGTCCGGCGTCGAAGCAGCCCGACAGGCACGACCCGACGACCGCACACAGGATGACCAGCCCCGCTCGCCGCATGGGACCTCCTTCCTCGCCGGATTCAGCACTCACTCACCAGACTAGAGGGGGGAACCTTGTCGAGGCAAGCGCGTCTTTGTGAGGCGCCGCCGCAACTGGATGCGTCGGACTAAAGGCAGCTGTCGCACGGCGTGCGGCCGGCGTCCTCGGCGTTGCGGCGTTCGGCGAAGTACAGCCGGTTCGGAGGGTGGATCGCACAGACGTAGGGACACGTCGAGAGGTGATACACCTCGGATCCGATCTCGGCGACGTAGAAGACGGCGTCCTGGTACTCCGTTGCGTCTCCGGAGTCGGACTCCAAAGCGAGCGCGCCGATCGGAATGTCGAACGAAGCGCCTGTCCGCCGGCCCCAATCGTCCTCGACGGTGACGCGAATCCACCCGGTTTGGGCCGGGAACGTGACGGCGTGGTAGAGGGCCCGGACGTGATACGGGTCGTACTCGTAGCCCGACTCAGCCGACGGCGCATACGGGAGCCCGCCGGATGCGATCTCCCCGGTGTAGGTCGGGTAGACGATGCACGCATTCTCGTACAGCCGCCCGTTGAACAACGCGTGCACCGTGTTACGCGCGTACGGCGGGTAAAACACGGAGTCGCCGACGACGTCGCCACAGACGGTCTTCAGTTGGCATTCGAGCCGGATCTCGACGACCCGCCATGCGCCGCCGTAGGCGACCCCGGTCTCCGGGCCGGACAGGGTCGCCTCGTAGTGCGCGAAGTCGATGAGCGTCCGCTCACGGGGTTCGAGGTGCCAGAGCTCGGGACTGCCACCGATGCGGGGACGGAGGATGCGCGGCCTCGCGTTCGTCCCCTCCGCCGTCGCGGTGTCGACGAGCACGACCTCTCCGTCGGTCCACGTCACCTTGATCTCCCAGTTCAGAGCGTCAACGACGACGGACAGCTCGTTCTCCGCGCTGGCGGCCGTCGAGCCGTCGGGAAGCTCGTAGGTGTACGTCCCGGTGAGCGGCGTGCAAACGACGCGCGCTTCGTACGGCACGTGGCCGCGCTGCGGCTCGATGCGGACGTGAAACGCCATCGGTTGACCAGGCAGGCAGCCGGCGACGGACAGGACGGCCGCCAGCAGAGCCGCGCAGCAGGGGGCGTAGAGAATCCGCATCGTGCATGTTCGGGCCATCGACCGGAGTATAGGGGATCGGCGACGGTCCGCACCACGGCTGCAAGGCGTGGCGCCGATCGATCGAGGAGTTGTGCTGAACGCTCCCGAATTGGGGCGATCGTCGATAGAATGCCCCCAAGGAGGCTCGATGAAGATCGGCATCTTGTCCGACAGCCACGATCGGCTGCCGCTGATCGAGCAGGCGGTGGAGCGGTTCAACGCGGAGGGGGTGGAGTTGGTCTTCCACGCCGGGGACTTCGTCTCGCCGTTCACGGCGATTCCGTTGGCGAAGCTCGACGGGGAGTTCGTCGGCGTGTTCGGGAACAACGACGGCGACCGAATCTATCTCACGAAGCGGTTCGAGGCGATCGGCCCGATCCACCTCGGCTATCACGCGTTCGAGATCGACGGGGTGCACGGCGTGCTGATGCACGAGCCGAAGTCGATCGACGCCCTCGTCGCGAGCGGCCACTACGACCTCGTCGTCTACGGCCACACGCACCAGATCGACCTTCGCGAGGGTCCGTGCGTCGTCGTCAACCCGGGCGAGGCGTGCGGCTACCTGTCCGGCCGGGCGACGGTCGTCGTTCTCGACACCGCGACGATGAAGCCGGAGCGGATCGACCTTCGGATTTAGCAGCGGGCGCCCTGCGGGATCGAACCGGGGCAGCCGCGCGCCTGGACAGGCCGGGCGCCCGTCCGTGAGAATATCGAACGGCGTTGCGCGCGAATCGAAGAGGAGGACTCATGACCCTACTGCTGACGAGGGACGACGTGGCCCGGGTGCTCACGATGGCCGACTGCATGGACGTGGTGGAGAAGGCGTTCGGGGAGCTGGCCTCCGGCACGGCCGTGCTGCCGCTTCGGATCGGGATCAAGCCGCCGGGCGGGATCTCGCTGTACATGCCGGCGTATCTGAAGGGGCTCGGCGCGCTGGCGTGCAAGGTCGTCACGGTGTACAAGGACAACCCGACGAAGCACGGCATGCCGACGACGATCGGAAAGGTGTTGCTGCAGGACCCCGAGACGGGCGACGTCATCTGCATCATGGACGGCGGATACCTCACCGCGATGCGGACCGGCGCGGTGTCCGGCGTGGCGACGAAGTACCTCGCACGGGAGGACGACGGACAGATTGCCGGGATCTTCGGCGCCGGGGTCCAGGCGCGGATGCAGCTGCGGGCGGTCGCGGTGGCGCGGAGGCTGAGCAGGGCGCTTGTCTACGATCCGGTGCCGGAAGTGGTCGAAGGGTTCGTGAACGCGCTGCGGAATCTCGATCTGGAGATCACCGTTACCGAGTCGGCGGAGGCGCTGCTCGAAGGGGCGGACATTCTATGTACCGCGACCTCGGCGAGTGAACCGCTGTTCGACGGGAATCTGGTGCGACCGGGAACGCACATCAACGGGATCGGGAGCCACACGCCGAACGCCCGCGAGCTGGACACGGCGATCGTCAAGCGGTCGGAGTTCGTCGCCGACTCGAAGGACGCGTGCCTGAGCGAGGCCGGCGATTTGATGATCCCGATCGACGAGGGCGCGGTTACCGCGGACCACGTCCACGCCGAGCTGGGCGAGCTTGTCCTCGGCCGGAAGCCGGGACGTGAGTCCGAAGAAGAGATCACGCTGTTCAAGTCGGTCGGCCTGGCGATCCAGGACGTGGCGACGGCGAAGCTCGTCCACGACAAGGCGGTCGAGGCGGGGATCGGCACCGAGGTCGAGCTGTAGACGACGCGAGGGGGTGCAGAGGGATGAGCGCAGGGAAGGTCGTTTCACTGATTCTCGGAAGCCTGATCCTGATCGTCGGCATCGCGCTGCTGTTCGGCGGCGGGGTGCTGATCGGGGTCGATCGGGGGTTCACCGACGAGGAGGGGTTCCTGACGTCGCCGTCGGCGGACCTCGAACGGGACACGTACGCCGTGCTCAGCGACGTCGTCCTCGAGGGCGACTGGATCTGGTGGTACCGCCATCCGACGACGGTTCGGATTCGGATGACGGGCGACGTGCCGGTCTTCGTCGGCATCGGGCCGCGCGCCGACCTCGAGGCGTACCTGCTCGACGTCTCCTACTCGGAGATCGAGGAGATCGACTTTCGCGACTACCGGAGGGATCGCGTCTGGGTGACGGAGTACGAAGATCACATTGGACCGAACGCTCCGCCGCCTCCGGGCGATCAGACGTTCTGGGCCGCCAGCGTCCAAGGCGAAGGAACGCAGGACCTCGTTTGGCAGATCGAGCCGGGCGACTGGGCGCTCGTCGTGATGAACGCCGACGGGTCGCGCGGGATCGACGTGGCCGGTTCCGTCGGCGTCGAGGCCCCGTGGCTGCTCGCGGTCGGGATCGGCGTCCTCGTCGCCGGCGCGGTGCTGACCGCGATCGGCCTGGCGCTTGTCTTGTTGGTCGCGCGGCGGTCGCGGATCGCGGAGCCTCAGGAGGCGGCCGAGGTGCAACCGGCGGCGCCGAGCGGCTTCCCGCTCACGTTCGTGGCGGAGCTGACCGAGCCGCTCTCCCCGGCGCTCTGGCTGGTGAAGTGGTTCCTGCTGATCCCGCATTTCATCGTCCTTCCCTTCCTCTGGTGCGGGTTCGCCGTCTCGTGGGTCGTGTCGCTGTTCGCGATCCTGTTCAGCGGGCGGTACCCGCGGGGGCTGTTCGACTACAACGTCGGCGTGATGCGGTGGTCGTGGCGGGTCGCGTTCTACAGCTACGAGGCGCTCGGCACGGACGAGTATCCGCCGTTCACGCTGAAGGCCGGCGGCTATCCGGCCGACCTCGACGTCCGGTATCCGGAGCGGCTTTCGCTGGGGCTCGCATTGGTGAAGTGGTGGCTGCTGGCGATCCCGCATTACATCGTCGTCGGCGTCTTCCAGGGCGGCGGCGGTTTCTATCAGTTCGGCCTCCTGTTCATCCTGACGCTCTTCGCCGCGGTGACGCTCCTGTTCACCGGCAGGTATCCGAGGGACATCTTCCGGCTCGTGGTCGGGATGAACCGGTGGACGTTCCGCGTCTTCGCGTACGTAGCGCTGATGACCGATGTGTACCCGCCGTTCCGACTGGAGGAGTAGGCGTCCCCGCGTCAGAGGTAGATTGCGTGATGACGATCCTCCTCCGGGCGGAGATAGCGGAGATACAGGATCTCGCCCGGGACGACGCGGATGAGCGTGCGGCTTGCCCTTCGCAGCATGTTCACACGCGCGCGGTACGCTACTTACGGAGGTGACCGGACCATGGGCGTTCGCTACAGGCCGCTCGATACGAAGAGACTGTCGGACGTCGCCTGCTGTCCCGGCGGCTTGGAGCTGAAGGGGAAGCGGTTCCGGGGCGACCTCACGGAGACGTCCGCGTGGCGACGGCGGATGATCGAACTCGGGATGCGCGGCGTCGTCGCGTACGACGAGGACGGGCCGAGAGGGTTCGCCGAGTACATGCCGGCGGAGGCCGCGCCGGTTCCGATCGACGCGCCGGGCGCGGCGGTCCTGATGTGCTACCACTGGGCCGGAACGGACGCCGAGGACCCCGAGCATCTCGCCATGGAGCGGAGGCTGGTCGGACGGGTCATCGAGGAGACGTACTTACGGTTCACCGGGCTCGTGACCCAGGGATGGGAGGCGCCGACGCACTTCCCGATACCGTTCCTCGAGGATCTGGGCTTTCACGAGGTCGCCCGGAGCGAGCCGATCGCGCTGATGTGGAACCCGTATCGGACCGACGCCGAAAGCCCGAACCTCGTTCCTGTCAGCTACGTGCCGCGAGACCTGTCGGGCGAGGGGCTTCTGGCGATCGATGCCGCGTTCAGTGCGCGCTGCCCGTACAGCCTCGACACCGAGGCACACCTGAGGGAGACGGTCTCGGCCCACCCGCTCAAGGAGCGGGTCCGCATGGACCTGTATCGAATCGATACGCGCCAGGACGCGTTCGCCTGCGCGGTGGCGCCGTTCGATTGGGCGTGGGTCTTCTTCAACGGCGAGGCGATCGGCCTGTTCGAGTACCCCGGAGGGAAGCTCGCCGAAGAGATCACGAGGCGGGTCGAAGCGATGAACGAGCCCGCTGGAAGGAGGGAGCGGTGAAGATCGATGTTCCGCTTTCGATCCCGGAAGGCCGGGACTTCCCCGACTACAAGGCGAAAAAGCAGCTCGGACGCTGGATCTGGCGCCACGTACAGATTCCGCAGCTTCTGTTTCTGGTCACGACGCTCAAGGAGAACGGGGTCCCCAACTGCGAGGTGAACAACTGGGGCCTCCCGTTCGGCTTCGCTCCGAACCAGATGTTCGCCTTCTACTGCGGCACGTTCCACCACACCGGCCGGAACGTCCTCCGCGACGGTGAGTTCGTCGTCAACGTCCCGGGGGCGGAGATCGGTGAGAAGGCAGCGCGGACCGCACGATCGTACGACGACGGCGTCGACGAGATCGCCGCGTCCGGATTGACCGCGATTCCCTCGACCGTCGTCGCCCCGCCGCGGATCGAGGAGTGCAAGGCGCACTTCGAGTGCACGTTGGAGTGGTCCAAGGAAGTGAGCGAGGAGGGAGCGATCCTCTTCTGCGGGCGCGTCGTGGCGGCGTCCGGAGACCGTGAGATTCTGACCGGCGACATCGAATCGAAGATAAAGAAGATGCGGCCGATCTACGTAGCGCCGAGGAACATCGACACTGAGAAGATGGTCCTCACTGGGCCGAGCGGCGCGTACGCCGACATCGGCCGGATCCGCTATACCGCCCAAGGGTAACGGGAAGAACGAAGATGCCGTACGACCCGTCACGATGAAGGGGAGGACGAGATGAAGACACTGATCACGCCGAAGCAGACGCTCGTCGCCGCGCGGACGGCGGGAGCGAACGACGAGGATCTGGATCTGTCCGGCGTCGCGATCCTGACGTTCAACCGCGGCATCGTCGACCGACTGGGGGAGCTGTGCGATCTGGAGGACGCGGGTTGGCTCGGCCCGCACGTCCACCCGTACGCCGGGCCGCGCGTCGTGAAGCGAGGCGAGCGCGACGGGCTCGAGGTGATGGTCCTGGTTCCCGCGATGGGGGCCTCCCCGCTCGCCTGCTCGGTCGAGGACCTGATCGCCGGCGGGATCGACGCGGTCTTCCTCGCCTGCGCGGCTTGGTCGCTCGGTCCGCCGGTTTCGTTCGGCGACGTCCTCGTCCCGTCGTTCGCGGTCGGGCCGGACGGCACCTCGATTCACTACGGCAACACCGCGGGGCGGATCGAAGCCGACCCGGCGATCGTCGAGGCTCTCGCGGACTCGGCGCGCAGCCGCGGCGCCACCGTGCACGTCGGAGGGAATGCCACGTGTGAGGCGCTCTATCGGATTACGCCGGAAATGACAGCGTCGTTCCGGCAGCGGGGCTGTCTCTCGATGGAGAACGGCGAGGCGGCCGTCCTCTTCGCTGTCTGTCGTCTCTTCGGGATCCCTGGCGGCGCGGTCTTCCAGCCGTACATCGACCTGACCGAGGGATGGAATCCAAACCGGCTGGACGACGCCTACGAGGCGACCTGCCGGCTTCAGGCGGAGATCGTTCTCGATGCAGCGCTCCGTCTCCGTGAAAGGAAGTTGATCTAGGCGGTCTTCCTTCGGGCGATCGCGAGGCGGATCGGCTCGAACGGGACGTAGGCACCGCGGCCGGCCAGTTGACGTTCGAGATCCTCGCGCATCCGAGCGAGAGCCTCCGCGCGTGCCTCTGCCTTCTCGGCGGGATCGGCGGAGCGAACCTGGGCCTCCCATCCGTCGGCGTACAGCTCGATCGCGCGCTCGGCGACCTCCCGGCTCCACCGAACGTCGAGTTCGCGCTCGTCGAGGCGAATCACGTCAAGCGGGAGCGGATCCAGTAAGTCTCGGAGCCGCTCGATCGGGTACTCGTCGGCCACGGCGAGGGTCCCGTCCGGTTTCAGAACGCGGGTCGCCTCTTCGAGCGCCTCGCGGACGCCGGCCTCGGAGAAGCCGATCTCGATGTCCTGTAGACCGACGAAGCAGCTGGCAGAATCGAACGAGCCGTCCGGAAACGGCATCGCCCGCGCGTCGGCCCGGACGAACTCGCACCGATCGGCCGCGCCGGCCCGCGCGACCAGCTCCTCCGCCAGCGCGTGCGGCCCTTCGAAGTCGATGTTCAGGCCGACGATGATCAGCCGCGGGAATCGCCAAGCGAGCTGGGCGATGAACGTCGCGTAGCCGCAGGCGAAGTCGAGGTGCCGGCGACACGTCTCGAGCGGGAGGACGGACGTGATCCAGCGCTGAACACCGCCCCAGCCGATGTCGAGGCCGTCGATCGCGGCGCGAATCGGATCGCAGTCGCGGACGAACCACCGGCGAAGGGCGTCCTCGCGTTCGACGATCGCATCGTGCGTCACGGTTGACCCCTCCGGGCGATGTACTTCTACACTTCGATCGAAAGCTCCACCCCGCTTGGGAGAAGGAGACGGGTCAGTCGGTCGGAGAGCTCCTTCCAATACGGATCGTTCCCGTCGAACGCGATCCGGCGATAGCGATCGGCGAGTTCCGGGTCGTACGCGCGGAGGATCGGTTCGATGCTGCGCCAGTTGGCGTCCGTCTCGGCGTTCATCCGGAGCCGATAGACGTAGACGTGCTCCACGAGCGGTGCCACCGTCTCGAGGATCGCTTCGACGTCGGTGATCTCCGGCATTACCGGGCAGATCAGCACGTACGTACGGATCCCCGCGTGCCGCAGCGTCTCGAGGGCCTCCAGCCTGGCTTCGTTCGGCGGCGCGTTCCCTTCGAACAGGCGTCGCGCGTTTTCGTCTTGGAAGGCGATCGAGAATCCGAGGTACGGGTCGGCCATCCGCTCGAAGAGGTCGAGATCCCGAGCGATCAGCGGGGACTTCGTGAGGACGCAGACGGTGAATCCCCGTTCGGCGAGCAGTTCGAGGACCGCTCGTGTCTGGAGCCGGCGCTCCTCGGCGGGCTGGTACGGGTCGCTGTTCATCCCCATGTAGACGCTCTGGGGCTCGACGGCCTCGAGCTCCAGGGCGAGCCGCTGCCGCAGATCCCGGTGGATCAGGATCTGCCGCGGCCAGTCGACCTCGGCGCCGTTCTGCGCGTAGCAGTAGCGACAGTCGTGGCCGCAGCCGATGTACGGATCCACCTGATACGTGTGCCCCTCCAGGCTGCACGGCTGGAGGATCGGGCGAGGTGTGCACAGGCCAACTTCCACGGGACGTCCCTCCGCTCGATTGTGGGGCAGTGCGCACGCGTCCCGCAAGTCGGTGCGGCTCCGGTTTCTACTCCCCCTCGTCGAGGGCGGGCTCGATCGGCTCGCCGGAGCGGGGGCCCGTCGACTCGCATGACCCGTTCGTTCGTAACCTCTTGCTTGCATTCCGCCGGGTCTCGCGGTAGAGTGGCCTTTCCGGAACAGCCGCAGTTGTTCCGGTGGCTATCCGCAGGCGGGGTTCTGAGCTGACTCCTTTGGTCTTCTCGGGCAGAGCGCCCCGCCTGCGTCTCCTTCGATCGGAGGGCGGGAGGACGCGTTCATGCGGGGCAGCATTCGCGGGCGAGAGTCCCCCTGTCGAGTGATCGCCTGTCCCTTCCGTGGATCGCAAACGGTATTGCGCCGGGCGCGTCCCTTCGATACACTGCTTTCAATGTTGGTAGTTGCGCAGTCGCTTTCTCGGAGTCCGGATCATTCCTGAAATCCCAGAGATCGTTCTGTTTCGCTAAGGCTCCCAGCATGGAGGAGGGTTTCCATATGTCCGAACGACTCACCGGAACCGTCAAGTGGTTCAACGACGACAAGGGCTTCGGCTTCATCGAGCGCGAGGGCGGCGAGGACGTCTTCGTGCACTTCAGCTCAATCCGCGGCGAAGGCTACAAGTCGCTGCAGGACGGCCAGGAAGTCGAGTTCACCCTGGGGGAGGGTCAGAAGGGCCCCCAGGCGCTCGACGTCGTGGCTCTATAGCTGCGATCGATTGAATCGCGGGTGTTGTTGCGCGGCGCGCGAAATGTGCGCCGCGCATCTTGTTTTCGGGCATCGGGTGGCCGACCGCTCCGGGGCCGGATAAGGTCTTCACGGAAGGAGCGTTTGCTCATGCCGCGAAACCGGAGCAACCTCGTCTGGATCGACCTCGAAACGACCGGGCTGAGCGTCGGGAATCGGGCGATCCTCGAAATCGCAAGCATCGTCACCGAAAAGGACCTCGACATCGTCGGTGAGGGACCGGTGCTGGTGATCCATCAGCCGGACGAGCTACTCGAGCGGATCGATCCGTGGTGCGAGCAGCAGCACGGCTTCTCGGGGCTCCTCGAGGCGTCGCGGGCCTCCGACGTCTCGCTTCGGGACGCGGAGCGGCAGACGCTCTCGTTCCTCCGGAAACACACCCACCGGGGCGTGGCGCCGCTCTGCGGGAACTCGATCCTGCTCGATCGCCGCTTTCTGATGCACTACATGCCCGACCTGAACGGGCACCTGAGCCACCGGAACATCGACGTCAGCGCG
>Ga0180433_10008138_pt1 | contig 13166 bp, 12 predicted proteins | sample SS_ome_8_FD_132980 | JGI IMG/M metagenome (GOLD analysis project Ga0180433, IMG submission 132980) | Hypersaline lake sediment archaeal communities from the Salton Sea, California, USA - SS_1_D_1 metaG | ecosystem: Environmental > Aquatic > Non-marine Saline and Alkaline > Hypersaline >... | reverse complement strand
ACAATTATTCAAGGTTCCCTATAAATTACATATTATAAAATACATAACATTTATATGCAGATCAACAGGCATTCAACTGACAGGAGTTTTTTAATTGCTAATACGGCTTGTTAGACAAAGATTTCACGTATCGTCACACTGTAATCTGTGTGTCACGAGGTGACCCGTGTCAAAGAATGATCTGGGTTTTATCCAGATGATTCCAGCCTTGCGTGGGCAGAAGCCACTGCCTGGATGATAATCCCGTAGTCTTTCTCCCGGACGGTCCTGATATCCATAAGTATCTTGTCCTCTTCAATCCTTACGATCACCGGCGGTTCGTTTTTGCGCAGTTCAGACTCGATTCGTACTGCAGAAAATGTCTTGTCTTCCGGAGCGATAACTACTGCCCTGGACTTGAGCTGATGCAGCGGCAAAGCACCACCTCCAACACGGGAAATGGTCTCTGCGGTGTCTATCGATATGCCGGGAAGTTTCAGTGCCCTGAGTCTTCTTTGAAGTCGTCGGGCCCTGGACTTGATGCTGTCCTGGGAAAGACACAGCATGTTGAGCGTCGGTATAACCTTTACCGCCTGCTCAGGGTCTTGATAGAGCCTCAGGACACCTTCCAGGGCAACAAGCGTGAGCTTGTCTATACGTACCGCCCTGTTCAGGGGGTTTTTCTTTATGCGGTCAACGAGTCTCTTTTTCCCGATAATTATTCCCGCCTGTGATCCGCCCAGGAGTTTATCACCGCTGAAGCTGACCAGGTCGGCACCGGCAGACAGTGATTCCTGTACCATTGGCTCATGAATTATTCCATATCTGGAAAGATCTATGAAGTTGCCGCTGCCCAGGTCTTCAAATACCGGGACCCCTCGTCTTGCGCCGAGTTCGGCCAGTTCCGCCACGGATGCGGCCATTGTAAAGCCTACCATCTGGAAGTTGCTTTGATGTACCTTCATAAGCAGTGCGGTCTGGTCACTTATGGCAGACTCATAGTCACTCAAGTGGGTACGGTTCGTGGTCCCCACCTCCCTCAGGATGGCACCGCTTTTCGTCATCACGTCAGGGATGCGGAAGGAACCGCCTATCTCTACCAGTTCACCTCTGGAGACGATCACCTCTCTGCCCCTGGCCAGGGTTTCCAGTGTGATAAGCACTGCGGCCGCATTGTTGTTTACTACCAGGGCGGACTCCGCCCCGGTCAGATCGCAGAGCAACCCCTCTACGTGGCTGTAACGGCTTCCCCTCATACCCTTTTCCAGGTTATACTCCAGATTTGAGTATCGACCCGCTATATCCAGCATGTGCCGGAAGATCTCTTTGGGAAGAAGGGAGCGTCCAAGATTTGTGTGTATCACCACGCCGGTGGCGTTGACAACAGGCCTTAAGGAGGGCATGAGCAGTGATGCCAGACGTATTTCTATTTGTTTTTTTATGGTTTCATATTCTACTGATTCGGGGTCAGGTTCTCGAGAGGACAGGATATATGAGCGAAGTCCGTCAAGGACGTCTCTGCAGGCGGTTACCTTGACCCGCCGGGGGACTTTATTGGATAATGTCTGTATCAGTTCATCGACCTTGGGAAGCTTCCGTAAAAGTTCTTGTTGAGATTGTGAATAACCCATGCTGCGTCTCTCTTTAATCTGGTTGGACAAGACCCGGGATACCTGGCTCAGGGCCGGTATCGAGTATTACATAGAAAAGATTGAGCACTACATTCGTGTGCAGGTCCTCCAGGTACGCGGTGTGCGCTCTGTTCGAAAAATGAGACCCGATGAGGTCATGAAGCGTGAAGCCGAATCCATTCTAAGGGCCCTGCCAAAAGGGGCCTTTACGGTTGCCCTGGACATAAGGGGCCGAATGATGGACTCCCCCGGACTGGCCGGTATGCTTACAGACCTGGAGACAAGGGGGATCGAGGACATAGCCATGCTTATAGGCGGCGCATTCGGGCTCGCACCTGAAGTGCTTGATAGAGCAAATATGAGATTATCCCTTTCTCCAATGACCTTTACACACGACATTGCAAGACTCATACTGGTAGAGCAGATCTACAGGGCCTGCACTATCAATGCCGGCGAGCCCTATCATCATGAGTAAGCGTTTACAGGGCACCGTATTCGCTTTGTTGTCGGGCATCTGAAGTACAGAAATATGTCTGCCTATCCTCCGTCTCGCATCTGCATCACCCTGTAAACGCTTCCATTAAATCCCTGAACCTTCAAACCCTGAACCTTCGAACCTCTGAACCCTGAACCCTGAACCCTGAACCCGCTTCTAAAATTAATTCATGCCTCCACCACGGAGGTTACCTCAGGGACCTCACTCTTAAGAAATCTCTCGATGCCAGACTTAAGGGTTATCTGGCTCATGGGGCAGCCTTTGCAGGCCCCGGTGAGATTGACCTTGACTATTCCACTGTCTTCATCCACTTCCACCAGCTCTACATCCCCTCCGTCCTGCTGCAGCATGGGACGTACCTTATCCAGTGCCTGTTGTACTCTCTCTTTTATCATTTTAAAGATTTCCCCCTTTATTTTTGAATCGCGGCCACGATATCTCCACGCGTAAACAGGGCTGAAAGTTCATGGCCTGAATCAAACAAGGCCTCTTTTCCACCTTCTTCCCGGTCAACAAGGGCGATTATCTGGGCTACTATGAAACCTTCTTCCCTGGTCCTCTCGATTGCCTTGATAAGGGTTCCACCACTGGTAACCACGTCTTCGACTATGACCACTCTGCTTCCAAGGGGGATGTTGGACTTTCCTTCTATCCAGGACCCCGTACCATGTCCTTTTGCCTCTTTCCGTATTATAAAGGCGGGTATGGGCCTTCCTTCAATAAAGCTTACGACAGAGACTGCCGTAACCAGCGGATCGGCCCCCAGAGTCATTCCACCGACCCCTGAAACAGTTATGCCGGACTGCAAAATGCGATTGTACAACAGCTTGCCGCATAGATAGGCACCCTCTGAGGAAAGCGTGGTCTGCTTGCAGTCTATATAGAAGTCGCTCTCCCTGCCGGAGGTTAACCTGAAGGTCCCCTCTCTGTATGAGAGCTTAAGTATTATCTGTCTGAGTCTTTCCCAGTCTCTTTGAATCATTATTCCTAACCGCTTGCCGTATTACGCAGAAAGTTGCTAAATACCATTACTCACCACCAAAGACCCGCTCAAATATGGTATGTACGTGTTTAAGGTGGTAATTTATATTGAATATTGCCTCTATTTCTTTCGGAGTCAGATATTTTGTCAGGTCTTGGTCCGCCAGGAGTCTTTCTTTGAAAGTGCCGTTTCCTTCCCATACCTCCATGGCCTGTTTCTGGACAATTCTATAGGATTCTTCCCTGCTGACCCCTTTTTGTGTCAGTGTGAGCAATACCTGTTGTGAAAAGACAAGCCCTTTAAGCATATTCAGATTATGCTCCATTCGAGCAGGATATACTATTAAATTATCCAATATTCCAGTAAGCCGGCTTAGCATGAAATCCGTCCCGATAAAGGCATCAGGACCGGTCACGCGTTCAACTGATGAATGGCTGATATCCCTCTCGTGCCAGAGCGTCACGTTCTCAAGTGCAGGAATCGTATAGGAACGTACGAGGCGGGCAAGACCGCACAGGTTTTCCGACAGGACCGGATTCCGCTTGTGCGGCATGGCCGAAGAGCCCTTTTGCCCCGGTCTGAAGTACTCTTCTGCCTCAAGCACTTCTGTCCGCTGAAGATGACGCACCTCGGTTGCTATTTTTTCAACAGAACTTGCCAGTACTGCCAGGGCACAGAATACCTCTGCATATCTGTCTCGCTGTATGATCTGGCTGGAGGCGGGGGCCGGTTTAAGCCCCAGGTGTTCGCATACATAAGATTCTATCCAGGGATCGGCGTGTGCAAACGTTCCGACAGCCCCTGACAGTTTACCGCAGGAAATCGTCTCCTTTGCATTTTCAAGGCGTCTGCGGTTCCTCCGCATCTCATCGAACCAGATCGCAAGCTTCAGGCCGAAGGTAATGGGCTCGGCGTGGATACCATGAGACCTTCCCACCATCACGGTGTCTCTGTGTTCAAAGGCGCGTCTTTTTATGACATCCAAGAGGGCATCCACGTCATCAATGATGATTTCCAGGGCCTGCTTAAATATTACGGCACTGGCTGTGTCAAGCATGTCAGACGATGTAAGGCCCCAATGCAGGTACCTGGCAGACGGCCCTATATGCTCTGCCACGTTGGTAAGAAAGGCGATGACATCATGACGGGTCTTTTCTTCGATTTCAGCTACCCGTTCCGTTTCAAAGGCGGCGCTTTTTCTTATGTCCTCTGCGGCCTTCCTGGGTATTGCTCCAATCTCAGCCCAGGCCTCTGCTGCAAGGATTTCCACTTCGAGCCAGGTCTTGTATTTATTTTCAAGGGTCCATATGGCTGCCATTCCTGGTCGACTGTATCTATCTATCATGAAAAAGGTCCCTATAGTTTTGGGGTTACTATTTTTATGTGAGTGAGACTTTCTATGGAATCAGAAAATTCGGATTTCCTGTCTTCAGAGACTGTTTTATTAACTATAAAGGTGTGCATTTAGACCAGATAACAGGCAGAAACGCAATAGTTTATGGTAAAAACATTCGGCAGAAAGACGCCGGATTTGTCATCAGAAAGATATGATTCGTCACGATGTTTCTGTTTTCTGCCCTTTTATTGATGAAGAAACAGCGGTACACAGAGTTGCAGTCGTGGGCAGACGATACAGACCTTGCTCTGACGCCCGAACCCGCTCATATTATCCCCCTTTTTGAAGAGGTTTTTCCAAGGAGCAACCAGATAAAGAAAGGGCCCCCAAGCAGTGCCGTAATGATGCCTACCGGTATTTCGGCAGGTGCAATGAGCGTCCTGGCAAGCATGTCGCACAGCGTCAGGAATGCCCCGCCAAACAGGAGGGTGGCTGGTGTCAGGTACCTGTGATCAGCACCGATCAGCAACCTGCAGATGTGAGGGACCATCATGCCCACGAAACCGATTGGCCCGCATATAGATACAACCCCTCCTACCATAAGCGAGGTCGCAAAGAAGAGGATCTTTTTTGTTCTCCACACACTGACTCCACGGCTGATAGCGATTTCCTCCCCTGTCATCAGCAAGTTCAGCTCATAGGTCATGTAGATGATTATGGCACTTCCACTGATTACGAATGGAGCCATATTCAGAACAGACTCAAACCCGACGACCTCGAGTCCTCCCATCAGCCAGCGCAAAATACGGAACGATTGCGAAAAATCGCTCATGTACTGGGTAAAGAGGATGACGCTGGAGAAGAAAAAACTGATGGCGACTCCGGCCAGAAGCATGGTGGCTGTAGAAAATCCTCTCCTTGCCCTGGTCAGACCATATACCAGCAGAATGGAGAGAATAGCCCCTGCAAATGAGGCAATGGATATGCCGGAAATACCAAGTACGCTGAAAACTAAACCGAGGCGGACGTAGATCGCTGCTCCAAGAGACGCCCCGCTGGCCACGCCGAGGGTAAACGGCGTGGCCAGCGGATTACGAAACATTGCCTGAAAGGCCATGCCGCTCACTGCAAGGCCGGCCCCTGCGAGGAAGGAAATACATACTCTCGGTATCCTGATTTTCCAGAAGATGTTTGACTCCATGCCGCCGGATGCGGGATGTAAGACGGCACTCAATGGTATCGTATTCATTCCGACTATCGGTGCGCATGAAAAGACAATAATGGCCAGGACGAAAAGAAGGGCCATTGGTATTAACCGGTTGTGTCTTGATCCTGTATTCATCATGGCATTTCCGGCACGGTAATGGCCTTTCCCGTTTGAGGGTGCTTCACAAAAAGGAATGATTTTTCGTATATTTTATAAAGGATTTCGTTGTTCATAAATTTGTCCGCAGGGCCGCAAAAGACCACCGTGCCATCTTTAAGTGCCATGATACGCCGGCTCGTTAAAATTGCGTTATTGATATCATGGGTTACCGAAAGCACGGTAAAACCCCGCTCACGATTGGCTCGTTCCAGCAGCCTGTGCACATCGGCCTGGTGTCTGGGGTCCAGAAAGGTCGTGGGTTCGTCAAGGAGAAGAACTTTCGCTCCCTGGGCGAGTGCCGCGGCGATGAAGACTTTCTGGCGCTCTCCGCCGCTGAGTGTGGGCAGAAGACGTTCGCTGAATTCTGATATTCCCGTGATGTCCAGCGCGTCGTGAACCGCGTCTTCATCTCTCTTTCCTGGTGAAGAAAACGGGCTTAGATGAGGATAGCGGCCCATCATGACAAATTCATAGACAGTAAAGGGTGAAATGCGACCATCCGCCTGCGGGACATAGCTCAATTTTTGTGCGAGTTCTTTCTGGCTGTATTTATCAAGAGGTTTTCCGGCTATTCTGATATCTCCATTTCCCCCTTTGTGAATCCGATCCAGGCATTTTAGCAGGGTGGTTTTCCCTGCCCCGTTCGGCCCCACGATTGAAATGTATTCGCCCTCCTTGACGCTGAGTGAAATGTCCTTCAGAATGGCCCTGCTGTTTATGGAGAATGAAAATTCCACTATTTCGATGATGGTGTTCTCCATTTTTATTTCCAGTCCACCTCCGGGTGTATCGACCGTGTCATCTTTTCCAGGATAAGGATAAATCTCGGTCCTGGAATCACGGCATAATCCTCTCTCAAGGCATAAATACGGCCTTTTCTGACCGCATCGACCTGTGAGAGGCCGGCCCATTCATTTGAAGTCGTTGCCTGGTTCAGGTCCTTTTCACCTCTGTCCGGAATTATTTCGATAATGACTTCGGGATTCATCTGGACAATACCTTCTCTGGAAACGATTGGAAATGCGACGTCTCCGCTATAGGCATTGACACCGCCGGCAAGTGTAATCATTTCATTATAGAATTTTTCCCTGCCCGATATACAGACGTCTTTCAGGGTGCCTGACTCAATGTTCTTTTCCACAGAGATAATGACTCTCGGACGAGGCAATCCCTCGGTCTTTTGCCTGACCCTTTTCATCCTCAACCGGAGATCGTGTACGATTGACGCTGCCTTTGTGCCAACGCCGCATGCCTCTCCGATAACGGTAATTGAATTGAGTATTCCAGACACACCTTTATGATTCACTATCAAGGTATTCAGACCAAGTTCAGGTAGATACCGCCTTGGGCCCTCATGTCCGTCCAGCATAATGACAAGATCAGGACATAACGTGACGATAGATTCATAGTTGGGGTCATAGTAGCCACCAACACCCGGTTTTGATCGGGCGGCTGTCGGGAAATCACAGTAGCGGGTAACAGCTGCAATACGGTCTTCCATCCCGAGTGCGAATAGAATTTCCGTAATGCTTGGGGCCAGTGAGACGATACGTCTGTATTCTTCACTCTTATGATCTTTTTGACAGGTAATGAAATTGAAATCGCATATCACCCTGTCGAATTCATGCATAGCCTTCTTTCCCAGATAGCTTCCTGTAAAGGCGAGAAGAACAAAAGCAACTAAAATAATTTTCCGGCGCATCAAACCTGCCTGCTACCAAGCAGCACGTGCATACGTGTTACACTCGACATAATCACCGGTCCAAGGCCCTCTTCTCTGACATTGCGCCTCATGCTGCTAATTTCCATACCCTTCCAGATCAAACCTGAAGGCAATTTGCTTTATCGATGCCACGGCTTTACCGCTGCGCATGGCCGGAACAAAAGCGGCCTTCTCAAGCGCATTTGCCGCGGCGCGATCAAGGCGTCGATATCCGCTGCTGGTTTCCATTTCGATTTTTCCCGGCGTTCCATCTGCATGGACTTCAACGATAAACACAACTGTGCCTTCCTCTCCGTTAATGCGCGAATACCTGGGATACTTTGGTTTTGTCAGACCTGTAATGGCTGCGGGACTTGTTACGCCGTTTTCACTGGCCTTGCTATCATTGTTCTTCGGGTTAATAGCAGCGACTTCAACAGGATAACTATAGGCATGACGAACCGGTTCTTTTTTGTTCTGCAGCGAAGGTTTTGCTGAAAGGTGTCGCTTCGTTTCAGATCTCTTTGCGTGTGGTTTGGAGAAAACAGGTCCTGAGGCGGCTTTTCCTTTTGCGTTTTCTTTCCGTTTTCCGGATTTGTGTATTTTTTGTTTATGCTGTTGTACAACCAGTTTTTTCTTGGAATGTAAAGGGACATCCTGTGTGGGACCTGTTTTTTTGAAAGTTATCTCTTTTTTGCTCGAAGACGGCGGTGCAGAAAGGCTTTGCTTACCGGCCGGCTCGGCCGCAGCGGGCTTGACGCTGGATGCCTCGTCGGCTGAAGAGCCGACAATATTGAGCGTGACGGCCGATGCACCTTTTTTAAAAGAGACCTCGGCGTTGCGGTGCGGGATATCCGAGTAGAGTGCACCTGCATGAATCGTGGCCGAAACAAGGAAGGGGACGATAAAATCAGAGGACCTCATTCTTCTTCTACACACTCAAACGAGACTTCCTTGATACCAGCACTCCTCAATAAATCAAGAACCCTGATGGCAATCCCTATGTCGGCCCTGCGATCGCCGTTGATATAGACGGGAAGTCCTGTTTTTTTGTTGGCATGCCCCATGACTGTTTGCACCAGTCCATCCAATTCCACGCGTGTCTTGCCGACAAATATCGAGTTGTCTTTTGTTATGGTTATACCGACATATTCATTTCTGTTCACTACCGCCGTTGAAGCACTGGGCAGATCTACGCTGAGTCCACGGTGAACAACCATGGACAGCATGGCATAGATAAAGAAAATCAGCAGGAGAAAGACAACATCGATGAGTGGAAGCATTTCTACTCGGGCCTTTCTGTTTTCATATCCACTACGTATCATAATCGTGTTTCTCCAGCCCATTGCGATACGCAGCCTCGAAACGGACTATGATCTTATTGATCTGCTTCGTCTCTTTCTTTACCTTTGCCACCAGGTAATTGAAGGGAATCAGTGTCATCAGTGCCACAGTGAGTCCCGCAGCCGTTGTAATCAGAGCCTGAGCAATGCCTCCAGTTACTGCCTTTGGATCTTCGATACCGCTGTGGCCCAACAGATTGAAGGAATCGATGATTCCAAGCACGGTCCCCAGGATTCCGAGCAGAGGGGCCATGGTGATAATGGTGTCCAGAATGTCCAGTCCTCGTTTCATACCTTCGATTTCATCCTCTGCCGCAACTTCCATGCTTTCCCGAAGCCCATAGTCCCGATTAACAAGCCCGGAGATGATTATCCTGGCCAGGAAATCAAGTCCGTCAATCTCAATTTTTCTGTCGTTACGATCGTGAAGGACCCCTCGATAGTCTCCGGCCTCAGTCTGGCGTAAGATTTTTCCAAGGCGATTCCTGTCCCTCCGCCTTTTTTCCTTCCACCAGAAAATAATTCGCTCAATGGAAATCGTCAGAGACACCATTGAGCATAGAAGAAGCGGCCACATAATGGGACCACCACTTAGAAACATATCTCTCATCTAAAATACTCCTGGAAATAATAACTGAACAATGTCTCCTAAAATGACAATTTGCACCCTGCGAATGCAGAGAGGTCAGGCGTACCAAATCCTTTTACCTCTTCATAGTCTTCGTCCAAGAGGTTTTCCACCCTGCCAAATACCTGAATATTCCCGGTGATATCGTACGATGCAGCCAGATCAACCAATACATATTCATCCAATTCCACCCGTGTGGCAGGCCAGGTGGAATAGTCGCTGTCATCACGCTTGCCAACATAGACGAGATTCAGGTTTACATTTCCTTTTTCCATAAATTGATAATTTACATTGAGCGCAAACTTGTTCTGGGCACTTCGAAGAAGGTCCTTTCCGGTTTCATTGTCCTCCGTATCCGTATAAGTGTAGCTGGCCAGAAAGGTAAGGTCGTCAATCGGCCTCAGGGAGGCGAAGACCTCGACTCCCTGGGTTTCCGCCTCTGCGACATTGATATACCTTGATGTATTGCTTTCAAAATCAATCAAATCGTCGAAATCGTTATTGAAATAGGTAAGGCCGAAGCTCAGTCTGTTATGAAATAGGGATTGCTCTATACCGATATCCCATCCCGTACTCTCTTCCGGGTCCAGATTCTTTTCACCGTATTGGGAATAGAGCTGATAGAGCGTAGGGGCCTTGAAGCCGGTACCGAAGCTTCCTTTGAGCTTGGTTCCGGTTCGATGAATCAGGTAGGCAGATGTTATGCGGTAGGTGGTTTCCGTTCCGAACCTGCTGTGATCGTCTACACGCAATCCCAGCGTAGTAAACCATGAATTCCACAGTTTGATCTGGTCCTGCAGATAGTAACCAATCGTTCGAGCGGTCTTTTCCTTGAACCTGTTCGCATAGGGACCCCAGGCGCTTTCTGAATAGTATTTGGATTTGCCTTTTTCTTCTTCGTTTTCTATGCCAAGGGTCATTGTGTTTGTTTTATGAAGGTAGAGATTGTGCTGCCAGTCGAACCTTACTATTTTTCCCTCATAAGAACTCCGATCAAGATCCAGGGGATGATCAACATCAGTATCGTTGCTATAGTCACGGTCAAGGTCGGTCAGGGAGAATCCGAGCTTCTGTTCCCAACGTTCATTGAACAGGGAAAGTCGTGCCTGAGTTCTGAGAAAAAGTTGTTCCAGGTCCGCCTTATTGTTCGGGTCGTCGCCTCCCATGCCCCCTGCATTGTCAATGTCGGCATTGGCGTTTATGTATCTCAGGATAAAATCGGCGTCGAAGTTTTCTGTCGGAGTTACCCCCAGCCTTGTGGAGATAGATGTGTTTTCATAGTTATCTCTTTCGTGGTTGTGGTCTTTTTCATTGGCGGCGGATATCCCGTCTGTATCCCAGTGGCGGATGCCAAGGGAATAGTTGCCCCACTGATTGCCCCCACTGACCCCGGCGTTTTCTGTAAATGTATTGAAAGAACCACCCTCGCCGGATATGAAGCCTTGAATTCTGCCTTTTCCTCTCTTTGTGATGATGTTGATGACCCCTCCGATAGCATCGGAACCGTACAATGTGCTTTGCGGTCCGCGAATGATCTCGATACGTTCAATATTATCAGTCGTCAGGTGGGCAAAATCAAAAGAACGTCCTGGAGTAATCGGGTCGTTCATCTCCACGCCGTCTATCAGAACCAGGGTATGCTCTGACTGTGCCCCCCGGATAAATACAGAGGCCTGCCCCCCCGGACCTCCTGAACGAATGACATCCAGGGCAGGGACCGTACGCAGGACCTCGAGGACCGTGGTATTTTGCCTTTCTTCGATCTGCCGGCTGGTGATGACGGTTATTGAACTACCCACCTCCCTTGACGCTGTTTCTATCCTGGTGGCGGTGACAACTATTTCCTCGGCCTTGTCTTCTTTTGCTTTTTCCTCTTTTTTATCAGGTTGTTTTATTGTGTCCGATGGTTCAGTGAATTCTGACTCTTGAGCTGTGAGCATGCCCGGCACAACGAACAGTAATGCAAGCAACGCCATGACAATAATAGATTCTCTTTTCATTTTTCTTCTTTCCTCTCCCTCGAAGGTTCAACGTATCTCTTGTGGCCTCGGAACAGGTCTCCTGGCTCTCGTTCATCCTACTTGCCGCGCCTTCCCATCCTTAATGGACAGTGGCGTCACTGCGGCTTTCGTCCTGATTACAGTCGCGGGGCGGCGGGAGCTTTGAACCCCCTTCCCTTGATCCGGAGCATTACCAGCTTCATTTTGCGGTCTTTATTCCACTCATAAAAACCCCATTTCGGGGTGTATTACCTCCTTTAGCCTTTGGTTGTTCAATCCACAAAAAAATCCCCGGACCTGACAAGCAGATCCGGGGATACCGTTTTCTATCCTCTATTTTTGATGCCCTATTCCCAATCCTCGAGGGGCAGAGCTTCTCTTTATTGATAAGCAGGTCTTCCGGCTTCCGGATCGTCCTACTTGCCGCGCCTTCCCATCCTTAATGGACAGTGGTATTACTGCGGCTTTCGTCCACGGTTACGGCGGCGGGTCCGCGACGGATTTGCACCGTCTTCCCTATTAGGACCTCGGGCCCTAATCACTTAATAGAGACAGCATATAACACTGACAGGCCAAAAATCAAGCGCTTTTCCATATGAACCTCTGAACCCCTGAACCCTATTTCTCTTTTGATTCAAAGTCTTCAGCGTGTCGCATTCGATTCATCACTATCTTCGACGCGAGTCTGATTGCCGCCTCAAGGCTGGCGCAATCAGACTTTCCTGTACCGGCGATGTCATATGCGGTCCCGTGATCCACTGACGTCCTTATTATTGGAAGGCCCAAAGTCAGGTTGACCCCGTCCCTGAAATGAATAAGCTTAAAAGGTATCAGACCCTGATCGTGGTACTGACAGACAACGGCATCGAATATTCCATTTATGGCCTGATAAAATACGGTGTCCGGGGGATAAGGTCCGCTGGCCATGATGCCGTTTTCCCTGGCCATTTCTATAGCGGGTGTAATGATTTGCTTCTCTTCATCACCGAACATACCGGATTCGCCTCCGTGAGGATTCAGACCGGCGACGGCAATCTTCGGTCTTCTTAGACCAAATTCATTTTTCAGGGAAAAATCCGTGAGTGAAATTATTTGTAAGACCTTTTCCACGCTGATGCCGTCTACCACCTCCCTCAAGGGGCAGTGTATAGTCACGAGGGTTACCCGGAGCCTGTCGCCCGCCAGCATCATGGCGTATCTTTTCGTGTTGGTCTTGTCGGCAAGGATTTCAGTATGCCCGGGATAGTCAATGCCGGCAAGCTTAAGACCCAGCTTGCTGATAGGGGCAGTTACAAGGCCGGAGAGTGTATTTTCTTGGCATAATCTGATTCCCTCGGTGACATAATCAAAAGAGGCATTTCCGGTAGAGGAGCTCGGTTTACCCCAGGGGACATCCTTAATATTAAGGGCTGTCCGGCTAATCACATATATAGCATTTTTGGAGAGGCGGTCGCCGGGCATCCAGGACTTAATGGGGATGTTGATATCAAGCACCTTTGATGCCCTTTTAAGTACGTTCATATCCCCGATGACAACTGCTGGTGGGGACAGCAACCACTTTGGATTAGTAGCAAACGCCTTTATAATGATTTCAGGACCAATTCCCGCCGGACAGCCCATGGAGATGCCTAATGGATTCTGTGACTGTAATATGCGAGTATTTGCGTGCATTCGAGGTCTTATTCCGGAATCAGCAACTTGTT
>Ga0180433_10008136_pt1 | contig 13168 bp, 12 predicted proteins | sample SS_ome_8_FD_132980 | JGI IMG/M metagenome (GOLD analysis project Ga0180433, IMG submission 132980) | Hypersaline lake sediment archaeal communities from the Salton Sea, California, USA - SS_1_D_1 metaG | ecosystem: Environmental > Aquatic > Non-marine Saline and Alkaline > Hypersaline >... | reverse complement strand
ATGTCTCCTTACAATTCAGGAATCTGCCCATTCAAAACGGTCTGGAGCGAATCCTTTCTGGTATAAATCATAGTCTTATTTTGAAGGGGGATAGGGTGGAAGGAGTTATGCTTTTTGGCGAGCCTGGCAAGAGATCCTATAGGCCATCGAGGCGGACTGTACCCAGAAGAACTCCACGACGATCTTCCAGGCGAAGGTAATGAGGTTTGCAAATAGATGCCCAGCAGACATCTTTTGTCTTTGATCATTTCGGAAACGGTAAACCCTTAATACGGGGAACGCAATATGCCATGTTGGCGAGTCGTTTCAACGTTTTCTCAGTTTGAGGCGCAGGAGTAACTGGATATGTTGACATTCTCGGTGCAAATAGACTTAGAGGTGCAGGCAGATTCGCTTGGCTATGTGGAGGAAATGACGGCTGAATTGGAACAGGTGATCTCATCGCATTTTGATGACGACGGATTGCTTGAGTTCGACTATGAAATTGTGCAACGAGAACAAGATGAAGAAACTCGTGAGGATTATGAAGATTAGCGCGACTGCTTTTTCCCGTTACACAGAGATGCTGACAAAGAAACAGTGACGATTTGCGCACAAAAGGGAACCAATTTGTAATCTTGCCTAACTTGAAACACTTTGGTCAAAATCACGCTAAAAGGTGTTGGTCATCATGAGCGACCTAATAAGATTCGGAAAGGATACGCGGAACGTATGGCAGAGCCTCCGCCCTCTTATGAAGAACACACTTGCTAGTGTCCTCCTTTTAATAGTCGCTTCCGCTTGCGCCACCACCCAGAAAGAGGCTTGGTTTCCTTACGTGGGCTGCTCCAGGCAAGAATTGATCCAACATTGGGGTGACGGCCACAGTTTTTTCGACGGAAGCATATACGATGTGAGAGAAACCGTTTGGTATCACAAACGCTGCCTCTCCAGAGATAGGGGTTGCAAAATCAAGCCGGGCAAGGATACGAAGCAAATCAGCTACGCTATCTATATCCGCAACGACGTTATTGAACGCATTGAAAGACATGGCCCTTGACGCCTTGTATCCGGGGCATCCTCGACTTTCCCTCAATTAAGGTCTTACCAACAGTCAGCCATTTTGCCGCCCGGCTTTTCTTTTTGACAACCGCCCCCCGATGGTATATTGGTTTCAGCTGAAATCATCGGTGTTCTGACTATCTGTATTGGAGCTATCTGCTGGAGAGGCCACTTTCTCACCCTCTTGAGCTGTGGGAAGCGATCTTTCGGTAAGCCGGGTGTCTCGTCGACACATGGCTGAAATCTTTCTGGGCTGACTATCGAGAGGAGAACACATGAAAAAGGTAAAAAGGGGCGACACGGTGAGGGTGCACTATACAAGGCGGCTTGCAGACGGCACGGTACTTGACAGTTCTAAGAGACTGGCTCCCCTCCAATTCAAGATAGATGGCCGACAAGCCATCGCTGGTCTTGAAACAGCAGTCATTGGCATGAGGCCAGGCGAGTCGAAACTTGCCACTGTTTCTGCGGAGGATGCATTCGGGCCATACCAGGCACAGAGGATACAAAGGGTTGATCGGGAAGAGTTGCCTCCAGACATGGAAATCGCGGTGGGACAGCAATTTGAAATAATACGGCCAGACGGCCAGAGGACACCGGTCATTATCAAAGAGGTCTCAGACAGCAGGGTCACGCTGGATGCCAACCATCCTTTGGCAGGCATGAATCTGTTTTTTGACATCAACCTCCTTTCTATCTTGTGAACGTTTTCCGTGTTCCAAAGTCTCAAACCGTGCCATGAGAGGCCTGAAGGGGCTATTACTGCGGGGAGCACAATATTGTTCGCACGTGCAACCTCTATATGACTGTTCGAACCATAGCCCTGTGATGACGTGAACCATTTCATGCTCCCCTTAATAACTGCGGTTAGCGACGGGGGGCCGCCTTGGGTTCATGGCACAAGAACGGGGTTGGGGTCTCTTTCAATCTTTGACCAAACCATGCTCCCGAAGGTATTCGTGCGCCACCGCCTCTGGCTCCATCCGGTCAATGTCTACCTTGGCATTGAATTCCTGCCACATTTTTTGGCATTCAGCCACCTCCCGGGGCGTGGCCTTGCCGCCTCCCCCAGGAAATGTCGCTGTCAAATCGTTTAAAATCCTCGCAATGCCTGGATACTGACGCAGGACTTCTTTCCGAACACAAGGGGCTAAATCGTAGGGCGGGAAAAAACGCTTGTCATCCAAGTAAATGTGCCAGCCATACTTGGCCACAGAGGCGTCTGTGCCGAACACCATGGCCACGTCTGCCTGCTTTTTTCGCAGGCCGATGAGAGACGTGCCGGGTGTTCCGGTCTTGAGATGATCTTTGGCCACGTGAAAGTCGTAGAAGGCCTCCAGGGCGGCCATGCCATCGGGACGGGTAGAGAATTCAAAATTTACGAAGGTGGTGATTTGGCCTTTCTCTCTTCGATAAAGACCCGCCAGGTCCGAGAGGCTTTTAAGACCGCGTTCTTTCACGAATTCGGGCCAAGATGCCATAGCATAGGTGTTGTTGTTCCAGAGGGGGTTGAGCCAGACAAAGCCGTTTTTGGCATCTTCAACTCTGACGCGGCTGTAAAGCGTGTCACTTTCCGTGCCAGGTTTGTGCTTGCGCTTCAGGTAAACCATCCAGGCCGTTCCCGTGTAGTCAGCGCAAATGTCAATGTGGCCAGACTCCATCCCCGCCCTTAGAGCCATGGATGTGAGGTCGGGCCTGAGCGTCACCTCAAACCCCTGAGCCTCCAACACCTGTTTCATGAGGGCCCCAATGATGTATTGTTCGGTGAAATTCTTGTTTCCTACGGTGACTTTCTTCTCCGCCGACTGTCCGGCAAAGGGGCTCACGGCGATCAACAAAATGGTCAAAAAACAGACCATGACGACCCGTATTAAATCCATAGCTGGCGCCTCCCTCACCCTTTGTCTTACAAGCAGTTCAAAATCTGTGACTCCATTGTGTGTTTCTTGCATTTCAACGGTCCTGTTCAACTATCGAAACAGCCAATTCACTGGCTGTGCCTGACCCATTGTCCCGCAGCCGAGCATCGCAGAACCGGGCCGGTCAGGCGTGCAAACTGTCTGATCCGCCAAAGGCGGGGAGTTTTTGCGCGCCCGGCCCGTTCGAGAAGCGCAGGGCAGTCCGGAGGACCAAGGGACAGGGTGCCCTTTCTTTTGGTTCGTTTTCTTTGGGCAAGCAAAGAAAATGAACAAGCTATCATTCAGCCCGGATCGGTAAAACCTCTCCGGATCCTCCACTAAAAGTGGAGGGTTTAGAAAAAGAACTAGGCCAAAACGGCGACCCCTCTCGGCGTCATCCACTTTTCCAAGCTCTGGAGCAGAAACCCCAGCAAGATGGCCATGGCTGCCGTGGGGGCTGCGCCCTGAAGGATGATCAAGGCTTCCCGGGCAAACACCCCTGTCAACGTGATCTTGCCAAGGCCTGCCCCCCCGACCAGAACAGCCAGTTCGGCTGTCCCCACCGTAATGACGGTCGATATCCGGATGCCTGCCATGATCACCGGTCTTGCCAGAGGAAGCTCTATTCTTGTGGCAATTTGAAGCCTCGTCATTCCCATGCCACGCGCCGCCTCAATGACCGAAGGATCAATACTTCGGATACTCGCATAGGTGTTGCGCACCACAGGAAGCACCCCGTAGATCACCAGGGCCACCACGGCAGAGCGAAAGCCGAACCCCAAAATTGGTGCCATGACAGCAATCACCGCCAGGCTGGGGATGGTCTGCCCAATACTTGCCCCCCCAATGACAGGCAGAACAAGCCTTTCAAAACCGGGACGAGTAATCAGAATGCCTAACGGCACCCCAAGAGAAGTGGCAATCACTACAGCGACACAGACCATCTTCAGATGCGCCCACGCACTATAGAAAAGGTCACCAAAGGTAAAGACACGGTACACGCCAATGTGCTTCAGGCTCGTCACCCAGATCGTGATCGCTAGAAGCAGCGTCAAGAGGAGGACCAGTATCGCCTGCTGTCTCATAGAGGTCTCTCCCTTTTTGCGGCTCTCTTGATAGCGGCCTGGATGCTCTTGAATGTGAGGACGCCCTCCAGACGGTTGTCCTCGTCCACCACAGCCAAGGCCAGGAGTTCCGGCCCAGAGGTGAGCATCAGGGACAAGGCTTCGCTGAGTGGGGTGTCGCCAGAGGCGACCATGGCCGAAGCTCTCAAAACGTCTCTAACCCCTTTGCCGCCTATCAGGTCTGATGCGCCCACCCAGCCGACGAATCTGTCCGTTTCATCCACGACGGCCAGCCAGCTCATGTCTTCGCCTTCCATTCGGTTCCTGGCCGTCTCCATGGTATCGCCGACCCTGGCCGGTGACGGCGGTTTCTCCATGACCTCTTTGGCGCGGAGCAGATGGAGACCTTTGAGGCCCCGATCAGTACCAAAAAAATCCGCCACAAAGGCATCTCTGGGTCTAAATAGCAAGTCTGCGGGAGGGCCATGTTGGACAATCTGCCCCTGTCTCATGAGGGCAATGCTTTCTCCCATCTTGATGGCTTCGTAGATATCATGGGTCACGAAAACGATGGTTTTCCTGATTTCGTCCTGGATTCTCAGAAACTCATCCTGCAACTCTCCTCTTGTGATGGGATCAAGGGCCCCAAAGGGTTCATCCATGAGCAAAATCGGAGGATCTGCTCCCAAGGCACGAGCCACACCTACCCGTTGACGTTGTCCGCCAGAGAGCTCACGGGGATACTTGTCCATGAAATCATCGGGGTTCATTCGCAAAAGATCCAAAAGTTCTGTGGCCCGTTTCCTTTGTTTGGCCCTGTCCCAACCCTGCAGCGCAGGTACCGTTCCGATATTCTCCGCGACGGTCATGTGGGGGAAAAGCCCCACATCCTGAATCGCATAGCCGATGTTTCTTCTAAGCTCGTTTTCATCCAACTCAACCGCATCTTTTCCGTCAACATATATGCGTCCGGACGTCCAGGGAATAAGCCGGTTAATCATCTTCATGGTCGTGGTCTTGCCGCAACCGGAAGGCCCAAGAAGTATGCAAAGTTCGCATTTGGCTACCTCAAAGCTGACATCCGTCACAGCTTGAGTGCCATCGGGATAAACCTTGGTCACCTTTTCTAGACGGATCATCTTTGGCTCAGCCTCTCAGGCCTCGTGGGGTGATCCAACGTTCCAGTGCCGCCATAAAACCATCTGCAAGCAATGCGAGGACAGAGACAAAAAATCCGCCAACAATGACCAGGTCCATCCGCGCGTTTCTCAGTCCCCGAAAGATGGGTACGCCAAGCCCTCCAGCGCCGATCAAGGCGGCAATGGTGGCAATGCCAATCGTGAGGACGATGCTGTTTCTCAGTCCTGCCAAAATCACCGGTAGGGCGAGGGGCAGTTTGACCTTGAAGAGCAACTGCCTTTGGCTCATTCCCAGGGCTGTTCCGGCTTCCATCATGGCCGGATCGACCTCCCGAATGGCCGTGTAGGTATTGCGAAGGATAGGCAACTGACTATAGACGACCAAGGTGATGACCGCTGGCAAAAAACCTATGGCATTGAGGCCCAGATGACTCAGCAGAAGCATAGAGAGTCCAAACAGCGCCAGGCTTGGCACAGTCATCAGTATCTCTGCCCCGTAAAGAACCGCGTCTGCCAGCCGTTCCCGACCCTTTCCAGTGATGAAAACGCCGATGAGACATCCCCCGACGGCCCCAATCACAACGGCCACCAAGCTAATCACAATATGGTCAAAGACCCAGCCTGCGAGGAGATCAGGGTGGCGTCGTGCAAATGCGTAGGCTTCTACCATGGCCTATAGCCCAAACTTTTCTCACGGGGGAAAATAGTCTTGCCCCACGGGGATGTCCGTGTTACTGAAGCTTTGATTAGCAATATTTAAACCTCTTAATAGACTATAGGCTGAAATGTCAAATCCGAAGGGAGAATCCTCTCACCTCAATGCTGTTGAGACGTCGCCGGACCTTGTAAAAGAGATCATCTACCAAATTCGACGACTGATTCAGGCGAGAGAACTCTACACGAAGGAGCTACACAAGAAGTATGCCGTAACCGCTGCCCAACTTAACTGCGTTCTGGCCTTAGAGGAGTTCGGCCCTTTGCGCCCCTCCCAGATTGCAAGGGTTATTATGGTGAAGTCCAGCACGGTGACGGGAATCATTGACCGCTTGGAACATAAGGGGCTCGTGGTTAGGTTGAGGGACTCTCCGGACCGCCGGGTGATTACGATCCAGTTGACCGCCACGGGAAAGAGACTTGCCAACAACGCCCCTCCGCCTATTCAACAGAAGATCTTGGATGGCCTCAAGAAACTCTCCAAGGATGATATAAAGCGTATTGTAGCAGGTCTTAACATGCTCACACATATGTTAGACGTCCAGGACCTGGAAGTAGAATAGACGGCTCCGGTGGGCCATGCATATCCGCACATTTCCCCTCCAGGCTTCTCGATGCCTTTAGAAAGCCTGCCTCTTGTTGGCCCTTCATATGGGAGCTGACACTTCAACACCAAGGAGAATACTAGCCCTCTACAATCGAAGATCCCTGCAGCGACTCGACTGTCCTCGCCCCTGAGCTCAGGCCGAAGGGAACTCGTCGAAGTCAAGCCGCGGGGAATGCGCTCGCTTTCGCTGTTCAATATTCTTTGGAAAACAAGTTGATTTTATTAGTATTTTGAAAAGATAGCAGCAGGTTCTAACAAAACCTTGACATGGATCGCCGTCTGGACTATGGTTTCAGTTCAAATGTTTTGAGATCATATCATATCAGCAAGATCATTCTAAAGCCCCCCCTTTTTTCATCCCTTTTGAGTGACTTTAGAATAGATGTACGACCCATATTGTTGGGAGGCGTAAACGGCTGTTCGAACTGACATGGTTTTGTAGGGAGAATTTGGTGAACGAAAAACAGGTGGAAAAATCGAAGTCCTCGCTGGGCGAGGATGCCGTGGAAATGCTTCAACAAGCTCACCGGGACGCCTTATGGATACTGGAGAATCTGGGCGTGGGCTGCCAACAGCCGGAAATCCACCGGGTGTTTCAGCAATTTGAAGCCGATGGGCTGGCGGTGGTCTATGAGGGTCGCGTGTTTGTCACCTCCGGTCTGGTTGAGCAGTGCCTTCAGCGGGCCCCTGGGGTGAGCGACTTCTTTGTGCCCAGGAACAGCTTTTTCATCGGCGGAACAGCCCCATACGTTTATGACGACGACAAGGGCGAGGGAGGGAGGACGCCCACGGCGGCCCTGGTCGAGCAAATCGCTCAGATTGCCCAAAGGCATGCGATTGTAGCCGGCATGGGACGAGGGATTAAACTTAACAACGAGGTTGAGCAGATGAATATCATGGCCCAAAACTGCTCCAAACCCATCTATTTTGCGGTGACCTCGGACGCGGCCCTAGAACAAGCCAAAGAGCTTTATGAAAAACGGCAGAATACCATGATCGTCTTTTGTTTGACCCGCCCGCCACTCGAAGTCAACGAGAACTTCTCAGACCACTTTGTCAAGGTGGTCAAAGCCGGTTTGCCGGTCTTTATCTCCGCCATGCCTATGGCCGGCATCAGTGCCCCTTATTGTTACAATGGCGTTTTGTCCATGACCCACGCCGAGGTCCTTTTCGGGATCTGTGCTGCGCAACTGCTTAACCCAGGGACAACATGCGTCCACGCTGGGTTTCCGACCATTGCGGATCCGCGAATCGAATACAATCCGAATTACGGCCTTATCAGTCATAATTATCTGAACATTCTCATGACTCACCTGAATCTCATGCTGGATCTGCCCACCTTCCAGAGCGCGGGCACCACCCATGAAGAACACCCAACGGAGCGGGCCTTTGGGGATGCCAAGACAGGCCACGCCCTGTGCTTGAAATACGGATTTCACATGATGCGCCATTCCTTTGCCTTTCTCCGCTATCTGATCGATTTCTCCATTGCCAAGTTGGAGAAGGCCATCAAGATTGCTGAAGAGGTCACACCTGAGGATGCTCCTGAGGTAGAAAGCCCCACCTATGATGAAAGGGGCATGGCGTCCATCAAACGCATCGGTTTGGGGATGTACATGGAAGACTCCCTAACCACGGCCAACCTGGGAAGGATCTTCGTTAATTAGAACGTAACGCAAGGAAGGATCGATAAATGTGTGGTTTAGCAGGATGTATCGGTACCAAAGACGTTGTCACCATTAATCGGATGCTGGATGCTTTGCCCCACCGTGGCCCTAACGACAGGGGGCTCCACAGCCACGGGAATACTGTTTTGGGGCATACTCGACTATCCATAGTCGATGTGGCCCGGGGTCGTCAGCCCATTTTGGTGAAGGGAGGAAGCTCAGGAATTATCTGCAACGGTGAGATCTACAATTTTCGAAACCTCAGAACTAAGCTCTCTTCTAAACACCGATTTCAGACGAAATCGGATACCGAGGTCATTCTACATCTCTATGAGGAGAAAGGCCCAGATTGCGTAAAGGAATTGGATGGCATGTTCGCCTTTGCCGTTTTCAATGGTGACGATTTCATGTTAGCACGGGACCCCATTGGTATCAAACCGCTCTACTATGGCTATTACAAGGACAACCTGTACTTCAGCTCCGAGCTGGGCGCTATGACCCTGGCTGGTGTCGATGAAGTTCACGAGTTTCCTGCAGGGCATTATTACACCCCGGAAGAGGGCTTCGTACAGTTTTACCAGATTCCGGAAATTCAGGAACATCTCCTCACGGATATTGAGGAGACCTGTCACTTGATTCGGGAGACATTCGTCAAGGCGGTCAAGAAAAGGTTGTTGGCCGATCCGGAAGTCCCGGTGGGATCCTTCTGTAGCGGTGGCCTGGACAGCAGCCTGGTGGCGGCCATAGCGGCTGACGAGATCCCCCATCTTCACACCTTTGTGGTCGGGATGAAGGATGAGAATGGGGATGTAAGTGACGACATAAAGGCGGCTCGGATTGCTGCCGAACATATCGACTGCACACACCACGAACTGCTTTTCACCAAGCAGGAGTATTACGAGGCCCTCCCCATCGTCATCAAGAAGCTAGAAAGCTATGACCCATCTCTGGTTCGCTGTGCCATCCCGTGCTACTTCACCTGCAAGCTCGCTGCTGATTATGTCACTGTGGTCCTCACTGGAGAAGGAGCAGATGAGCTTTTCACAGGCTATCACTACATGAAGCATTTCCCCTTTGATAAGCTAAATATGGAAGCTAGGCGTTGCATCGGCAACCTCCACAATATCAACCTTCAGAGGGCAGATCGAATGGGCATGTTCTTCAGTCTCGAATTAAGAGTCCCCCATTTAGATGTGGAGATGATCGATCTCTCCATGAAGATTCCCCCTGAACTCAAGATCCGCGAGCACAAGGGCGCAAAGATTGAAAAGTGGATCTTACGCAAGGCCTTTGAAGGCACCGATTATCTTCCTGATGAGATCCTATGGCGATATAAGGTTCAGTACACCCAGGGGGCAGGCTGCGAGAGCCTCGGGGAGGCGCTGGCGGAAAAGGAGATGAGCGAAGACGAGTTTCAGCAGATCAAGGCTGAGAACCCCAAAGCCACCATTAACAGCAGGGAGGCTGCTTACTACTTTAAGATCTTTCGAAAGTTTCACCCTCAGGACTCCATCCTTGGCTCCATAGGCATCTGGACTGGATTTGATTTTGCAGAAGAAAGAGAGCGGGTGCGGGGTACAGTGGACGGAGATCTGAAGCACCAACACGAAGAAAAGGCGTCGGACAAGGTGACCATCGCTGCGTAGAGTCCTTTTCTTGAACCGATTAAGCGAGCGCATTCCCCGCTGCTTGCAGCTGGGTTAGCGAGCGTATATAAAATTAGTATTGTTCCTTACGGTCGAAGATTCCCTGCAGCTTGCTGCAGGGTCTTCAATGGCTTTGGTCTTTCGGTGGAATACAGTAGCTGCTAGGAGGATTCAAGATGGCAAGTGTAGCAGGCATTGTATCTCAACACGGTAGAATAAACACAAATTGCACCAGGCAAGTAGGAAAGATGTTGAAGCTGATGCGGCATAGAGGCCCGGACAATACCGTCATCAGAACGCTGACAGATGACAGGGGGGCTCTGGGGGCCAATGAAATCAACCTGACCCCCCAGATGACGCATTGCACATCCCTCGACGAATCTCCGTACATACTCTTTGACGGAGAGCTCCATAACGAAAGGCCGGAAGGCCAGAGCGATATAGAGCTTTTTAAGGAATACTACGAGAAGTACGAGAGAAATTGCTTTTCACGCCTGGATGGAAGCTTCTCATGCGCCATTGTGGAAAAAGATGAAGAGGTGATCTTGGCACGAGATCATGTGGGAGCAAGACCTCTCTTCTTCGGTCCCAATAATAGTGTGTTCTGCTTCAGTTCAGAGATGAAGGGACTAATTGACCATGTACAGTTCAACATCCAGGAGCTTGCCCCAGGATGCTTGTATAGTAGCAAGAAGGGGATGAAAGAGTTTGAACCATTTGCTCCTGAGGTCCCCGAGATCGGAGACTTGAAGGAGACTGCTGGTGTGTTGAAGGCGCTCTTGGTAGAAGCCGTGAGACAGAGAATGGATGGCGTAGACGCTGTCTCTCTGAGCGGAGGGCTGGATAGTTCTATTGTCGCCACCATCGCCAAGGAGTTTAATCCCAGGCTTAAGCTATTCACTGCGGCGGTAGAGCGAAAGCCAGGCCCTGACTTGGAAAATGCCAAGAATATGGCGAAACACCTGGGTCTGGAACACTATATCTACATGATCTCTGATTCAGATATTGTCGATTTTATTTCAGATGCAGTCTGGTATCTGGAGAGTTTTGATGAGGACTGCATCTCGGGCATCATCTCCAATTACTATACGTCCAAAATGGTGAAGCAACATAGCAGTTTGGTTCTGGTCGGTGAGGGAGCCGACGAGTTGTTTGGCGGCTATCGCATGGTTCTGAAGAATCCCAAGGTAAAAAGTGAGGAGCAGAGAGAACGCCTTGCTCAAAAACTTGTGGATATTGCCTATAATACGGCTCTAAGGAGGCTTGACAGGGCATGGATCGCCAATGGTGTGGTTTATCGGACGCCGTTTTTGGATACTAAGGTGGTTGCTTTTAGCCAGCAGATACCCATGGCGTGGAAAATTTACGGGGAGAAGCAGGTAGAGAAATTCATCTTAAGAGAGGCATTCAGAGACGTACTGCCCGAAAAAATCGCCAATCGCGAAAAGCTCAGATTTGCCATGGGCACTGGTATGGACGACGTGATGGATGAACTCATATCCTCGAGGATTGATCCCGACGAGATTAGGCAAAGACCTAAGGCAGCATACGGCTTGCCTTTCGCATCTTTCAAAGAGCTGTATTACTATGATGAATTTCTGCAACTATTTCCGCCTTCCTATGAGAAACAGACTATTCGGTGGGATCCATTCAAATAACGGGGGTTTTTTATATGTCATTTCCAACAACATATAAGTACGTCATTATTGGCGCAGGGATACATGGATTGAGTACTGCTTACCACCTGGCCATGGAGCTCAAGAACAAAAAAAACGCTGGTTCAGGAAAAGATATTTTGGTCATAGATAAAACGGCCATCGGTGCAGGGGCCTCGGGGATCGCCTGCGGTGTGATCCGGAACAACTACTACCAGCCCGCCATGCAAGCGCTTATGGCCCATAGTGTGACTCTGTGGGAAGAGGATGCCGAGGGATATGGTTACTATCCTGTCGGTTATATGCAGATATCCCCTGAAGCTATGCACGTGGATGTGGCGGAGATTTACAGGCGACAAAAGGACCTCGGATATGAGTCTGCCTTCATTGAAGGCGAAAAGGAATGCCTCACGTACATGAAAGACAACGTCTTTCATGACTGGCAGGCCAAAAACATCACCTCTGTCTTGCATGAAAAAAAGGGCGGTTACGCCCACAATACAAGATCCCTATATCGGCTTGCGGACAAGGCAGAAGCAGAAGGCGTAAGAGTCCTGACCGGAGTCGAGGTCACTGGACTAAAGGCCGATAACCATGCCGTGACCACTGTTGAAACCGCAAGAGGCGATATCGAATGTGACTGGGTGATCATCGGTGCTGGCCCCTGGGCAAAAAGCTTCTGGGACATGCTGACGCTGCCCAACAAGATTGATATTAAGGACAGTAGGGGTGGTATCCACGAGGGGGTGAAGATGTGGACATATTGGTGCCTTGAGGAGGGAACCCTTGGGGTGCCACCGGATTTTGGCATGAACAATGCCGGGAAAATGCCTCCCGTGATTCACGTGGATACAGATGCCCCGCTCTATTCCAGCGAGGACGGATCCCTCATCACGGATGAGATGTGGGGCATCTATTACAAGCCCGACTTTCACTTTAAGGGGATCCAAGGCGGTTCCACCCCTTACATTGTAGACAGGGATAAGGTTGCTGTGGACCCCTATGGTATTGATTCTCCTGATTTCATCGTGGGGCCGGACTTTGCTCACAAGTGGACGTCGGCCCTCGCCCACTGCCAGAAAAGGTATGAGGATCAGTATCAGTACTTCAGGAATGAGCCCTCCGGCGGCATTGGGGCCTTTACGCCTGACAATTTTCCTATTTTCGACACCATGAAACAAAATTGCTATATGATTTTAGACTCCAACCATGGATACAAGATGATCGGAGTGGGCGAGCTCGTAGCCAAAGAGGTCCTGGGAGAGGAGCAAGCCTTGCTCAAGCCCTTCCGCTTTGACCGCTATGCCAAAGGGGAGTTACACCCTGTCTCCCACAGTCCCTTTCCATGGAGCTAGTGTCGTCTCCCAGAAACATTTTGCATGAGTCGGGCGCGGTCCAAAGACTTTTTGTGAGCGACATTGAGCATTTTGGGAGCCAGACGGATGATGAACGGCGCGTCAAAAAATCACAGACTGTCTGAGGGCCTAAAGGCCCGAGTTTCTGTGATTTAGCGCCGTTTGGCAGGCGTCCCAAAAATGGTCACGGAGCGACGCAAATGGCTTTGGACAACGGCCACTGTATGGTTTGCACTTCTTCAACTTATTTCTGGGACATAACACGAGGTTCCGTCTTATAAAGGAAGATGGAATTAACGATCCTTGGATCAGGGGGGTGCATGGTCATCCCCAAGCCACTGTGTCGATGCCCTGTCTGTAAAGAAGCGAGGAGAAAAGGGGT
>Ga0180433_10008135_pt1 | contig 13168 bp, 9 predicted proteins | sample SS_ome_8_FD_132980 | JGI IMG/M metagenome (GOLD analysis project Ga0180433, IMG submission 132980) | Hypersaline lake sediment archaeal communities from the Salton Sea, California, USA - SS_1_D_1 metaG | ecosystem: Environmental > Aquatic > Non-marine Saline and Alkaline > Hypersaline > Sediment... | reverse complement strand
TGCCGAATGGGCGACACTGCATCCAACTGACATGCCCTGGCTCTGGGTGTATTTTGTGATATCTCTCCTCCTGCTCGCTGTTCCGAATAGGAAAATGCGTGTATTCGACGCAGCTGTTTTAGTAGTCTTCATGGTGTTGACCATGCGATCTATCCGCATGGTATCGTACCTGCTACTCTTCTCGTTCCCGGGGAATACCGAGGCAGTCCATCGAATTCTGGAGCACGAGAAACTTCGATTCTTTCGGTTACCGACAGCGGGGATCGGCATTATCGTTACGGCGGTCTATGTAATAACCAGCATGCCACTTGGAGCCGGCGTGGCGTGGCAGTTACTGCCAAAGGCGGCTTCTGAATACGTTATAGATAAAAACCTGAAACTCCGTGCATTCAATGATATGCATCAGGGTTCCTTCCTCGCGTGGAAATGGTATCCGGAGAATCACATCTACATGGATGGAAGAACAGAGCTGTTTTCTGATCTTGCTCGGACGGAACGTGCTGCATGTGAAAATGTCGAAAGCTGGAAATATTTCCTTGAAGGCTACAGTATTGATGCGGCTGTTCTCGACTACCCGAAACTGTGGCGTGGAGCCCCCACCGCATCCATGTATCCACTGTTCAGATTCTTTGGATGGCAAACAGTGGCCTGGGATGATGGCGGCGTTCTTATGCTTGCACCGGGCCAAAGTTTCGATGAGCATATTTCCACGGATGGCTACACCTTACTAGACCCATTCATCATGGATCCACGACCATATGCTTTTTCCTCATCTGAAAATGAGGTTTTCCTCATGGAACTCGCCAGGTCGCTGATAAATAATCCCGAATCCATCCGTGTTTTATACATCGCCGGTAATTACCACACTAATGCTCATCGACCCGCTACTGCGCTCGAATTCTACCGGAAAATCGAGTCTATTGCTCCCGAAGATCCCGATGTCCATGCACGTGAGGCCATGGCATGGGAGAAACTCGGCAACTACGAAGAAACACTCAACTCCTGGTTTGAACAAAAACAACACGGTTCCGAATCAGGGCTCGTTGATTATCATATCGGACGAATCTATTTGCTCATGGGCGAATATGATACTGCGCGTTCGTTTCTCGAAACTGCCGTTGGCCATCCCGGTTCATCACCACAATGGGAAGAGCTTCTCGCACGTACATCAACGCAAGACGCCGCTAACGATGTACAGCGGGAAATCGCACACATGAAAACCCAAGCGGACCGGATCGCCAGGGAAGGAGTACTCTATTTGCAGCGTAATCAATTCGATATTGCTGACAGTCTCCTTCAAATCGCGGTAACCATGATGCCGAAAGGATCGGATTTACATCAGAATATCGGCGTCATCCATGCTTCCGAAGATCGTTGGAGACAAGCAGAGGCCGAGTTCAGGGAGGCGGTGTCACAAGATGAATCAGCGTTGTGGGCTCGGTATAATCTTGCGGGTCTTCTCGTTGAATCGAGAGGCGATACTTCGCAAGCCCTCCTTCAACTGCGCATGGTTCTTGGGTCACATCCCGATTCCACATTACATCATTTGGCCGCAACGTATATGAACAGACTTGAGGATGGATTATAGGTTTTATGCGGTCGCGGTAATGTGTAACATTTTTCAGGCAAAATCATTCAGCCTGGTGAATTCCAGTCCCCGTGTACGAACGCCCTGTTCGATGAAGGGAATGGCGTCAATTGTCCTGCTTCGCGCTCCGCCTCCGTGGTGAAGAAGTACTATCGATCCTTCGCCAATAGATCGTAATACTCGTTGGGAAATCCATTTCGCGGATGGCTTCAACCAATCGAATGCCATTACATCCCAGAATACAGGTCGAAGCCCCTCCTTCCTGAGAATCGAATAAAGCTCCGGACTTCGTATGCCATACGGGGGTCTGAACAGGAATACGCTCTTGCCTGTCATATCCTCCAGATCTCTCACTGCATCCCGTACCTCAATGATATACGCCCGATATGATCTGAATGCGAGTGGCGTATGCGTCATTCCATGACTACCGATGGCGTGACCGCTATCGACGATCCTGCGAATCAGATCCGGCGATTCTTTGGCCTTGGTGCCGACAACAAAAAACGTGGCCGTAATCGAATACCTGTCGAGCATATCCAGTAGTCGTGGTGTATTATCCGATTCCGGCCCGTCATCGAAGGTGAGAGCTATTTGTCCCCGGGGCGGAAGTCGCCATAGCGGTTTGCCCGGTTCTCTCCATTCAAAAATGAATGAGCGTTGGATCCATGGCGCACATGCGAACGGTAGAATACCGATTCCTGCCCAAAGAGGGTTCATGACATTCGGATGTTACCGTTTGGTAGGTTTATAGGATAAGGCCTCTTTCAGCTCGTAGAAATCGCTGCCCGGCGGAACATTTCGTAGTTTTGTAACAAGAGTCTTTTCATCGATTAATTCTGAGAACGGGATGGCTTTAATATCAAAGTTATCGGACACGCTGACCATGTGTCCAAACTTGTTTTCCGATACGAGCTTGAACGCGCCGTATCCTAACATGGCACCAAGTACGACGTCGAAACTGATCGGCGAAGAACTTCGCGTCTCGTATCCCACTTGCTTGTATGTTATCTTCTTTTTCCGACCCGTTCTGTTTTTATATATTTCCGTGGTACTGCGCGCGATGAGACGACCAATCTCAACTTTGCCGTAGAGCAGATTACCGTGCCTATCGACTTCCGTGGGTCGAAGTGCCTCGGGCAGTCGATCGGCCAATCCTTCAGAAAGACAAACGATACCATAGGATTTTCCTTCACGTTCACGTGAGAGTATCAGATCGACCAGTTCATTGCCCAGTCGGTCAAGATCCAATTGGTCTTCCGTAAGATCCTCCAGAGCAATCATTCGATCCGCCATTCCCGAGATGCCCGAAGCGTACGTAATCCATCCCGCTTTTCGTCCCATGAGTTCGGCTACGAACCATGAATCAGTTGCCTGGGCATCACCTCGCAGATTGAGGAGGATTTTCTGGGAGACATCCACTGCCGTCCAGTATCCAAATGTCCATGAAATACCGTAGTAATCATTGTCTATGGTTTTTGGGATATGAACCACTGGAAAGCCCATGCGATGAATGAAATTCGCTGTTTTCAGTGTGTCATCGCCCCCAATGGTGACTACAACTCCGACATCCAGGCATTCCAACGCTTCAATGATATTGCGAAGGCGAACTACCTTTGTTTCATCGTTCAGGTCTTCCGGCGAGCGAATTGCCTTCCCCGGATTTGCCCGGGAAGTCCCGAGATATACGCCACGTCGGTTTCTGATTTCCGAAACCGTGTGTGTCATATGAATATAGTGGATACTTTCACGGAGACTCGCTGGATCATGCACATCGAAATCCTGAATATGCTCGAATCCTCGAAGAAATCCGATGACCTGTATCCCATGATTCAGGAACGTTAGAGTTACTGAAGATATAACGGTATTCGCTCCGGGAGCAGGACCTCCCGAAAACAGGATAGCGGCTCGTTTTCTATTGTTGGTGAGATCAAATATCAAAACGTCACTCCTACCTAAGCATCTCGCTTACTGATTTCTTTCGATTGATTCTATAGATCACCTCGGCGAATAGAGTAGCGACACTTACTTCTCGGTACCATGGGTATTTCTGGCAGAATTGTTTACCCCGATGCACGGCGTCGGTACCAATGACAAATTTTAAATCATGCGTCGCATGAAGATCGCTTAGTCGCTGAACCGCAGGTTGATTAAGAAAAGTAAAGCTCGCGGCGACATAGATATCGCGTGCGCCTTTTTCCTTTAATAATTTCACCGCATTTGCAATAGATCCGCCTGTATCGATAAGATCATCGACGATGAGGACATCTTTTTTATACACATCGCCGACCAGCCGTATACTCACGATATTACCACCGGCGCTATAGTCTCTTTCCTTGTCAGCTATCGCCATATCGGTGCCTAGTTTATTTGAGAAGAAACGAGCACGTCCCGCGCTGCCCACATCCGGAGAAACAACTACCAGTTCACCGAGATCCTGTTCTTTTGCATAAAGATTCGTGAATGCATCAATGAGTACCTTGCTTGCGTGGAGATCATCCAGGGTCGCCCGCGTGAAGAATCCGGCAATGGCTTCAGCATGGATATCGAGCGTTATGACACGATCAACCCCGGATTCTTCAAGAAACCGGGCCACCTGGGAAGCCGTGATCCCTTCACGCGTTTTTTTCCGTTCCTGACGACTGTAAGGGAAATATGGAAGCACGGCGGTAATGCTGTCAGCGTCTGATTGATGTGCCGCATTGATTGCGGTTAATAGAGCCATAAGATTATCATTAACCGATCGACGACACGTCGGATCGATGGCACACTGGACGACGTAAACGTCACCTCCTCTGATAGGCTGATGAATAACTGTTTTTACTTCACCATTGGGGAAAACATGTTCGCGGATCGGTACAGATAGTGTGTATATTTCTTCATTTTTCCGTTGAAACATGCGTTCAAGTTCTCGGCATATTCGCGCAGAGAATCGACGTCCTGATTTACACCCTATTATGCTTAGTTTGCCTCGATCCTCTTTCATGATTCTCCCCTTATACTGTGAAATCTTCTGAAAGATCACTGTTCCGGTTCCCAACCGGTTTATACGAATGCCTCTGCTGAAGCGGATCATCTTAATGTGGTTTATTTCGAGAGGCAACCTCGGGTTCCTCACCGGCGGAAAATACGAACCCGAGAGGCTATCCCGCAGGATCCGGGAGACGCGAAACCATTACCTCCTTCCGTGCTTTCTACATACCGTGGCTATACGCAAAAACGTGGGTTTTCGAGTACTCCTTCAGCTGACGTATTGTGTTTCCATCTATCCCGATAGTTAATCCAGTAAAGACACTATCCGTGATGCCATTCCTTCGGCGGTACTCCCCCACTGTTCCGTATGTGGTCGACTATATTCGCGGAAGTTATTTTCCAGTCAAAAACGAGACTCCTCTCATACGCAATCCGACGGTGATTGCACATACGGCTTTTATCCTGCAAGTCGTGATAAATCCTTGCCATTGTCTGTGCCCATTCTTCAGGTTGCACATCTTTATACGTATTTCCACTGGCATCTTTGATCATATGGTCGGTATCAATCAGAATCCCGGCATCACCTACAATTTCCTGCATGACACGACCATCCGCGGTGCAGGCAACGGGAACGCCACACGCTAGGGACTCAACCAATGGAAGACCGAAGCCCTCGCCATGGGCAACGTGTACAACACAATCGGCTGATCGGAGCCTGTCTACGAGATCTACATCACGAACGCCACTGTGCTGGTCTTCAAGGTCATCGGGGAAGAGCACGTGATCAGTAACATCCAGTTCCTTGCGGAGCGCTACGAGATCCCATTCCTGACTCATCATTCCCATTCCCGGTATCCAATGTGGTGACATGACAGTTGGAACACAATGCATATAAATGCGAAAATCAGTTATTCCCATATCGATTAACATCCGCGCTGCTCGTACGAGTTTTGGTTGCTGCTTATTCCATCGGTTTCGAGCAATATAGATGAATGTAAAAAAGGAATCCCACCCGAGAGTATGCTTTATTTTATCGCGTTCATCATATGAGATAGGTGAAAACAACGTATGGTCCACGCCGAGATATATCCGAGAACAATCGATATTGTTATTGCTCATTACGCGTAAACCATACTCCGAAAACGCGATTGGAAGATCTAATAGACGGAGGGTGATCAATTCGCGCTTCGTCAAGATCGGACCATACACCGGAACAAAGCCGATAATGGGGTTCGAGTAACCCATTGATCGGAGTGCTCTCGTCCATACACCGGCATATATGATTTCATGGATGATCAAAACAATATCCGGACGCGTTTCCAAAAGATCCCTGAGGTTATTCATGCCCATGGAATCCTGCCGCGAAACGGGTAGAATATTCGTATCGTGAAAGTTCGTTCTGCATTCGTCGTAGTGATAGATACCGAGTTGGGTTACCTCCATACCGGAATCCATCAGAAGCGGGATGAGATTCTTTGCCGTCGTTCCAAATCCGGTTGCCACATAAGGGCTGTCAGTTATAAGTGCTACTCTCACTTCGATATTCCATTAAAGAATAATTCCAACAACCATGCGAATAGTCGGGATACGCTTTTCGGAGTTTCCGTTCCCATTCAGGATTCTGTAGCATTCGGAATCCCATTGAATTAAACAGGCGAATAGCGGGTTTATTGTGTTTGTGTACAACAAGAAATAACGACTCGTCATCACACGCCTCCCGCCAATCCGAGATAATAGATGTCATCAGACGACGCCCGAGTCCCACGCACCTCAGGCGGGGATTGACCTCAAGCCCGGTGAGCCACCATCCCTCTAAATCAACCGGCGTGTTCACCCATTGCTTCAGAACGGAAACGTGGCCTACCACGGTATCGTTGTACAATGCAAGATGTGTATATACATCATGAACGGGAAATGATATTCTACCCGCCGGCAATCGGAGATATCTCTCCCAGAAGGCGACATTATACTCATCGAGTGGTGTAACGACGATATCACGGCTCTTTCGGTCACCCATGAGTTTTCTGAACATAGGAAATCGTCGCGAACGTCCGATTATCGCTCTATACACTCTACGCGAGAGACGCATAATTCCGGGAATAGTGGAAAATCCCGCGCTCACATCATATCCTTTGTGCGGTGTTTTCATAAAGGAGTACCATGTTTTCCCCTTTTTCGTCACGTAAATATATCACCATAGTGGTGACTAGTTTGATCGTGTGTTCCGTGCTCATTGTTTCGTTGTGGACATTTCCTCTCTGTCTCGAGCCCCATCATATCCTCATTGGTCATCCTGGTGACTCTATAATGACACTGGAGCGATGGGAAAATTGGCACATCGGTGTTAAATACATAGAACGTCCTCTGTTGAACATAGCCGGGGCGTTCTTATCTGATAGTATAGATCCGATAATAATATATAATCTTTTCATCGCAATCAGTTTTCCCCTTACCGCTCTTACCGCATTTGCCCTCTATCACTGGGTAACTGGTCACACGCTCGCTTCCGCGATCGCCGCCTTGTACTTCGCATTCAGTCCATATCACTGGGCTCATAGCCTCGGGCATCTGTATCTCTCTCATATCCAGTGGATTCCGCTCACTGTACTCTCTCTGGCATTATTCATAACGACTCCCTCATTCCGTACATCAATACTTCTCCTGGTATCAGCGGCGCTACTCATCGGAACGAGTTATTACTATGCGTTTTTCCTCTTTCTGATCATTACAATTCTCCTTCCTTTTGCCATTATCGCATTTGCCACCAAAGGATCCGGCAAGAAAATAGCCTATATCACAGGGATCGCCGTATGTATGGTTCTTGCCTCACTTCCATTGACTCATTCCTATCTATCCTGGATCCTGAACAAACCGGTCCCCCGTATCATGCTCGTTGATGACATGTTGAGGTATTCCGCACGACCACTGGAATACATTTTTCCCGGGGGCATCTCCGCCTTCAATCGCCTTTGGTCGCCGATAATAGAGCCTGGATCACTGCATGCATCAAATGAAGTTGAACAGGCGATATTCATCGGCTGGGTACCAATGATCCTCGCGGGCATCGCAGTCATAGATGTATTCAAACGCCGCACACCTATGATTCGGAGAACGGCGCTCGCCTGGATTGGAGCGGGGGCATTCATCGCCCTGATACTTAGTGCACCACCTGTTATCTCGTTGGGATCATTTCATATTTGGACTCCCAACTACTATGTGACGAGGATCATACCGTTTTTCAGAAGTTTTGTGCGAATGGCGGTATTCGTACAGATCGGTGTTTACCTTCTGGCAGCTATCGGTCTCATGCGAATTATGCAGCGAAACAGCAAATGGGTTATACTGGCCGGGATCCTGGGAATTCTCGAATTTACTCCGATTCCGCCTTCGCGGATTGTCAGACTCCACCCTGATCGACCAGTCCACGATTATGTCATATCCGAACCGTCTGATCAGCATTTAATTGAATTCCCGTTTTCATCTCGGCGAACACCGCAAGCCAACCGTCGCATGTACTGGAGTGTCGTACATGGCCGCTACAGCGTTGAAGAAACATCAACGCTTGATGTTCGACACTGCTCGGAAATCGATGAACAAACCTGTCGCGAATTGAAACGTGCGGGAATAGGCCTGGCCATCTTTCATCATGATCCTCCGGAGCCCCAACTCCTCGTCCATAAGGATCGGATAGAGAGGGATCCCTCGATTCTCCGACCCTGGCCTCGTATACGTTCATCATCATATTTACATCTCGAATCACACCATCCCGGTGCTCTAACCTATTCCATTCGATCTCCTGTATCCCCTCTGGATTTCGGTATACGCGACGGTCCGGGTCGCTGGGAGGAAGGCAGGTATCTCATCGGTCGTCAACTTACTTCGTTCAATGAATTCGGAATCCGTTCTCAAGTATTCCGACCGATTCGAGCCGATCTCACGTTCATCGTTGGTCATACAAAAGTACGTCCTGCTCAATGGCACGTACATATTAACGGAAATCACATGTCCGCAGTAGCGACTCACGGGAATATTCTTACGATTCAACTTCATGATGTGGAACTACTTCCGGACCTCAATATTATTCATCTCTCAGCACATGATAAAACTGGTGCCGCATTTCCGGCTGACACTACTATGCCTGTCGGCTTATTACGGGAGGTCTACGTAAATCCCTAACCTTGAATTTCTTAGATGCGCTCCGGCGATCAAACGGGAGGATAGAGCCTCATTATGAATCGCAATGTGGAAATCAAAGCTCGAATCCGTGGAGAAGACCATCTCCGGCATATACTATCCCGGTTCGGACAAAATAAGGCGGAGATACTCCATCAAAGGGATACCTTTTTTCACGTTCCGCGTGGTCGTTTGAAACTCCGAGAAACTTCGTCACACTCCGAATTGATATTTTATGATCGACCTGATCAGTGCGAGCCAACGGTGTCAGAGTATCTAACTCTCGCAATCGAGGGAGTGGATACACATCGCATGCTTCTGGAGGCGTCGCTGGGAATACGGGGCGTCATCTCGAAACGGCGACTAGTCTATATACTTGATCAGACCAGAATACATATCGATGATGTTGAGAATCTCGGGAGCTTCATTGAACTCGAAGTCGTTCTTACACCCGATCAATCCATCGAACACGGCCAACGGGTAGCCAAACGATTAATGGAGCTTCTTGATATCAAATCCGGGGATCTCATTCCCTCCGCATATATTGATCTTATCGATACCGCTCCCCTGAATTCGTCTCGCTGATTCGTTTCTATCCCTAATCATGCGATACGGAACAGATCGTCTCATTCCGATTTCAGATATCGGTCGAACCACCTGAGTATATGATTCAGTCGGGCTATGCGGCGGTCAGTTCTCCCTCCCCGGGACAATCCATGTGGTTCATCGGGAAATAGAATCAGTTCAGTCTCAATACCAAGACGTCTCAATGCTACAAACACCTGCTCTCCCTGTTCGTATGCGCATCGAAAATCCTTTTCGCTGTGAATCACCAGCGTCGGTGTTTTCGCATTTCCGATGTATTTCATGGGGGACTGCTCCCAGTAATTCTCCATATCCTCCCATGGGGGTTTATCGCCGAGTTCCTGCTGAAATATCCAGTTGAAATCGCTGGAGCCCCACATGCTGGTGAAATTACTGACGCTCCGCTGGGTTACGGCAGCCTTGAAGCGATCGGTATGACCGATAATCCAATTCGTCATGTAACCGCCGTAACTCCCGCCGGTCACTCCCATGCGCGCGGTATCGACGAAGGGAAGTCCGGCCACATAATCGGTCCATGTCATGATATCATCATAATCCTTCGTTCCCCAGCATCCCCATATCGCACGGGCATGGTCTTCCCCGTAGCCCTGCCCTCCCCGCGGATTGGAGAAGTATACAACATACCCGTGTGCCGCGAGAAAGTAGAATTCGTGCATGAAATAGTTTCCGTATTGAACCAGCGGGCCTCCATGTATCTCGAGTATAGACGGATACGTTTTATTCGGATCAAACTCCGGCGGTTTCAATATCCATCCCTGAAGCGGATTGCCATCCTTGCCCTCAAACCAGACTTCATCCACCGTACCGAGATCAATTGACCGGAGCAACCGTGAATTGCTGTTCGATACTTTTCGTGGAGCCGTCTTCTCTTCTTCATATACGTATACCTGACCGGGGTCGGACAGAGTACCGAGAATAAAGGCTATACTCTTGCCGTTCGCGTCAAAGGTGAAGGAACCGACCACGCCGTCTTCAATCACATGTACGAGGCCATCACCGGTGAGATCAATCGACGAGAGTGTTGAATTTCCGTGAATGGCAGTCTGGAAATAGAGTCTTTTCGAATCCCTGCTCCATGTGGGTGGCATCATAATCGGTGAGCCCATATCATTGATCGTCCAGCAGGATACGTGGATATCGTAGGCACCCGTGAGATCCCGGGCGGATTTCGACCCATCAACCGGAATAACGAACACGCGTTCATTCTTCCACCAATCACCTCTGCCTTCATGCCCGATATAGGCAATCATTGATCCCTCTGGATTCACGCTCGGCAATGCTTTCGGTCCGAGAGGCGTCTCAATGCGGATTGCATCCCCGCCTTTTCTCGATAGGAAGAAAAGATCGTCATTGTCCGGATCGTGTTCGGGCTCTTCACTCCGATTCGAGCAGAATACAATCCCATCACTATCCGGCATCCAGCACGGATTCCATTCATCGTACCGGTTGTCACCAGTGAGTTGTGTCATCCGACCAGAGTTTACGTGTACCAGCCAGAGATGCCATCTCTCGGTCGGGAGAAAACCTTCACCGTCGAGTTTGTAAAACGTTTTCCGGATTTCTCTTGAAACAATGCCGAGTTTTTTCTTTTTTTCATCTTTTTCCCGCGCGATTTCCTCCGGATCCCTTTTTCTGAATACAACAAGGATATGCTTCCCGTCGGGAGACCAGGAAATCGACTGAAAGCTTCCTTTGGCCTTGGTCAACGCCCGCGCTTCGCCACCGCTGAACGGAATGATGTATATCTGCGCTTGCTTTTCATCGGCACGGTTGGAAAGGAATGCGATGCTCGAACCATCGGGTGACCACCGTGGAACCGCATCCAGTTGATCACCATGCGTGAACTGCCGCCTCCCCGTTCCATCGGAACCAACTATCCATATATTGGAGTATTTCTTCTCCTTCTCCCGATCAATCCGCTGTACGACATACGCAACATGTTTTCCATCAGGTGAAATCCGACACTCGGTAATCAACTGAAATCTATACAGATCCTCTGCGGTAATTCGTTTCAATGAACGTGATGGCATGGCTATCCTCCTTTACCGGTGCGACCTGAGAAAAATCATAATCGCGCCTGTTTCTCTATACAATATACGATATCTCGACGTTTCGCAGTATTCGTATTCAGGCAACCATCGCATACCTCATCCAAGTTTCTTATATCCTTTGATAATGCAAGAATGATCTCCATTCATCCAGATTGAACCAGACCTGTGGGTTGTCTTCCCGTTTAACTGACCTGAAACGTGCTCCCACTCTTTACAGACCGCACTCCCCCTTCATGATTATATGGGAGAACGGTTACACAGGGACCGTTGATTGAAAGCCTATCGGAGTTTATTAGGAATGCATCAATGATACGCCCCCTCGAAGATTCCCTGTCATCATGCACATTGTGTCCCCGCCGGTGTGGTGCGGATCGTCTGTATGGGGAAATCGGGATATGCGGTGCCGGATCCGATCTGCACATTCATCACTGGATGAGTCACGCGGGAGAAGAACCTCCTCTATCGGGCCTGAAAGGATCGGGAACGATATTTTTCTCCGGTTGCCCCCTCAGATGCGTGTATTGTCAGAATCACAAGTGGAGCCAGACGACTCCGCTTTCAGGGTCGATCTACTCCATCGAAGACCTCGCGACCCTATGCATGTCCCTTCAGGATGCAGGCTGCCATAACATCAACTTCGTTACACCGGAGCCATGGATACCATTTATCGTTCCCGCAGTTAATCATGCAAAAACATCGGGATTGAGCATCCCGATTGTATGGAATACGTCAGGATTTATCAGCTATGACGGATTCGAACTCCTCCAAGATACCGTGGATATTTACCTTACCGATATCCGGTATAAGGATCCGGATGAATCCCTGAGGCTATCGGGCCATCATACATACTTCAGTATTTCCCGTGAAATGGCAGTCAACATGTTGAATTCAGTTGGTCATTTCCGTATGAACTCCAACGGCATCGGAATACGAGGTCTGATAGTACGAGTTTTAATACTCCCCGGCATGGTGAATTCCGTGTTGGATTGTCTTGATTTCATAGCGAGAGAACTTTCGCTAAATACGTACATTTCGATCATGGCTCAGTTTGAACCTGTTCATCTCGCTCACAAAGATCCGACTCTCCGCCGGAGGATAACACACAAGGAACTACGAATCGTCCGAATGTATGCGGATTCCCTGGGATTGAAATACGGCTGGCGTCAGGATCTTGATCCTTCTGCCCACGAACTCCTCGGGACATCCATGGAAGAGTGTTGAAGATCCAACGATTGTATTGAGAAAAAATACACCTCACATATATCCTGCCGAATTATACTAAAAAAATCGTTCGGTTTTTGCCCGCATTTCTCACCAGGTTTGGTCGCGAAAGCATGGAGATGATTGTGAAGCCTCCCACAAGCAAGCCTGTGGGCTTGGTCTCGTACTCAACGACAGTGGTGCGGAACTTCATCTGAGGGGGTAAAACCACGGCATAGTCCGTCAACGGATGGACGAAGACGGGTGATATCAAGGTTATTATCCAGCACCTCACTCGTTAGGTGCTGCGGCATACAATCCCTTCGACCTTTCGACCCCTTCGGCTCTGCTCAGGGACTTCGTATTGCTCAAGGACTACGTCCCCTTCGGCTCTGCTAACGGACTTTTTGCGCTCAAAACAGCTGAAGCCCTTTTCCTCTTTCTTCCTCCGTTCGATAACTGGCTTCTGGACATACTTGACACTGAGGGTATCATTAATTAATAGTTACAGGCATGAAGATAGGAGGTCGCCATATCAGCCTGGCCGTCATTGAGCGGATACAGGAGATGATCGATGCGG
>Ga0180433_10008134_pt1 | contig 13169 bp, 14 predicted proteins | sample SS_ome_8_FD_132980 | JGI IMG/M metagenome (GOLD analysis project Ga0180433, IMG submission 132980) | Hypersaline lake sediment archaeal communities from the Salton Sea, California, USA - SS_1_D_1 metaG | ecosystem: Environmental > Aquatic > Non-marine Saline and Alkaline > Hypersaline >... | reverse complement strand
CGCTCGTTTTGGATTGACCGAATTTGCTGATAAAAAGTTAATATTGTTGAAACCCTGGCAGTTTATGAATTGCAGTGGCCAGGCAGTGGCAACGGCGGCGGGTTTTTACAGGCTCGACGTCGGCGACCTGCTCGTGATAAGCGACGACCTGGACCTTGAGCCGGGCAGAATCCGCCTCAGAGCCAAAGGTTCGGCCGGAGGTCATAACGGGCTGGCTGATATCGCTCTGAAACTGGGGACTACCGAGTTTGCCAGGTGTCGCGTAGGCATAGGCCGCAGCGATCTGCAGGAGTCGGTCAGTTACGTTCTCGACAGACCCACAAAGGAGCAGAAGCCGTTGCTGACTGCCGCTGTCGAGAGGGCAACCGAAGCAGTGTTTTGCTGGATCGAAAATGGTATCGAGCCGGCTATGAATGAGTTTAATCGTGTTAGTGAGTAACCGTTGTGCGTTATGTGTATGGCGCCGAGCCAAATACTCAATACGTAATTTAGCGGGAGGTAATTAGCTTGAAAACTGTGACGAAGAAAAAATTGTACGAAGCGATGTTTCTTGTCGATTCGGCCGACGCCGGCTCGGACTGGGACGGTGTTATCGCGGCCATTACGAAGATACTCGAAAGAGCCAAAGTTGAGATTGTCTCGATAAAGAAATGGGACGACAGAAAGTTGGCTTACGAGATTAAAGGCAAGTCCAGAGGCACGTATCTGCTCTGCTACTTCAGATCGGACGGCCAGCGAAACCATGAAATTGAGAAAGGCGTTCAGCTTTCCGAGAGGATCATTCGAGTTCTGATTCTCTGCGTAGACTGGATGACGGACGAGGACATCGAGAAGGATACCCCGGCGACCAAAGCCGAGAAAGAAAAAGAGGAGCGAGAAGCTGCCAGAGAAGCCGCCGAACAGGCCAAAGAGGCGGAGGCGGAGGCGGAGGATAAAGCTGCTGGAGAAGCCGAGCCTGAATCTGAACCGGCCGAAGCAGTCGCCGCAGCAGACGAAACCCCGCCGATAGAAGAGGCAGTCCCAATCCAATCAACAAAGGCTTCCGATGAGTCCGAGACTGTCGCGGCTAAAGAGCCGGACGAGGAAACAGCCGGAGATTCGCAGGAATCGGAGCCAAAAATTGCAGCGGACGATTGACGCAGAAAGAAGGATTTAACCATGGCTAATTATAACAAAGTCCTGCTTATGGGCCGTCTAACCCGTGATCCGCAGTTGTCGTACACGCCGAATCAAACCGCAGTGGTTGATTTCGGAATGGCAAGCAATCGCAGTTGGACAGGACAGGACGGCAATAAACGCGAAGAGACCTGTTTCGTCGATTGCCGCATGTTCGGCAGGAGGGCCGAGGTGGTAAACAAGTATTGCAAGAAGGGAAATCCCCTGTTTGTTGAAGGCCGTCTGACATTCGATAGCTGGGAGGCCCAGGACGGCTCGAAGCGCAGTAAGCTGCGAGTTACAGTTGAGAATTTTGAGTTTATCGGTGGCGGCAGTGGAGCCTCCGGTGGGGGGGGGCAGACCGGGCAAAGTTATGGCGGCGGCGCTCCCGCTCCTTCGCAACCGCCCGTGAGTGATGATGATATACCGTTTTAAAGCCGGTTGTAAGTGGCCGGTCGATAGAACTATTGAAACCGTTTGGCTGATAACCATTCAATTGATAATACGAGGTTGAGAATGGCAAAAAGAGTTGTTAACAGAAGAAAACCGGGCTTCGTCGGGCCCCGCGAACAGACGCAATGTCGTTTTTGCAGAAGAGGCATCGACTATGTTGACTACAAAGACATCGGGACTTTGCAGAAGCTTCTGACCAATCGCGGCAAGATTTATTCGCGTAAGCGCAGCGGCAACTGTGCCGGCTGCCAGAGAAAAGCGAAAAGGGCGATCAAACGCGCCAGATACATGGCTCTGCTGCCCTTCACGGCTTGATTGTTGGCCGGTTACTCGACTAACGAGATACGAGGAATAAAATATGAAGGTTTTGCTTTGTGAAGATATTGAAAAGCTCGGCTGGCTCGGAGACGTCGTAGAAGTTGCCGAGGGATACGCGAGAAACTATCTGCTCCCCCAGCGGCTGGCCACGCCTGCAACTGAGGCTAACATCAGAGCCATAGCCGAGGAAAAGGCCAAACGCGCCGAACAGCGCAAGCTCGAAGGCAAACGGCTGGAGGTGGCGATGAAGGCTGTCGAAGGCGCCGAGGCGGTAGTAGCCGCCAAAGCCAACGAGCTGGGACACCTGTTCGGATCGGTTGGCGCCCGTGAGATAGCCGCCAATCTGCGCGAGCAGGGTTTCGAAATCACCGACAAAATCGTGCAATTGCCCGAGCACATAAAAGAAGTCGGAACGCATCCTGTGACGCTGAAGTTCAGCCCGGAGCTGACCACCACAGTTAACGTAGTGGTCGTGGCTGAGAAGGACGATACGGAGGAGACGGCACCACCGGAGACACCTGAACCTGAAAAGGAAGAGGAAGTTCAGAAGCTGTAACGCATTCCGGCGTAGATGTTTGTATTGTTCTGGAACTGTCCGAAGAACGTGTGCGGGTGGTCGCCGAAGAATACGTTAGCGCCGGTCTCCACGGTCAGATTGTCGCTGACTTTATAGTTGATGTTCGGACGCATGTACACATCGGCGTCCGACGGCGAGTAGTATGTAAACAGCGAGCAGCGCAGGTTCTGATTCATCAGCAGTTTCGTAAGCCGCAGCGTAGTCAAATGTCTGTACTCATCGCGGAAGGGTCCTGACGCCAGAGATCTTCTGTATCTGCCGTAATCGAGCATCTGTTCGAGGTAGTACTGGACGCCCATTGTAAGGTTCTTGCCGATCTCCTGCGTGTACCCGATCAGGTATCGCATTTCCGAGTTGTTGATCAGACCATTTCTGCCGCTCTGATCGTCGGCGGATTCGTAGTACCCGAACTCGATATTTCCAATTCCCTTGCCGACGGTACCCCGGAGACTCGTGCCGTAAACGTTCAGATCGGGGAAGATCGCCTGGGTTCTTGTGGTGGTCTGCCCGCCGGGGCTTTTCCAGAATCCCCGGTAGCCGTAGAAGGCCAGCTCGTAGTTCTCGATGTTCTTGTACAGTCGGGCCGCTATTTCGGAATCCCCAAACCACTCATTCGGTTTGTCGGTATGAACGATCGCATCCCGGCCGGCCAGCCTGCCGAGATTCGAGTTCCAGTAGGAGATTCGCTCGCCGCGAATAAAACGGTCGTGGTCGAATCGGGGCGTGTAGACGATGTCGAGATTGGCAGAGTTTCCGAACAGGCTCACCTTCGCGGCGTCTGATGGGGCCTTGAGATACTCGACATCTCTGCCGATAAAGAAGGACTGCCAGTCTTTGGGGAACAAATCATTTATGAAGACAAGATCGCCCGTGCCCCAGGTCAGAATCTGTCGTCCGGCCTTGAGGTCCATGTAGTCGAGGGGCCGCAGAAAAACGTTGGCCTCGCGCATGTCGAAGTAGCCCTTCTCCGTAACCAGATCGCCGTACACGTCGCCCTTGAAGCGAATATCGCCCCAGTCAAGATACGAGTACAAATCGAGCTGGAAACGACTCTCCATGATCGACATGTCCTTCTCGTACTTGTCCTTCCGGAGCCGGTACCCTCCTCTCATTTCATAAAAACCGTGCATCTCCACCGGCAACTCGGAGAAAAATGATTCTGTCATATCGGCCTCTTTGTCAGAAGCAACGGTTCCTGCTGTTAAAGAGAAAAACACGCAAAATCCAATAATCCACGAAAGCTTAGATGTCATTCTTAAGTTACCCTCATTAAGATTTTCTTGCCCTTATAGGAAAATACTTGATTCTAATAGCACTGCTTGTGACTACGCAGGGATTCTAATGTTATCTCGTAAAAATTCAGGCGCCAAATCCGCTCCGTTTTCCCATACGACAGTCTCTAATACGGGGTCAACCTTGAAAGACCTGAAAAGTTTTTTGTCTTTAAGCGGCCCAAATATTTCTCCAGTTAATTCGCCCTCCAGATCGACTTCTCCTTCGAGACCATTGTTGAATTTGACCCAAATAACATAGTCACGCAAGTATTTCGCTTCTTCAACATGCAAGAACATAGTATTACTCCAGAGGATCAACTGCAAACAGTGCCTTCTTCTGCTCAGCAAACTCCCAGTCCCTCAATAATTCTTCTTGATGCAATTTACGCCATTCCTGAATCATTTTGATTGCCCGATTCGACATGTTTCCGCTTACGTCCCCCGTCTTGATTCCCACGACTATTTCGTCATCACCATATTTCGCATGAAAATGGGGCGGAGAATGGTCTTTCCAATACATGTAGATCACAATTCCGAAGAATCTGCTTATGACCGGCACAGGTTTTTCCTTGTCGAGAGCTGCTTCAAATTTGTTGTCAATTTGGCGTTTGCCATAGTACAGAATAGACGGCTCCGACCACGAAGTCAATTCACCTTGCGAGAAATAGGGTAATGCCGCGGCTATTTCATCTGATTGCCTCTCTCGGCGGTCTGCGGAGGTACCGCTCGGTGAATATGCTGTCCTTGAGGTTTAGGTTGTACTTGACTTTGTTGAATTCCATCTCGGTTTTGCTGCCGGTTTCCAGGTTTGAGACCACCGATTTGACCACCGTGGAAAAGCCCTGGATTTCTTCGATCTTTGTTGACTCAATCGTCTTGTAGAGTTTGCTCTTCTTGTCGTAGAAATCCATCTTCACCGGCACATAAGTCTTTCGGTCGATTGACACGTTGTAATATCCGAACTCCACGGTATCGGGCTCTTTCGGCACGTTCTTGACCACGAATAGCTTGTCCGTTGTCTCGATAAGCTCGTGTGTGTCTTCGTCCAGGTTTCTGCCGCTAATATCCTCGTATACAAAGTCGGATCCCACAAAACTGGTGCGTTTGTCGCTGGCGGCGATTCGCTTGACCAGATCAAGTGCCGGCATGTAGAGCCACCTGTCGTCGTCCCGGCCCTTCTCTGTGTGCTTATCCACCATATACACCATTTTGCGAACGTCCGCCGGTCTTTCGAAATAGACGAAGTACTTTTGGTCGCCGCCGTCCTTGACGTCTTTTCTCAGGATGTTGAATTCCCTGGTCCGCTCCTGGCCCTGCTTGTTGGTGATTGTCATCTTAACCGTGGCCTTGCCGTCCTCGCCCTGATAGTACGCGACGACGTTGGCCTTGTTAACGATAGTCTGGACGTCCGGCTTTTCGCCGGCGGCTATCTGCGACGCCAGGCCGAGAAACAATGCTACTTTCCACACCGATTTCATTTTGCACCTCACTTTCAGCTTCTTGCACAAGCCTGGCTTTCAACGCCAAGCTTTTTCAATATTGTAATCATTGGGCACCAGTTCGTAAATGCAGATTGCAACAGATTCAATCCTACGAATCCGGTGAAAAACAGCCAGTAATACGAATGATAATGCGCCAGCAGAATACTCAACAATACAAACGTGCCGGCAATACCTCTCAAATATCTCTCAACGGTCATGATTCATCTCCAGAACTCTTATTCTCTTGTAGTTTCCCCTCTCTTAGGGCAACATTTCTACAAGCCTGTCGGCGCGATATTAACCCGCAGGCAATTGTAGAAGCAGCTATTGCCGCTATACTAATCAGACCCATCGCCCCCCAGCCAAGCTCCCAGTACTGATGCAGGTTCACCGCCACCAGGATCACCACCGCCATCGATATGACAAAACAGAAAGCGCACTTGCAGGTTGACGGCCTGGTTTCGTCCACTCGCTTGAACAGCACCTTCCCCGCAAGCGTTATGATGGCTGGCAGCGCCAGCAGCGTCACGGCGCCGGAAAGCGCCATTATCGCACACAGGAATATTCCCACCGTCTTGTACGGAATCAAGGGTGCGGCCAATAGCGGCAGAAAGCCGATCGCAATCACGAGGACGTTTCTCGCTATCGCCCGGGCCGGCTCGCCGAACATTACACCGGCACTTCTTTGCCATGATCCCGTTTCGGCATAGCTTGCCCGCGCGCGCTCGAGGAAGTGTATCGCAAAATCGACCGCCATGCCGAGCGTAAGAGCGCTCAGCACCGCGACGGGCATGTCATAGTCTTTGCCGACAAGTCCGATTATCCCGTAAATCACGATGATTGTGACCAGCAGGGGAACCATGCAAACCAGACCCCAGAGCAACGACCGGAACAGTATCGCCATCATGATGAAGACGATGATGAAGCTGCCCATAAACGACTGGAGCATACCCCAGACCATCTTGTCCTGCCATACGGTATTTATATACGTAAGCCCCGCCCAGCTATGTTGCAGCGGCACGGGATGAGGATTGTCGGCGAAGTACTTATCCACTGCTTTTACAACTTTTTCCATGTCCTTGTTGTCGCCGCTGGGCAACTGTATCCAGATATTGGCTCGCATGTAATCGGTTGTCACCAGATGCCACAGGTCCTCCGGTTTGTGGCTGTTCTGAAACTGGAACAGGCATTCGGCTACGGCTCCGGATGAATCGGGAATTCTGTAGTTTTCATCTTTGCCATCGATCAGTTCCTGATGTACTTTTTTGACGATGTCGGCTACTGAATTGCTTTTTCCAACAATTTCGAGGTCCTCAGGTCCAAGATGTTTCTGCAATCCGGAAATATAGCGAAGCACTTCCGGCTGCTTGAACAGCTTGAGCCTTTCCTTCTCCAACTCGAAAAAATCCGCTATCTCGTACCAGACATCGACGTCCTTCTCATCGACGGTGTCGATCTTGTCACTTGCGAAAGTGCTCAGCTTGTCCAGCAAATCGTCCTTGGTCTTGATTTGAGATGCTTGGTCCAGGAGTTTCGTTTCAGCTTCAGTGAGAATCTCGCCGACGTTCGGAAAGTCGTCTTTCAATTCAAGCAGCTTGTCGGAGAGTCGCGTTCTAAGCTCGCCTACGTACGAATGCTGAACGGATCCGTCGTCGTTCGGATCGAGCACCAGATAGGCCATATAAGTTCCGCCGAAGTGATCATTCAGCTCGTCGTCGGCAATACGGATCGGATGACTTTCGGAAAACCACCTGACCGGATTGTCGTTGATTTCAATTCGAGTAATGCCGTAAATCGCGACCACCGCGGCTATCAAAATCACGACCAGAATCGGCTTTGCCTTGGTGTAGGTAAAATTTCCGCCCCCTGTCAGCAGTCTGCTGAGCCAGCTTTTGGCCTCGGCTTGTGAATGTCCCGAGCCGAAATTCTCCAGCGAGCTTTCCTTTATCATCATAATGTAAGCCGGCACGAAAGTAATCGTGCAAACCCAGGCGATCATTATGCCAATGGCGACGAATACGCCGAACACCTGTACCGGCGGAATCGGCGTAAGCGCCAGAGATGCGAATCCTGCCGCCGACGTCAGCGAAGTATACAGCATCGGCATGAACAGATGCCCCATGACTTCGACAGTCGTTTCTTTCCTGCCTTTCTCTTTCGTATAGAGATCGAAGAATTCCGAGAGAATGTGCACCGAATCGACGACTGCTATCGGCATGAGGAATATCGGTATCATCGAACTCATGATATGAACGGGAAATCCGAATCCGATCAGCAGCCCCATCGTGGAGATTACCGATACCATCGCAACTATCATCGGCGAAATGACCAGCACGAGCTTGCGGAAAAACAGCAGCATCAAAAGGAAGATGACCACCATCGCCAGCGGCGCCGATATGGCCATCTGAATAAACATCTCGACGCCGAACGTATCCTCAGCCACCGGCAAGCCGGTAATATGGTACTCCTCATCGGGTGGAATCGTGTCTGACTGACTTCTCAGAGATGGCGAGTCCAGGAACCGGCTGTGCTCAAGCTCTGCTCCAAGTGTTTCAACGAGCGCCTGGATCCTCATGGCCTTATTCTGTGCCGTGTACGCTTCACCTTTCAGCGAATTTGCAAAGAGTTGAGCCAGATGAAGCCAGGTGCTGTCGAGTTGCGCTGTCTCTTTGAGAACAATTGCCGGATCCTTTAGCGCTTCAGCGAGCCGTTTGTTCAGTGCGGTGTGGGAGATATTGCTTGCCTCAAAGCTCACTTGCCATATCTGCCTGTTCACTTGCAGGGCTTCGAGGGTTGTCGCTGTGAAATGCTCGAAGCTAACGCCTTCGAACTGGAGTTCTTCGACTATGCTGCCGAACTGTTCCAAGTCGTCTATAAACTTGTCTTCCAGACTCTTGGCGATGAGCCCATCCGATACGGCCCTGGCGATCGCAGAAATCTTCTCCTCGAGCGCTTCGACTTGCTCATTCCACTGTGTGGAGTCTTGTGGGTCGGGCGGTTGCGAGCGAAGGTTTTGAATCAACCTGTCGGCCTCTTCCGTTAGCTTGGCTGCGAGGCTTTTCTGCTGCTCTGTCAGAGGATCAAATAGCGGTTTGAACCGCTTATCCAGGGACTTAACCTTGTCGCTCCACGCTTGAGCGGTAAACGCACGCTTTACCGCTGCCGAGCCCATCGTAAAATCAGGCCGTCGCATCAGCTCCGAAACCCGCTCGTAATCGGCCTTGAACTGAGCAGGACTCTCGGACTGGAACGCAAGTAGTTGCATCAGCATGCTATATCCTGACAGCAAACTCTCGGCAGATTCTTGTGACATCTCTTCGTTCTCAGCAGACTGCGTTATCACCACCTGGCCGAGCCCCATCCATGTATCTATAACTGGGATGCGCTTCTGAATCTCAGTGTAGATCCGGTGGCTCAAATCCTTCTTTGTCAGGGGCAAGTACAGGCACATCGCTTTTCCATCGTCGGAAACCATTGTCCCCTTAAGCATGGGATTGGACATGGCCTTATCTCTTATTTCCAGTGCCTTAGCCTGTGTCGCAGGCGGCTCTCTCATCAGCCACTCGAACTTAACCTCATGCGGTCCGCCCTGGCCGATGTGGTCAACATGGGAAGGGGCAAGAAGATCCTGCTTGATAACGCCGATTTGTTCATAGGGGTATTCTTCGTCGGCCCATCGGAGCGTCTCGGCAAACTCGGTCAGCTTGTGTATCTTCGCCAGTGAGGAGGGATTGAACACTCCATTCGGGTCCTTGTTGTTGACAATTCCCACTACTACAATGTCACTCAGGTTGAAGCGTTTCTTTGTCTCGGTGTGGAATTTCCGTACGGGCTCGTCCTCAGCGAGCATGTTCTCGGGGTCAGTATCGACCTTTATCATCGGTATCAAGGCGCCGAGAGCCAGAGTAAAAACCACCATCACCGCCGTTATTCGCTTGTAATGCTCCAAAGAACAAGAAGTGACTTTCTGCTTGATATCCATTCTTCATCCATCCTAAAGCTTTTGCCCCTTAGCCTATCATATTCTCAATATCATTTCTAACATTCGTAATGCGGATTCTCCGGTATATTTGTTTCTTCTGCTTCTCTTTTTCCATAGTTTACTCGGCGAATACAATCTTTACAGGGCTTTTTCCCACATCGATCCTTACTAAATTGCCATTTACCATTCATTTTTGATCTTATTGCTTGCCTGCAACGTTCACCACCGCACTTCACTTTGCCACTTCAACATGATACTGAACGGGGCACGCCAGCGATCCCGAAACGAGACAATACTTCTCAGCCAATTGGGCGATCTCTTCTATTTTCTCAGCCGAATCGGAACCGCCCAGACTCACTTTTGCGTTGACTTGAACGTTCGTAAATCGCAGGCCGTTTCTGGTCTTTTCGACTTTGCCTTCGGCATCCGAATGATAAGAGGCGACCTCGACCTTGTATTTCTTTGCAAAATGAAAAAAGACCAGCATGATACAACTGTTCACGGATGCAACCAGCATCTCCTCAGGGTTCAATGAATCCGGACTGCCGCCGTATTCGGGGGGGGGGCCAACCTCAGTTTCGCTTATCCCGCTCATCGTGGTTTGGGCGGGTTTGTCCGAAGTTTGATATACGGTGTTCGTGAAAATTTCCATTTTTTTTGACCTCATATCGTTTGTCTTATGATCCTGTTGTTCACGCAGTTGTTAACACGCTTTCTGCATATTCAGACTTACAGAGTTTGACAAGCCTTACGTGCGGCTCGAAGGTAACTTCGTGTTCGGCCATAGGCTTGTTCATATCTATCGGCCTGCTTCCTGATATCGCCCATCCGTATTTGGGAATTCGCTTTTCCATAGCGGCAACAGTCTCGTCAAATCCCAATTTGCTCTCCCTTGTAACAATCATTAGGGAAGGCATTGCCGCAAACACAGTGATACCACATAATACAAAGCCGATCATAAAACCTGCGATGCCCGATATCCAGATCTTTCCATTACTTTTCTTTATCATTATTACTGCCCTCAAAAAGCTGTGGAATGAAATTCTCGGTTTCCACTGGTCAGACAATTGTATTCAGCGTTTCTTAACCCTGCAATGGTCGGAAATGCAGGCCAGCAGTCTAATTACGTTCTTATTCTCGATTCGATAGAAAACCTTGTTCCCGTCGCGTCTGCAGCCTAAAACGCCTTTGTTTTTCATCATGTTTAGCTGCTGGCTCGTGATGGCCTGCTTGACTCCCAGAGCCTCGACAATATCGCCGACACACATTTCCCTTTTCTCAAGTAACTCGATAATCTCAAGCCGGACGGGGTGCGCGACTGCCTTCATGACCTTTGCTACATGTTCTGCTGCTTCCTTATCCATCTTGGGAAATCAAAATAAACATAACAGTATATTGATATATAGTTATATACTAATGTGCTTCTGTCAAAATGTTCAACCCAAAAAGTGAATTTTCCACGAGAATATGGTTCGTCCGGTTAATGCGTTGTTGGTTTGGCGTTGCCGACAACCGAGAATATTTCAAAGTTGCTGAACGATAACATAGCTGAAAATCATCTGATTACAGCATCAATGCTGAATGAATAAGCTGGTTCACAAGGAATTTTTTCAGAGAATTTTCTGCTGGAACCGACGAAATAAGTCTGATCGTTGAGCTTACCATAATTAGATCAAGGACTTATAAGAATGTGCCTCATAGGGGAGAAATTTGCGTTTTTCACCATTTTTGCCCTTGACAGCGTATGCGTGTGGCAGTTAAATTAGGACAAGAAGGTAACCTGGTGGGAACTTCTATCAAAGGGATTTGGTTAAAGAAAAGGAATGGATAAAATGAAGGACTTGTTTACCACCGGCGAAGCAGCGGAGGTTTGTAGAGTAAGTCAGCAGACAATCATTCGTTGCTTCGACGCCGGTCGGCTGGAGGGTTTCCGGGTTCCAGGATCAAGGTTTCGGAGGATCCCTCGCCAGAGTCTCGTCAAATTCATGAAAGAGAACAAGATTCCCCTTGACGCCATCGAATCCGGCAAGAGGAAGGTTCTGGTCGTTGATGACGATGCCGAGATTGTCGAACTGATAGTAGATGTTCTTGATAAGGACGGCAGGTTCGAGACACAAACGGCATCGAGCGGCTATGAAGCGGGAATCGCCACCGAGCGATTTCGACCTGAGCTGATACTGCTCGATTACATGCTGCCCGACGTCAACGGCAACATCGTCTGCCAGGCGATAAGGGGAAACCCTGAATTTGAGAACATCAAAATCATTGTAGTAAGCGGCGTCGTCAAGCGGGATGAAATCGCCCAGCTTATCAAATCCGGCGCCGAAGATTTCATAAGGAAACCGTTCGACGTAACCGAACTCACCGGCAAAATCACTGCGGTCCTCCAGATGAGTTAGGAAACGATACGGTCGCACTGAGAACGGTTGACACAAGGCAGGGACGACTTTATGCTGGACGTATTACCCAACCCCAACGCTGCCGCCCGGCAGGTGGAGCTTGCCGTGGCGCGGCTCGACTCGCTTTCCACGTTGCCTTCTGTTGGGGTGCAGATTCTCTCAAAGCTCCGGCAGGGCCAACTGTCCTCGTCGGTGCTTGTCGAGATAATCCAGTCCGATCCGGCCCTTGCAGCCAAGTGTCTCTCGCTCGTCTGCCGGCGCGGCGCAGCTCCCGAGGGCGGAGCTTTTTCACTGCGTCGGGCGCTGGATCAATTACCTGAAAATGAAGTTCGAAATACCGTTCTGTCGGTAGAGGCTTTCAGATCTTTTGAGCCCGACAATCACCTTGGCGGGCCCGCGGCCGCACTCAGGAAGGGACTTCTGCTCCACAGCCTCGCGGTCGCATGCTGCGCCAGGCAAGTGGCCGAGGCAATCCCGTCGGACATGGATTCGGAGCTGGCGTATTATGCCGGATTGCTACACGACATTGGCAAGTTAGCGCTGCGGGAGGTGATGCCAAAGAGTTTTGTCCGCCTCGTTGAAGAGGCCCGGTCTGCGGAGGAGTCCTCGGTTTCCGCAGAGCAGAGGAATCTCGGTATAGATCATACAGTCGTTGGCAAACATCTGGCACAGGCATGGCAGTTGCCGAATGCGATAGTATTGGCCGCATGGCTTCATCACAGTGATACACTTGCGATATCTCAGGACATGCCGCAGGCAAGAATAGCCGCTGTCGTGCAGTTGGCCGACCTGGTGGCCCGGCAGTCGAACATAGGCGGATCGGGCAGTTTCGACATGCCGCAGGCTCCTGAACCGATTGCCGAGAGACTCGGAATGAGTGCTGAGCAGCTTGAACGGATCAGGGAGACTCTTAGCGAAGAGGTTGCTGAAAAAACACGAGTACTCGATCTGGATTCCGAAGCGGCGGTAGTGGACTATTGCCGCGCGGCCCACGGGGCCGCGGAAAAGCTGGCTCGCGAGCAGGCTGAATTGTCGGCTGAAAACCGCCGGTTGCAGAGTTCGGAGAGCCACCTCGATTTTACGACCGATTTTTTACTTGCTACAAGCCCGGCTGTAGGAACTGCAAATATCGCTGAGGATTTCGCTGTTCGCTGGCAGAGATTTTATCAGACCGGGAAGGTTTGTCTCTACGTGGCGCCGTCGATCCTGCCCGATGCGATTGAAGCGGTTGTTGTGGAAAGCCTTTCTCAGAGCAGGATCATTTCGTTGGATGTTCCCGACGAGGCTCCTGTCATTCCTCGGGCGATTGATAACAATTTCTCGGTCCTGAATGCCCACGATCACCTCGGCTGGCTGTTCGAGCAGTTAGATGCGGACTTCGACGAAAGACGAACGAAACTGGTGCCGCTGCTATGCGAAGGTCGGGCCGTTGGAGCGATCGCCTTTGAGATTCACTATCCGGGTGATGCCGAGCTGTTCGAGCAGAAATTCAGGATATCCGCCTCGATTGCAGGTTCTATACTTGGTATG
>Ga0180433_10008133_pt1 | contig 13170 bp, 6 predicted proteins | sample SS_ome_8_FD_132980 | JGI IMG/M metagenome (GOLD analysis project Ga0180433, IMG submission 132980) | Hypersaline lake sediment archaeal communities from the Salton Sea, California, USA - SS_1_D_1 metaG | ecosystem: Environmental > Aquatic > Non-marine Saline and Alkaline > Hypersaline > Sediment... | reverse complement strand
GAAAATATATATACTACATATAGTTTTATTTTTCTGTATTACTCAGCAACTCTATTCTCAAGACGATGGAGTTGTTGCGTTTAATATACCTTCTAGAAATTCTTTAAAATTTAACAGACTCATTGCCAAGGTATTACCATATCAGGTAAACTATTCTGTAAAGAAGCAATTTACACCTTCGTCATCAGGTTCAGAGAATGATCCCGAGGCGCCCGCCTTCGATAAAGTAAGAGCATCAATCAACCTGGTTGTTGCCAGCATCTTAATTGCTTTCGGTACTTCTTTAAAATTACCCCTTTCAACTACCTATGTAACATTCATGGTCGCAATGGGCACATCACTTGCCGACAGGGCGTGGGACCGGGAAAGTGCTGTATATCGCATATCGGGTGTTTTTGCTGTGATTGGCGGCTGGTTTTTGACTGCTCTTGTTGCTTTTACGGTTTCGGGACTGATTGCTTTTTTAATTTTGGTTGGCGGCAAATTTATGATATTCATTTTTATGGCTGTGGCTGTATATATGGTTATCCGCACCCATATATTTTTTAAAAGAAAAAGAAAAGGTCTGGAGGAGGAAGAAGAAGATACTATTCTGGAAAAAGATGAGACAGAGAAAGTGCTTGAGAAATGTAAAAAACAAGTGTTAAAATCGATTGTTTTGGCCAGTGAAATTTTTTCGAAGAGTTTAAAAAGTTTTGAAAATGAGAGTCGTTCGAAATTGAAAGAAGCTCTGAAAATAAAAGACGACTTTAATAAGAAGTCCAAGAAGAAAAAAAATAAAGTACTCAATGTTCTTTCTAAAATAGAGGATAATATTGATTGCGGTCATTTTTATGTTCAAGTGGTTGATTATCAAAGAGAAATGGCTCATTCATTAAATTTTTTGGTTGAGCCTCTTTTTGAACATCTTAATAATCATCATAAACCCTTTATTAAGGCTCAAAACGAGGAATTAAAAAGTTTAAGGAAACAAACTGATGATTTCTTTGAGTTTGCCCTTAAGCTGGTGAAAGAAGACAAGTTCAATAAAATTGATAACCTGATAAAAAGCAGAGATAAAATATTACAGACTCTGGGCGATATGGAGATTGCTCAAATAAAAAGAATTAAAGCTAAAGAAGTAAATACCAGGAATGCAGTGTTATTTTTCAATACGATCACGGAAGCGAAGAACATGCTGCTTCACGCAATAAACCTTATAAAGGCACACAGGGATTTTATTTCCATTACTGAAAAGGAGAAAACATAACTACTGCAAGCGGGGGAAGCAGTATGTTGACCGATTGGTCCTCATCGTGATAGGGGACAGGATTTGCTGATACACTTCCGAAATTACCCATTCCTGATCCCCCGTATTGTTTTGCATCGCTGTTGAGTATTTCCATCCAATCGCCATCATCAGGCACTCCTATCCTGTAATTATGCCTTGGCACAGGTGTAAGGTTTACAGCAATTATAATTACCTGTTTTTTATTTTTACCGAATCTCATAAAACTGAGAATGGAATTTTTTGCATCATTAGCGTCAATCCATTTGAATCCTTCCTCCGAAAAATCGCATTCATACAAAGCCGGATAACGTTTATAAACACTGTTCAGATCCTTCAAATAAAACTGAAGACCTTTATGTCTTTCGAAATCAAGCAAATGCCAGTCGAGGCTGGCCTCATGGTTCCATTCATTCCATTGTCCGAATTCCATTCCCATGAAATGAAGTTTTTTGCCGGGGTGAGCAAACATATAACCAAACAATGCCCTTACATTGGCAAATTTTTGCCAATCGTCTCCCGGCATTTTATTAATAAGGCTTCTTTTTCCATGCACAACCTCATCGTGGGAAAGCGAGAGCATAAAATTTTCGTTAAAAGCATACATAATGCTGAAAGTCATCTGGTTATGATGGTAGCTGCGATGAATGGGTTCATGGGAAAAGTAATTCAGAGTATCGTGCATCCAGCCCATATTCCATTTAAGTCCGAATCCGAGTCCCCCGGTATATACCGGCCGTGTTACCATAGGCCATGCAGTTGATTCTTCTGCAGTTGTTTGTACAGAGGGGTATCTGGTATAAATTGACTCATTTAAATCACGCATGAAACGGATTGCATCAAGGTTTTCCCTGCCGCCATATTCATTAGGTATCCATTCTCCCTCTTTCCGTGAGTAGTCCAGGTAAAGCATTGAAGCTACCGCATCAACACGAAGGCCGTCGATATGAAAATATTCCAGCCAGCTATGTGCACTGCTTATAAGGAAATTTCTTATTTCATTCCGGCCGTAATTAAAAATATAGCTGTTCCAGTCGGGATGAAATCCCTTCCGGGGATCCTGATGCTCGTATAAATAAGTACCGTCGAAAAAATGGAGGCCATGAAGATCACCGGGAAAATGTGAAGGCACCCAGTCCATTATAACACCAATATCATTTTGATGCATATAATCAATAAAATACATAAAGTCGTCGGGAGTGCCGAAACGGCTGGTTGGTGCGAAAAATCCCGTAACCTGGTAACCCCATGAACCTGAGAAAGGATATTCTGTTACAGGCATCAGTTCTATGTGGGTGTAACCCATCTCTTTAACATATTTACCCAGTTCTTCCGCAATTTCGGAATACTTTAAAGGTCTGGAATTTTCTTCCGGTTTTCTTCGCCATGATTCCAGGTTGACTTCATATACGGAGAAAGGGCTATCCAGTGAATTATATTTTTCTCGTTTTTTAATCCATTCGGAATCATTCCATTTATAATTGTATTCCCATACTACAGATGCTGTTTTAGGTGGTGGTTCGCTGAATTTACCCACAGGGTCTGCTTTTTCAACCTGGTAATGGTTGTATTTGGAAGTGATAAAATATTTGTAAGCTTCGCCTTTGCCGACACCGGGGATAAAACCTTCCCATATACCGGATCCGTCGTCACGGACTCTTAAATGATTGGCATCTTTAAGCCAGTCATTGAAATTTCCTATGACAGAAACTGATTTGGCATTTGGTGCCCAGACAGCAAAAAAGGTCCCTGGCTTATTATCATGTTCACAAACATGTGAGCCCAGTTTTTTATGTAAGGAATAATGTTTTCCTTCCCTGAAGAGATAAATGTCGTATTCTGTAATTAAACTTTTTCCTTTTTCAGTAGCTTTTTTATTTCCTGTTACAGGATGTTTTTTAATAACGGTTTTCCTTTTGTTCAAGGTGAGATTTTTTTCTGCTTCTGTTAATTTATTTTGTCTTTTATTCATAATTTATTTTTTACTATCTGAAAATTTAAAATTAATATCCATTACAGTTCTGAATTACATGCTAATCTGTAAAATGCACCTTTCAAAATTTTTTATTGCTCTTCTCAATATTAAAGAATACTTCAGAAATTCATGACGATTCAGTTTTAGATATTCAGGCAATATTTATTCCTGTTCGGCCAGATTATTTAAGAGCCTTTTTAATCCGTTTAATGGAATATGTAACCAGTCTGGCCTGTTATTGAATTCATAATCAGCTTCGTAAACTGCTTTTTCAATAGTAAAAACAGAAAGTAAATCCTTGATTTGTTTTTCTTCTTTCGGTATGAAAGGTGCATTTTCTGCTGTTTCCAAATAGCTGCCTACAAATGTTTCCCGAACCAGTTCATACCAGACTTCCAGCCATGGTTCCAGTAAACCGGCACTCTCAGGTATTTTGGATTCGTTTTCCAGGTTACCCATATAAATAGCATAATGGAAAGAGCGCAACATTCCCGCTACGTCTTTAAAAGGACAGTGTTTTAACTGACGTGCTGTAAGCGAACGGGTAGGTTCACCTTCGAAATCGATTATAATGAAATCCTTTCCGGTAAAGAGAACCTGGCCGAGGTGATAATCACCGTGCACACGGATTTTAGCGCTGTGTATTTTCTTTTTTTCAAGTGTATACTTTATCGTATTAAGAAGTATACTTTCATTCTTGAGAATATCATTTATTAATATTTTTTGATCTTCATTCAATTTTCTTTTTGATAATTTCATTTGATTGTTTGTTCGTTTGATCAATGTCCGGAAAGACTGATAAAGTGATTTTTGATATAAAAGAGAAAAAGGTTCCAGTGCAAATTCTTTTTTGTTTTTTACCGATGCCAGAGCCATATGCATTTCGGCTGTTCGCCGGCCAAGTAACTTTATCATTTCCAGAAAAAACGGACCTGCCAGTTCCTTTATTTTTTCTATCCCTGTTTCTGCAATAATATTATTAGTGTCGCTGCGGGAATTAAATAACAAATGTTCTTTGTCCGAGATTATGCTGTCGAAGTAATGATCGATAGAAGATTGAGTAAATTCCCATGCGTTTCCTTCATTTGATATATAATCGACCAAAATGCCCAACGCGGTATTTTCCGAATTGGGTTTACGGTATTCCAGCGCTCCGCAAAAAGTCGGGAAATTTCTGAAGCCTGTGTTTTCCGTTAATGTTTTAATAATTTCAAGTTCGGGATTGTTGCCCTCTTCGGGACTTCTATACATTTTAAAGAAGAAACGGTTGTCATATAGAATGGATGTATTTGACTGTTCTGCAAGTAAAACCCTTGAGTGAAGGGGAAGTTCATTTTTACCGACTTTTGTATGTATTTTTTTCCCTGCTAAACCGGCAAGTGCTGCTTTCCCATTTTTAATTCTTGATTTCCGGATAATGAGCTTTAGTAATAAATCCCTTAGATCTTTGTTATAACAGCCGTCATACAATAAGCCTTCATTGCCGTCTATTTCAATATTAGCCACAAGCGATTCGGGATATTTATATTTTATTTCCGGAATTTCTTCGCCTGTGGTTATGGATAAGGGAATGACATACTGTTCATTTTTGCCTTCTTTGTATTTAATTTTTATAATCAGGAGGTAAGAGTTTATTTCTCCTGTAGAAAGAGGAACAGCATGTTTTATTTCAGCATTCGTTATCCTTTTTGCTTTTCCTCTGAACCATCTGTTCTTTTGAATATAATTAAGCAATAATTTTTCAAGTAAATTGCCGGTTGGTTTTTTCATCTGGTTCCATTCTTTGGAAGTCACTTTAAGACCGGATTCAGGTGAAAGTGTTTCTATAACTTCTGTTTCCTCCTGTTTGCGCAGTTCAAACCAAAAATAATTTTTAAATTGTAACGGGAAAATGTACGGCTCTTCACCGATAATTGAAAATTCATTACGACTGAAAATTTCAACAGGAATGTACCCGGCATACTCAGAAAGATCAAGTTCAGATTGTTGTGAATACCTTGATAAGTTTACTATGACCAGTAATTTTTCTTCTTTATAAGTTCTTATGAATGCAAGAATTTTGGAATTATTGGTTTCTATAAACTTAATATTTCCCTGGCTGAAAGCCTTGTATTGTTTCCTTTTTGCTATAATTCGACGCATCCACCATAGCAGCGAAGTCGGATTTTTTTCATGGTTTTCGACATTGGTTGTTTCATAATGGTAATCGTGATTAAAAATTACGGGGAGAAACAGACGCTGGGGCTCAGCCGTTGAAAAACCGGCATTCCTGTCGGCCGACCATTGCATTGGCGTGCGTACTCCATCGCGATCGCCAAGGTAATAATTGTCCCCCATTCCTATTTCGTCGCCGTAATAGATTATAGGGGTACCGGGCAATGAAAACAACAGAACATTCATTAGTTCAATATTTTTCCGGTCATTGTCCATTAATGGCGCTAACCGGCGTCGAATTCCCAGATTGATGCGCTGTTTGGGATTTTTTGCAAATGATTTGTACATATAATCCCTTTCTTCATCGGATACCATTTCAAGAGTCAGTTCATCATGATTTCTAAGGAATATAGCCCACTGACAGTTTTCAGGTATTTCAGGAGTCTGATCAAGAATATCTGTAAGCGGAAAACGATCTTCCATTTTCATTGACATATATAAACGGGGCATAAGCGGGAAATGAAAGCACATATGACATTCATCACCTTCTCCAAAGTATTCCGACGCATCGTCAGGCCACTGATTGGCTTCAGCCAGCAACATTTTATCCTCATAGTTTTCATCAATATATTTTCTTAGTTTTTTCAAAAATGCATGTGTTTCCGGCAGATTTTCACAATTGGTACCCTCCCGTTCATATAAATACGGCACTGCATCCAGCCTTAATCCGTCGATACCTATTTTAAACCAGAAATCCAGAGTTTTGATCAATGCTTTATGTACACTTGGATTGTCGAAATTCAGGTCGGGCTGGTGTGAGTAAAAACGATGCCAGTAATATGACCGGGCAACGGGGTCCCATGACCAGTTAGATATTTCAAAATCCTGGAAAATAATTCGTGCATCAGAGTATTTATCAGTGCTGTCATTCCAGACATAAAAATTGCGGTATACACTGGCGGTTTTTGCATTTCTTGCCCTTTCAAACCATTTATGCTCAATAGAAGTATGATTGAGAACCAGTTCCGTTATAACCTTCAATCCTCTTTTATGTGCTTCGCGGATAAAACGTCTGAAATCGGCCATGGTTCCGTAATCCTCATGGATGCTTGTAAAATCGGATATATCATACCCACCGTCCTTTAACGGTGATTTGTAAAATGGCAAAAGCCATATAGCTGTTACACCCAAGGATTTCAGGTAGTCCATTTTCCGGACAAGTCCTTTGAAATCACCTATGCCATCACCGTTGCTGTCTTTAAAAGATCTGACATGTGCCTGGTAAATAATAGCATCTTTGTACCAATTTTTTTTATCTTTTTTATGCATAAATTCATTGCTTTACATGAAGTAATCAAAATCTCTTTCAGAACGGATTTTCCTTCTCACTTTAAAAATGTGTACAGGCATTATTCCCGGATTAATTTCTACATAGTTATACTCTCCGCTCCACAAAAAGTATGAACCGCTTATTAAGTCATGAACCTGATAAGGAGTGTGCATATCCATTCCGAAATCCCGGGCTGAAAATTTCACCCATCCTGAATGCATATAATGGGGGTCCAGGTTTACTACGACCAAAATGATATTACCCAGATCATCTGATGTTTTACTATAAGCAATCAGCGCTTCATTATCGATATCATGAAATTTCAGAGAATGTGTATTATGGAGAGCTTTATTTTCCTTTCTTATTTTGTTTATCCGGGTAATAACTTTTCTAAGGCTTTTGGGATTGTTAATATTCCAATTCTTTATCTCATATTTTTCAGAATTCAGATATTCTTCTCTTCCGGGCTCCAAAGGCTCGTTCTCCATCAGCTCAAAGGCAGGGCCGTAAATACCATAGTTGGAACTAAGGGTAGCTGCCAGGACAAAACGTTGAATGAATCCCGTGTGGTCGGAGATCTGGAGGTACTCCGGTAATATATCAGGTGTATTAGGCCAGAAATTGGGCCTGAAGAAATTTCTTGTATCACCGTTTACCAGTTCACTGCAATAGTCAGTAAGATCGTATTTTGTATTTCGCCATGTAAAATAAGTATATGATTGGGTAAATCCCTGTTTTGCCAGATAGTACATTACTTTCGGACGTGTAAATGCTTCTGCCAGAAAGATAACATCAGGGTATGTTTTTTTTATTTCCTTTATAACCCAGCCCCAGAAGTAGAGCGATTTGGTATGAGGATTATCGACCCTGAATATTTTAACTCCTTTTTCGATCCAGAAAAGGAAAACTCTTTTGAGTTCTTCCCAGAGATTTTGCCAGTCGTCCGTTTCAAAATTTAGCGGATAAATGTCTTCATATTTTTTTGGCGGGTTTTCTGCATATTGCAAGGAACCGTCAGGTCTGTGCCTGAACCAATGAGGATGTTTTTTAATATACGGATGATCGGGTGAACACTGAAAGGCAATATCCAATGCAATTTCCAGTCCTGCCTCCTGCGCTTTACCAACGAGTTCACGGAATTCGTCGATTGTGCCCAACTCGGGATGAACAGATTTATGTCCGCCGTATTCATTTCCAATAGCCCACGGAGAACCCGGATCGCCCGGTTTAGCTGTTATGCTGTTGTTTTTCCCTTTTTTTTTGGTTTCGCCTATGGGATGTATTGGTGGCAGGTATAAAACATCAAATCCCATTTCGGCAACATAAGGGAGAAAATTGATGCAGTCCCTGAAAGTTCCGTGTTTCCCGGGATCCGGATTTAAGGAACGGGGAAATACTTCATACCAGGCGCTGAAATTTGCTTTTTTCCTGTCTACAGTTACTTCAAAATGTTTTTCATAATCTATTACATGGTCCTTTATGGGATATCTGACCATAATTGAGAAAAGTTTATTGTTCAGGATTGGTTCAATTTTGTTTTCAGGTAATATATTTTCCGAGGTAAACTCTTTGATAATTTTTTTTAGAAATTGACTGTCTTTTTCCGGGATATCAGTATTAATATCTATGGTTTGTTTTATAATAAGAGCCCCGACCTGCAAATCAACGGCGTAATCTACTCCGGCTTCAATTTTTTTCAGTGTATCCCGGTGCCAGGATTTAAAATGGTCAACCCGGGCTTTTATAGTGTAAAAGTATGAACCAAGGTATAATAATTCAAATGATCCTTTCCATTGGTCGTTTATAACATGCATCATTTCAACCGATTGCCATTCTTTATCATTTTTGTGTTTATAAATCAGTTCTGCAGATATTATATCATGACTGTCGCAGTATATGTCGGCAGTTACAATAAAATTATCCTTTACTACCCTTTTAGCCGGAAATTTTCCACCATTAATCTGTGGCTTTACATTTTCTATAACAACTCGTTGTTGACCGTTCATATTAATTAATTTGAATATATTACAATTGATTTATTTTTTATTGAAATTTTATCTCCTGCCTTAACACTGACCGGAGATATTCCACCCGGCCCGTTCCACTGAAAGTCTGACGAATCAAGAATTTTAATTAATGAACCATTCCTTTTGGAAGGAATTGTAACCATTTTATTTTTTTCTTCAAAATTAATAACAACAAAAATACGGAATGCATCATTCCATCTTTTCATTATTAACATTTTCCCCTGCTCTTTAATATCCAGATTATTTTTATCGGGATTACGAAGTACAGGATTACTTTTACGGAGATCAATTAATTTCCGGTAATATTCAAACATTGCCTTTTTTTTATTATCATTTTTTATATTCCACGAAAGTTTTGAATCTTCGAAAGTACTTTGGGCATCAGGATTTTTAGCCTTACTAATATTCTCATAAAAATTCTTAAATTCTTTCTTCCGGCCTTTCCGAACCAATTTATTGAGTTTGGGGTCAAGGTGACTAACGAAATAATAAAACGGATTTGTTTCCCCGTATTCTTCTCCCATAAACAGCATTGGCACATATGGTGCAACAAACATAATGCCGGCGATGATTTTGGCTGTTTCATAATCGGTAAGGGAAATAAGCCTTTCACCAAGTAACCTGTTTCCAATCTGGTCATGATTCTGATTAAAAATTACAAACTGTTCACCTGCATTATCCCTGGTAGAATTTCCATAGGTTTTTTTCCGGAACGGAGAATATTTGCCATCATAAACAAAAGCATCTTTTATAGCTTTCGACAGTTGGGCAGGTTCTCCGAAATCCATGTAATATCCTTTTTTTTCATTGGTTGCGAGAGCGTGGACAGCATGGTGGAAGTCATCCGACCATTGGGCGTGAAGTCCGTAGCCTCCTTTCGTTGCCGGAGAGATGTACCTTACATCATTAAGGTTAGATTCAGCAATCAAATAATGTATTCTGCCTGTTTGTTTACTTAATTCGTTCAATTTTTCAGCCAGCTCTAACATTATATGTTTTGCGCTAAAATCAAAAATAGCATGTACAGCATCCAGTCGCAGGCCATCCATGTGAAAATCACGGCACCACATGAGTGCATTTTGAATTATGTAATTGCGAACCCCATCACAGTATTGTCCGTCAAAATTTATCGATTTTCCCCATGGTGTGGAATATTTCCCCGAAAAATAGTAGCCAAAATTCCCCACATAATTACCTTCGGGCCCGAAATGATTATAAACCACATCTAAAATAACAGCTATATTATTCTTATGGCATTCATTTACCAGGTTCATTAATTCTTTTGCTCCTCCATAAGAATTCTGTACTGCAAAAGGGTATGTTCCGTCGTAACCCCAGTTACGTGAACCGCTGAACCGGAATACCGGCATGATCTCTATTGTATTAATACCCAATTTTTTAAAGTGATCTATTTTTGAAATAATTCCACGGAAATCGGACTGCTGAGAAAATGTGCCGGTATGGAGTTCATACTGAATCATCTCTGTGAAAGGAATATACACAGATAGATCTCAGAGAAGTGACGGATTATGTCTGGCATGTCTATATACCCGGCATTAAACCCGGCCAGATATATGGATACAGAGTGTTTGGCAGGTACCAGCCTAAAAAAGGATTCAGATTCAATCCGCAAAAACTGCTTATAGATCCCTATGCCAAGGCAATTTGCTGCAGGTTGGAGGTGAAGGACAGTATGTTTGACTATGATTTAAAGAAAGAAGAAGATAAAGAAATACTTAAAAAAAATGGAACGGACAGTGCTGTGGAAATGAATAAGCCGGTTGTTATCAATACAGCCTTCGACTGGGAGGGAGTAAAGAAACCAAATATTCCGATGCATAATTCGATAATTTACGAATTACATGTAAGGTAAATATCTAAAGAGGAATCGTAATGTAGAAGTGTAACAGATTTTTAGGTTTTATTTTGAAAGTAGTGTCCACCCTTCAATCCAGTTGTCTTCCCCAAAAGCTCCTTTGAATCCGACTTGTTGAAACCATGTAGAAGGATATTCGCTTAAATTTTCTGTTATTTTTTGATCAGGAACAAAATTATTGTTTTCACTATCTATTTTAGGATCGCCGGTTATATTTTCGGCAGCAGTGAAGTTATTTTTCCATTCGTTCGCCATTTCAGGAGTAAAAAATCCTGTCAGTTTGAAAACCGGATTATCAGGTGAAGTAGCTACATCATAAAAAAGGTTGTTTTTTATTTCCAGGTTGCCGTTTTTCCACTGACTGTAACTATCATGTTGCTTATCTGTGACTTCGAGCAGGATGCCGTGACGATTGTTAAGAAAAATTGAATTAGCTATTACTCCTCCTGCAAATCTTTCAAAGATTGCACAAGCTCCGTTTCCCGTTTCCCCGTTACCTATTAGTGTAGCATTATAAATATCAGGTAGCGAGTGTGGAAATCCGATAACAGGAGAAGTTCCTCCACCTGCTTCAATCAGGTTATCGCCTATAAAATCATTTTCTATTCCCAGCCAAAATTGTCCTTTGCCGTTCCAGCCCAGATCATAATCAAATGAATCATCGCTGCAGCCTGAAACTACTGCATGTTTAAGGTTTACTGTTCCTCCAAAGATCTCAATTCCATCATCGTCGTTTGAAATGACCTCCACAAAATCTATTTCGGTTTTGTTCCCTACACCGCCCAGTGTGAGACCGTTAATTTCATTACCTTCTCCGATATTAGTACCTCCGTGTTGTATGGAAACATACCGGATTACGCCGGAATTGTCCTCTTCATCAACCCCGCCGTAGATTCCCCGTGGTTCAAAATAGGGTATTCCTTCTATACGGGCTTCGCCACCACTTATATTAACCGGTGCATTGCCAAGAATTATCAATCCTCCCCATAGTCCCCCAAAATCTTTAGGCACAGAGCCCATGAGATCATCTCCCTCAACGGTAAAGATAATTGGTTCATTACGATTACCATCTGCAATTATTTTACCTCCCCTGGCAACGATAAGTGCACTTGCATTTTCTGCCTCTCCAGTTCTGAATCTTACCACAGTCCCCGCTTCAATGGTAAGAACCTGTCCGTCATTCACAAATACTAATCCTTCAAGAATATACTCATTATTTTTAGTCCATGTTACGGTACCGGTTCCGCTACCGTCATCACGATAAACTGTGCCATCGCGTTCTGCGAAATAGCCGCTCTTTCTGCAACTGATAAAAAGCAAAAGAGATAATATACTTATAGTTAATTTATATGTCATTTTATAATAATCTATATTTGAGTCAGCTTCGATTAGTATATTTTGTCATCAAATTTCAATAATAAACAATTGAGCAAAAATATATAATATTGGTATTCAGGCATTTGTATTTTTATTTATATGGCATTTTTGAAATATTTTTGTTTTTAGTACTTATCGGAGCAAGCTAATATATTGATATTCAATATTTTTATTTTTATTTTTTTATTATCTAACTTATTTTTTCACTTTTCATAGTCACATTTTAACTTCTAAATTGAGATAAATGAATCCACCTCCTTTAACATTGGCTGCCCAGGGATACCAGTCCTGATAATTAAGAGCCATTTTTATATTCCTGATCAATTGATATTGAATTCCGGCAATCACGGCAGTACCGTCATCAGCCAGATGCCATGGTACCGCCTCCCCCTCCGGAATGTTGGATTCTATTTTATCATAGCGGGCAAATAACTGGTATTTATCATTAAGATTATATTTACCGTAAACAGATAATCCGTAAATATCACGGTTTTTCTTCCATCCCTGGTTATTTCTTACTACGAATTCCCCGGCGATATTCCATTTGGAATGATGGTCATAAGAGCTAAAAAATAAAAATGTGGTTTCGGATATTTCATTGTACATTAAATCGTAAACAACTTTTGTAGTAAAATTTTCCGGAATTCTGACAGTCGACCCAAGGCTGTATTTGAAAATATCATCCATTTGTAACCTGCTGTATCCTTCGCCATTCATCATAGTCAGATCAACATTAATCTTTTCGGTAAATATATAGTGAAAGTTTATTCCCAGGTCGGCCGAAGACCCAAGTCTGTGCTCGTCTGCAATATTTTTCATTAAATATCTGCGCTCCCAAATTTTTTCCTGCAACTTGAATTGTTTTAACCCGATCAATCCGAATTCTATCTTATATCTTTTTTTTGAATAACGTAAAAATGCATGTTTAAAATAGGCATATCTTCTGATTTTTGAATATGGGGAAAGATCATCGGGACTGCCTACATCAAGATTTATTTTTGCGTATAATTCGGGGCTGATGAAGTATTCATAACCAATGTAACCCCTTTCCAGTGCAAAAGCTGCTTCATTAACGGCATTCCCCGTTATGCCGTTATGAAAATTAGTATAAATAGTAGCAAAGAGTTTACCTGACGGTATAAATTCTTTATCTTGTGCAGATAT
>Ga0180433_10008132_pt1 | contig 13173 bp, 9 predicted proteins | sample SS_ome_8_FD_132980 | JGI IMG/M metagenome (GOLD analysis project Ga0180433, IMG submission 132980) | Hypersaline lake sediment archaeal communities from the Salton Sea, California, USA - SS_1_D_1 metaG | ecosystem: Environmental > Aquatic > Non-marine Saline and Alkaline > Hypersaline > Sediment... | reverse complement strand
GCTTTAATACATTCATTTTGATTAGTTCATAGATAAAATTTCACCTGATATTCAAAATAGTTACCTGTGAGATTTGATCTGTAACATGACTTAAACCTTGATATTCAATGTAAAAAGGGGTCAAATCGTCATTGATAATGTCTCACGTGACCTTTAATGTAATCTCTGATATGAATGTGTCTCATATCGTTATAGGAAAAACTAAACCATGGAGGTTCATGAATGATAAATAAAAATGTTGTGTTAGGCGCAGGATCTGGTGGATATGTAGCAGCGATTCGCGCAGCTCAGTTGGGTGCTGATGTTACCGTGATAGAAAATGACCAAGTTGGAGGGACTTGCCTGAACTGGGGTTGTGTGCCATCAAAAATATTAAAGACTACTGCAGACAAGCTGGATGTTTCTCATAGATTTGAAGAATTTGGAATAATTGCAAAGGGAAAACTTCATGTCGATATGGGGGTTCTTGCGGAAAGAAGGCGACGTGTAATCGAGACCCAACAAAAAGCAATTGAGATGTTACTCAAAAAAAACAAGATAAAATGCGAAAGAGGAAAGGGAAGAGTTCTTGGGCATGGAAAGATAGAGATAAGCACATTAAATGGGGAAAGCAACATAATTGTATGGGATAAACTTCTTATTGCATCGGGTTCACGCATCGCTGAAGTTCCTTCACTTCCCTTTGACGGCAAAAGGATTATCTCCAGTAACGAAGCCCTTTTTTTAGACCATATACCCACGTCAATAGTTATATTGGGAGGGGGTGTAATCGGCTGCGAGTTTTCCTCCATCTTTGCTGGACTTGGCTCAAAAGTAACTGTTGTAGAATCCATGGGCCGCCTATTGCCGCTACCATCCGTAGATGAGGAAAATTCAAAGGTGCTGCAGCGGGAGATGAAAAAAAGAAAGATCGACTTTTTTCTGAACCGAACCGTGAAAGGTGTGGAATATGAAAAGTCGGGCATATGCGCCAAAATCGATCAATTTTCTCCTAATGATAATCTCGAGAAGGAAGGGCCTGTAATCGTCACGGCTGAAAAACTCTTGGTCTGCACAGGGAGAAGACCTAACACCGATGATATTGGCATTGATTCCATAGGGGTTACAATGGATGAAAATGGATGGATACTGGTTAACAAAAAAATGAACACCAATGTTGAAAATGTGTACGCCCTTGGTGATGTTCTGGGACCTGATAAAATTATGATGGCTCACGTAGCCTCTGCTGAAGGAATTGTTGCTGCAGAAAATGCAACAGGTGGAAATAGCAGCATGGAATATAATGCTATACCAGGTGCTATTTTTACCACACCTGAGGTAGCCGATGTGGGCCTTACTGAGGTACAGGCCATCAGTCAAGGCATAGAGATAGATTGCGACACTGTCTTATTCCGAAATATTAGTAAGGCACATGTTACTGGTGAGATAGCAGGCCAGTTAAAAATGATTTCCAAAAGAGATACAGGAAAAATTATTGGAATCCACATTATAGGGCCTCATGCAACAGACCTTATTGCAGAAGGGGCATTAGCCGTGGAAAGAGGCTGCACAGTTAAACAGCTTGCCAATATAGCCCATGCACATCCCACACTTCCGGAGATAATGCTGGAGACTTCCTATAAACTTCTCGGCAGGGGGATACATGGATAAGAAGTTAATTTCTTAAAACCACTGACAAACAAAACATTGCGCTTGAACAAATTCTTATACTCACCTTCACTATCTTGTACTATAACAATCTTATTTCCTCTCAGATAGTGTAAAATCCGCCGAAAAAGATAGTTATGAGATTGTCTTCACTATTTTGATCTGTCACAAAATTTACATCACGAGTATTCAGATTGATTCTTATATAACTATGCGAACCTCGGCTCGATCTTTATGAGAGGCTAAACCAAGTTACAACATTTACTGGATTAAGTAATCAAAAATATGGCATTAAATATTGCTCATTCCTGTTAAATTTGATAATGGTATTGATTAAATTTCTAAAATTATTACTTTCATCCAAAATCAGCTATTGATTCCCTTTATAACTAAATAAAACAAGGGGAAGTATAACATATGGTGATTTTTTAAAATTTTTTGGGTTTTATTCTTGTAAAAACGGGGAGAGAAATGGGGGTATCAAGAAGACAATTTTTTAAAGGCCTGGGGGGAATCCTTGTGGCTTCGGGTATTTCCCGATTTAAAGAAAAAAGTTATGCAATAGCTACAGAGCCTGAAACAGCAAGGGACGGTAAAATAGGTATTACATGGCTCGGCCATGGCAGTTTTTTGTTCACATCGGTGGGGGGTAGAAAGATTTTGCTTGATCCGTGGATCAGAACAAACCCCAATTGCCCTGCAGTATTCAAGAAAGAGGGCTCATTCGGCAATGTAGATTTAATCTTATGGACTCATGGACATGTAGACCATTTCATGTTACCGGATGCCAAGGGCCTTATAGCTCAATACAAACCAAAGGTCATTGCCCCATGGGAGCTCAGCTTTTTTATCAAGGCCCAGATACCAGAGGCCAATTGCCAGACCTTTGTTTTAGGAAATAAGGGAGCTACTGCCAATTTTGACGGCATAAAAATAACTATGACAGAGGCATTTCATTCATCAGGAGCCCAACTAACTGGATTTGAAGGGGTAAACAAATTTGTTGGTGAGGCTGCCGGGTATATAATTGAATTTGAAAATGGCTTCAAGGTCTACCACTCCGGTGACACTGCCTTGATGGGCGACATGAAAAATATTATTGGAGACTTTTATAAACCAGATCTGGCTATACTACCTATAGGCGGCGTATTTACTATGGGCCCAAAGGAGGCGGCATTTGCAGTAAATTTGATTCAACCTAAATATGCTATCCCTGAACACTTTGGTACATTTCCTGTCCTTGCGCAATCTGCCGACGAATTCGTAAGGGAGGCAAGACACTATGCCCCGGAGACAAAGATTATGGTTATTCAACCCGGTAAAGAACTAAAAATATAGTGTGAGTTTAGTTGATGAGATACAATATAGGTTTTAAGAAAATCGACTTGTTTTCTAAAATAGCCTCGGTCGTATTGCTTACCTTTGCAATTGCTGTAGTAGTTTCCACTGCGGTGTCCATAAAGCAACAGGGCAAAATCATTAAGACAGAGTTGATTGCAAAGAATACAGCAATATCCAAACACCTGTCTTCAAGCATAAAAAGTGCCTTCTGGTCCCTAAACTGGCTTTTTGTAGAAAATCAGATGCAAGATACAACAAAGTCAAACGATACCTTATTCCTGAAGCTTATTAAGCCAGATGGCGAGGTTTATCTTTATTCCGGATCTAAGGATTGTGATAAGGATATTATTATCCCTGATGAAAAGGAGATAACAACCCAGGTAATTAAAGAGTCAGTTTGCTCGAGTACCGGGGAAACAATTAAATTAATCATAACACCTATTGAGGTGGGCGCTCATAAGTGGACCTTAATAATGGGGCTTTCTCTCAAGACAGTGGAAGAGGCAAAAAGTACTATCATTAAGGAAAATATTATTTTTGCAAGTGTCATTTTTTTGTTAGGTGTCATAGCCTCTTTCTTGCTCACCAGAGGAATAACCAGGCCTATTAAGCAGCTTGTGGAAGGCACCGCGCAAATTGGAAAGGGAAACCTTGATTACAAAATAAAAATAACAAGCCATGATGAGATAGGTGACCTGGCCGATTCCTTTAACAAGATGGCTGACGACCTAAAAACCACCATGGCCTCCAGAGATCAATTGGCCAAAGAAGTCAATGAGCGCAAGCAGGTAGAGGAGGCCCTCAGGCAAAGCGAGGAAAGGTTCCGATCAATTGTTGAAAATTCTCATGAAGGTATCCTCATTGTAAATAACAACTATACGCTCATTTACGGAAATGATAAATTAGGTGAAATATTAGGATACCCATTAGAGGAAATCATCGGCCGGGATTTCCGGAATTTCCTTGATGAAAAAAGCAAAGAATTCGTTGCAGATAAATATAGGAAGAGGCAAAAAGGAAACGATTTGCCCTCCGCATATGAATTCAATATTGTCAGGAAGCACGGTGAAAAAAGACGCGTGGAAATAAGCGTTACAGTGATCAATGATTCAAGGGGGATGCCGCAGACTATAGCTCAGATTTTGGATATTACCGAGAAAAAAAAGCTGGAATCCCAGCTAAAACAGGCACAAAAGATGGAGACTATCGGAATCCTTGCAGGTGGTGTAGCCCACGATCTCAACAATATTCTCTCTGGTATTGTAAGTTACCCTGAACTGATATTAACCGACCTTCCTGAAGATAGCCCTTTAATAAGGCCTATTTCGACAATAAAAAAGTCAGGGGAGCGGGCCGCTATAATAGTGCAGGACCTTTTGACACTTGCGCGAAGAGGAATTACAAATACCGAGGTCCTCAATTTTAACACTATCATATCGAACCAATTAAAAAGTCCCGAATTTGAAAAACTACTATCTTATTACCCAAACGTCCAGATTAAAACATATCTTGAAAGAAGGCTCCTTAATGTCAAGGGCTCTGCTGCACATCTGTCCAAGGCAGTAATGAATTTATTATCTAATGCGGCTGAGGCCATGCCCAGCGGCGGAAATATTTCTATTTCTACGAATAATATCTATATTGACACCGGAATAATGAAGCATGAATATATACAGGAGGGTGAATACGTAGTTATTGAAATTTGCGATGAAGGCATAGGCATATCAATGGAGGACATAGAAAGGATATTTGAGCCTTTTTACACAAAGAAGGTAATAGGAAGAAGTGGCACGGGATTGGGCATGGCAGTAGTATGGGGAACCGTAAAAGACCACAACGGCTATATAGATGTTAAAAGCACTGAGGGAAAAGGAACGAATTTCACTCTTTATTTCCCTGCAATCAGAGAAGAGCTGCCTACCGATAAAAACCCTTTCAATATTAAAAATTATATGGGGAATGGTGAATCCATTTTAGTTGTTGATGATATTGAAGAACAAAGAGAAATCGCATCTCTTGCTCTCAGAAAGCTCGGCTATCATGTATCAGCAGTATCAAGCGGCGAAGAGGCGGTAGAATATATAAAAGATAAGTCAGTTGATTTACTCATATTAGATATGATTATGGATCCAGGAATTGACGGACTTGAAACATACAAAAAAATACTTGATGTTTATCCCGGGCAAAAGGCAATCTTCGTAAGCGGCTTTTCTGAGACAGAGAGCATAAGGGAAGCCCGTCTGTTAGGGGCAACAGTATATATCAAAAAACCTTACACCTTGGAGAAAATAGGGGTTGCTGTAAAGGAAGAGTTAAGAGGTAAAATACAATTTAATAAAACAGTAAAAAAAGAGGCATAAATGAAAGCAGGACTTATAGATAGGATAGAAATAGTAGAGGGTGATATTACAAAGATGGGAGTAGATGCAATCGTTAATGCAGCTAATAGCTCTCTGTTGGGTGGGGGTGGCGTAGATGGTGCAATACATAGGGCAGCAGGCCCTCAACTGCTTGAAGAAACAAGAAAAATAGGCGGATGTCCAACTGGAGAGGCTCGAGTGTCAAAGGGTTATAAATTACCTGCTAAATGGGTTATTCATACTGTAGGTCCTGTCTGGTCAGGAGGGAACAGAAAGGAGGACATATTATTAAGCAACTGCTATAAAAACTGCCTTAATGCAGCCGCTGAAATTGGTGCTGAAACCATCGCCTTTCCATCCATAAGCACAGGTGTATATAGATTTCCCCTCGAAAGGGCAACAAATATAGCCCTAAAAGAGGCAGTAAGCTTCCTCAGTAAAAATAAATCTATTACAAAGGTCGTATTTGTATGTTTTGGAACCAATGCATATAAGGTCTACCAGGATACCATAAAAAAATATATAAATTAGAAGTGCCTATAGTTAAATATTCCATGCAAACCTTCATTTTATAAAAAATATGATTTCACTGTAATTCAAGCGCATAAATGAAAAGCACATATAGTATTATTACATAGAGGGACACATTGCAATGTTTGCAGAAATACAGCACTTTTCTTAACCAGCCATAACCTTGACTTACCCCTTAAAGTCCCTTTCCTGTTTATGCCCTAAATTTTAATACCTGGAAAAATAACCGAGAATCTAAAAAATAGCCATGAACAACTACAAAAATATCTTAGATACAATTGGCAACACCCCTATTGTGCCTATAAGAAATCTCAATAAAGATACGAATGTAAAAATTTTTGCAAAGCTTGAATATTTTAACCCTGGTGGGTCAATTAAAGACAGGGTTGCCCTTTCCATGATAGAGGATGCGGAAAAAAGCGGCCAATTAACAACCGATAAGATAATAATAGAGGCAACGAGTGGAAACACAGGCATAGGCCTTGCCCTTGTAGCTGCTGTTAAGGGTTATAAACTAACTTTGACTATGTCCGAGTCGGTTAGTGAAGAAAGGAAGAGGATATTAAAGGCATTAGGGGCAAATCTTATATATACCCTACCCCGCCTCGGTACAGATGGTGCCATAGAAGAGGTTTATAAAATGGCCAGGGAGAATCCGGATAAATATTGGCTGGCAGACCAATATAGCAATGAAAGCAACTGGAAGGCCCATTATTACGGAACCGCCGTTGAGATCTGGCAACAAACCAATGGCGAGGTAACGATGCTTGTAACCGCAATGGGCACTACGGGAACGGCTATGGGAACCTCAAGGAGACTGAAGGAATATAATCCAAATATAAAAATTGTTGGCGTTGAGCCATATCTTGGGCACAAAATCCAGGGTATGAAAAATATGAGAGAGTCCTACCGGCCTGAGATATTTAACTCAAAACTTGTGGACTATACTCTACATATTGAAGATGAGGAAGCCTTTCAAATGGTCAGAAGGCTTGCAAAAGAAGAGGGTATGTTTGTTGGTATGAGCTCAGGAGCTGCTATGGCAGGTGCTTTGAAGGTAGCACATGATCTGAATGACGGAATTATAGTAGTAATACTACCTGACGGTGGAGAAAGATACCTGAGCACAACTCTTTTCATGGATAGAAAAAAGACAAATATTAAATTATATAATACGCTTAGCAGAAAAAAGGACGAATTTATTCCCATAAAGGAGGATAAAATCTCCATGTATTCATGCGGCCCTACTGTATCAAGATTAACCAGTATCAGTGAGTGCAGGAAGTATATAGCGGCAGACCTTCTCAGGCGTTATTTAGAGTATAGAGGGTTTACGGTTGAACATGTATTAAATATTACAGACCTGGATGATAGCGCTATCCAAGGCTCTGAAGCCTCTAATGAGGATTTAAAACCTTTCACGCTTAAAAACTATAAAGAATTCTTAAAGGATATGGATACCCTCAGCATTAAAAGGGCTGCAAGCTACCCCTTTGCGAGTGAACACGTAGACGATATGATAGGCATTACAGAGAAACTCATGGATAAGGGGTTTGCTTATGAAAGATTGCGTTCAGTCTATTTTGATATTTCAAGATACACAGAATATGGGCGCCTTTCAAGGGTAGATTTAAGTAAGATAAGGGTTGGAAAAACCGTGAATCTTGATCGTTATGAGAAAGACAACCCAAGAGATTTTGCGTTGCTTAAGAGATCGACCTTAAATGAGCTTAAGAGGGGGATTTTCTTTAACACAAAATGGGGTAATGTCAGACCAAGCTGGCACATAGAATGTGCTGCAATAAGCATGAAGTATCTCGGAGAAACATCTGATATTAATTTTGGAAGTGCTGATACCGTATTCCCACATAATGAGAATGTTATCGCAATATCAAGTGCAATAAATGGAAGGCCATCGGCAAACTATTGGCTTCATAGTGAGATGGTGAAGGAAAAAAAATCATTACAAACACCTATCTCGAAGAAAGTCACATTAAGAGATCTACTTGATAAAGGCTTTAGTGGTGGTGATATACGATACTGGCTTATAAGCATGCACTACAGAAAAGTAATTGAACTTTCACCTTCAAAGATTTCTATAGCTAGCAACACCGTCTCGCGCTTAAATAAATTTATACATAAACTGCATACCTGCAGCAAAGGGCCTGTTTTGCCGGAGATTGACCAAATTATCTATGATTTAGGCCGCAAATTTACCAGTGAAATGGATAATGATCTAAATATAGCCCCTGCCCTGGCTGCACTTTTTGAATTTGTGCACAAAATAAATTCCATAATAGACTCGAACGGATTAGATGAGTCGGATAGAAAAAAAATTGAAAAAATTCTTTCCGGGATCAACTCGGTACTAATGATAATGGATTTCTCAGAGGAAAAACCAACAGAGCAAATCGAAAAGCTGTTAAGGGAGCGGGATGTTGCTCGAGGGAAAAAAGACTGGCAAGAGGCAGATATCTTGAGAGAAAGATTAAGTCACTTAGGCGTTGAGGTGTTAGACACAAAAAAAGGAACAACCTGGCGCAGGAAAATATAACTGATAACTAAGTCTCAAACCTTTAAGGCTATAATAATATGGCGGAGAGAGAGGGATTCGAACCCTCGGTAGAGCTTTCACCCCACACTCACTTAGCAGGCGAGCGCCTTCAGCCGACTCGGCCATCTCTCCGCAAGGTAATTGGTTCTATCGTAACACGTTTGCCTTGAAAAAACTATGTAGTATACAGAGACATAGTAATAACTGGCGGAGGGAGTAGGATTCGAACCCACGGTCCGCTATAAACGGACAACGGTTTTCAAGACCGCCTCCTTAAACCACTCGGACATCCCTCCACGGTCATTTCCATATAGCATATTTCAAAAAAACCGTCAAAAATTTTTATCCATAACTAGCCTACCTGCTTTTAGCCTTTAAAAGCATTAATTATTAATTTTACAAGGAGAAAAATTATGGCAATAAAAAGTGCGTTCATTACAGGCTCAGACTGATGTGCAGTGGTATAGTCCAGGTATACACCCAATCCGGCATTAAGGTAATTCTAAATGACATTGGCAAAGAGACAATAAAAAAAGAGCTGGACAACATTGCATGGTCTGTTTCTAAGTTCATTGAAAAAGGAAAAATTACAGAAAATAAAAATACAGTTTTGAATCGTATATCTGTAGCTGATGACTTTTCAAGAGCTTCTAATGCGGACCTGGTTCTTGAAGCTGTCTTTGAAAAAATTGAACTCAAGCAGAAAATATTCATGTAGCTTGACAAATCTTGTCAGCCAAATAGAGTAATTGCCTGCAATACCTTTGCTATTCCTATTACCGAACGTGCATAAATACCAAAAGAACCCGAGAAGGCATGGAGGCAATACACATGGTAGAACAAGACACCGGAACCCTAAAGGATATTGATAAGGGAATGAGACTTGCATGTGGATGTCAGATGGGTCCATTTGAGACAGGGGATACGGTGGGCCTGAATATACCCTATTCCGCCTTGGTGGCCTGTTACGAAAAAACGAAAGACTCTCGTTTCTACCCCACCGCAACTTTTGAAAAGAAATGTTAAGGCCGGGCATCTCGGCCGCAAGACAAGGAAGGGGTGGTATGAGTATAGTGAGGATGGAACAAGGAAGGGTGAATAATTAATATAAGGGAGCCAAAAAATGAAAAATGTCGTTATTGTAAACGGGTTCCGGACACCCATAGGTAGTTATGGCGGTTCATTGAGAAATATACCAGTTCATAAACTTGCCGGCTTTGTCTTGAATGAAGCGGCAAAACGTGCACATATTGAATCCAGATGGGTAGATGACGTGATAATGGGACAGGCGTATCAGAATGGTGAATGCGCAAATGGCGCTCGCATGGCTCTTCTTGAAGCGGGATGGCCTAACGAGGTTCCTGGTGTAACAATTGATCGACGTTGTTGTTCCGGATTAGATGCTATCTTTTTTGGGGTAATGAAAATTCAGACAGACAATGCGGATATTATCATTGCCGGTGGAATGGATAGCATGAGCCAGGCAGAATTATATATCCCTGGTGATATCAGATGGGGCTTGTGCGGAAAAATGGATGACAAATGGGGTTTTATGCCAAAAGGGCATGGTGCCCTGTCCATGTGGGGCATACCTCTTTATGATAGGATACAAAGAGCTAGAGTAATGTCCCAGCCTATAGAAAGGTTCGGGGAACTCAATTCTATGATGACATGGGCTGAAACTGCGGCAAGAACTGAGGGCATCTCGAGACAAGAAGCAGACGAATGGGCCTTTCGAAGTCACCAGAAGGCTATTAATGCCATAGACACGGGAAAGTTCAGTGAAGAAATTGTACCCATACCCATCCCTCAAAAAAAGGGAGGGCAAGCTTTATTTGACACAGACGAAACTCCCAGGCGGGATACTACCTTGGAAAGTTTGTCAAAACTTCAAACTGTTTACCCTGACGGGGTATGCACTGCGGGAAATTCCTCCACAGAAAATGATGGTGCAGCCGCAGTATTACTGATGTCAGAGCAAAAGGCCAAGGATCTGGGCATAAAACCATTTGCCCTCTTTAGATCCTGCGCAATCGCAGGTAGCGATCCCACGCTCACTTACCCCGCAGTGCCTACCTCTGTAAACAAAGCCCTCGATAAGGCCGAAATCACCTTAGATCAAGTTGACCTTATCGAGATACAGGAGGCATTTGCGGTGCAAGCACTTGCCGATGCTCGAATGATGGGAGTTAAGCAGGAGGAATTTGATGAAAAGATAAATGTCAATGGATCCGGCATCTCTCTTGGCCACCCCATTGCAGCCACCGGTGCCATGAGATTGGTAACCCTGATACACGAGATGAAGAGGCGAGGTTCTCGGTATGGAATCGAAACTATATGTGGTGGTGGAGGGCTCGGGATAGCAGCTATTATCGAAAGGGCCTGATAAAGATTTTATATCGCGAATAACCTAATAAAAATGTAAAAAATTACCTATTTACGCATCATTTTTTATAATGCAAACTGTATATGAGTGCATATAAATATAGTTAAGCTATTTTTTTAAAAAACCAAGATATATCTCTGTCTTTTAGGGCTTTGAACTGCATAAAACTGAGAATTGCCTTTATCAAGCGGGATTTTAAATGTTTTTCGGGGTACCCTGCCGTCCTCCGCCTGCAGGATCTCTACTTCGTTCCGACCCCGTAAACGGGATTTCCGCTTCGCTACAAGAAGCGAGACGTTTAAAGGGTCGAAAAAGATTTATAAGCGCGGCTGAAGACAAGTTTTAAAGCTCTCCTGCTTTTATATAATACCGCTAAAGTCAGGGTAGTAAAACAAGAATTTTTTTATGCCCTTTTTAGGTATGTCTACACACAAATATATTAAGAAGTTACATTGACATGGCAATCAAATATTATTATAATTCTATGTTATATTGTATCTCTGTGTAACTTATTATCTTAAAAGCATGAGAGGCTATAGTTTAAACTGCATCGGCAAGGATTGATTTGCACCAAAATCTTTTAGCCATTGCTACCTAAAAGAAGAAGACAATTTTTAATACAATACATGACGATACTGGGAACACACATGCTATTTGAGCAAATAGTGGTTTTAATTGTTCTCCTTTTGCTCTCCGGATTTTTCTCCTCTGCAGAAACTGCTTTATTCTCAATCAGTAAAAATAAGGCTACCTACCTCGCAAAGGATTTAGGTTATATAAATCTACTCATCAAAAGAATGAAAGATGACCCTCACTGTCTACTTTCTACCATCCTCATAGGAAACAATTTAGTCAATGTAGGCGCTTCAGCCTTAGCGACTGCCGTGACCCTGAAACTGGTTGCCAACAATGCAGTAGGAATCGCCACTGGTGTAATGACATTTCTGATATTGATTTTTGGCGAGATATTTCCCAAGTCCATTGCAACCAGAAACAACATCTTTATCGCACGATTAGTCATAATCCCATTATACTGGCTTTCTATTTTATTCAAGCCTGTAATATCCATATTAAACTTTATCCCTAAAATTACAGGAAAGATAAAAATCAAGCAGCATGTCACTGAGGAAGAATTGATGACATTTGTGGAGGCCGTTAAAGAAGATGGTGGAATCGAAGAAGAGGAAAAGGAGCTTATTGAGAATATCTTTGAATTTGATGATACAAGCGCATCGGAAATTATGACTCCCCGCGCAGATATGTTTGTCATCAATGTAGATGAGGAACTCGACCTGCAAAAAATTATCTACTCTGGTTTCACCCGAATTCCAGTAATTGAGGGAGATATAGATCATGTGATCGGAATTTTGAATATCAAAGATTTGTTTATGCACCAGGTTAGCTCTACAGGTGTACCGGATGTTCGAAAAATAATGGGTGCGCCATATTTTGTACCTGAAAATAAAAAGCTGAACAATCTACTTCAACAATTCAAGAAAAGAAAGAAACATATGGCCATCGTCGTAGATGAGTATGGTGGTGTTTCTGGTTTGATAACCCTTGAGGATGCCCTGGAAGAAATCGTAGGCGAAATCGTTGATGAAACGGATAAATTTGAACCCCATATTGTCAATCTTAAAAAGGACGAATGGAGGGTTTTAGGTAAATCTGAAATTGATGAGGTCAATGATAAGTTGCAGATGAATATCCCTGATTCAAGAGAATATGATACATTTTCCGGTTATGTTCTGGATCAAATAGGCAGAATACCCCAGGAAAAAGAGGAAATTCCCATGGGCGATTTTTTAGTGACAGTCAATGAAATGGAGGGAACGAGGATCAAGGAATATATTGTAAGAAAGCAAAAAGAGGTAGCACAGGATAGTCTTCCATAAGACATTTTGCCAAGTTCAAAGATTGTCGAATTCATCCTGAAATACTATACGATAATGACCTAACCAACGACATAAATTCCAAGAAATCGTATCCCTATAACCTATAATATTTTCGTAGCTGGAATGTTTTGTATTTATATGCATTACCCGCTTGTATAAACTACTGCGATAAGATAGGCCTTGAACAGTTCATTAGTGTATTCAACAGTTTCTTCCACACTATCCCAGTCAACATCCTCTATGGCCTTTCCAAGGGTGTAGGAGTGAAGGAGATCATCGTCTTGCTTTTGGCCGTAGCCTGCTATGTCTGAAGTTGTAATATAATCTCCTGTATCTATGTTCCCGTTTATATTGCTCACCCATACCCTTCCCTCACCCAGGGAATTTACTATGCCGAAGCGTTCTCCTTCTATTCCTTTATACCAGTGATCCTCAGGGAGGGGTGACTCTGATGCAAGG
>Ga0180433_10008131_pt1 | contig 13173 bp, 14 predicted proteins | sample SS_ome_8_FD_132980 | JGI IMG/M metagenome (GOLD analysis project Ga0180433, IMG submission 132980) | Hypersaline lake sediment archaeal communities from the Salton Sea, California, USA - SS_1_D_1 metaG | ecosystem: Environmental > Aquatic > Non-marine Saline and Alkaline > Hypersaline >... | reverse complement strand
CACCAAACAATGTCCCAGATAACTGGGCATTCAATAGATAGTTGCCTGTTGGTATCCACTCGTCTACCTCACTAAATGTATTCTCTGTTAAAATTGATCCTGTCTCAAATCCTTTAATCTTAGATAATTCCTTGTCTAAATCCAAAAATGAAAATTCCTTTGATGTTGACTTCTTTGCCATGATATAACTTTATAGTTTGGATATTATACCTTTAAAAATAGGAAGTGTTTCCAGACTTATCATAAGTTTGGGATTTGACGCGTGTGCGGCTACTACCTAATAAAAAAGTTTGGGGTTTGGGACCTAAAGAATGGTTAGCTTATATAGATATTCTATCCCTGGGGAATCACAGGTAATTCTTTTAGGGGTCTATCCCAGGTTTTGTTTCACTTTAAGTGAAATTTTTTCCATTAGCGTGACATTCTCCTCCTAAGAAGCGTTCTTAGCTCGTCAGGACTGACCAGAGCACCCCTTCTGAGTGGTGAGTCTTCCTGTGGAGATGGAATGGGCTCATCCTGTCCTACCGGGATCATTAAGTTAGATCTTCTCCTTAGATCCTCCTCAGTTTCTTTTCGGGCAACTTTTTCCTCTACAAGATCCAATATCCTATTCCCAGCATCGATGTATTCCTTTGCGTCGGTTGAGGGAGCAAGCTCTTTAATCACGTTTTCCTTGCCTTTGTTGATTTTTTCAATCCCGGTCTTAATATCTTCCTGGAGTTCTAATAAGTCTGTATATTGATCAACTATGTACTTTTCCTGAACATTTGCTATTAACCAACCTTGTCTTTCATATGATTTCCTAACAGATCTTGATAATTCAAGAGATGGATCCGGAGTAGGTGTTGTAAGTATTTTTTGCACCTTATCTGCTGCTGGTGTAATATATCTCGCTACAACATCGTCCAAATAGGATTCTGCTTCTGGAAAGAGTTGCTTCATGTTTCTGGAGAGTGAAAGTGCTCTTGTTATTGAAGAACTTAAATTATCTGCAAGTGTTAGCAGTTCGCTCTCAGAAGGTGGTCTTTTATTATCTACCCCCTCAACCAGAAGTGACTCCTCGAGTTTATAAGGTTCGGTTGGAAGTGATTGGTTTATAAGTTGAAGCCTTTCCCTGATTTTTCTTGGGACAAGATCCTTGCTTAATATCTCAGAAGCGATCTTAAATTTTTCGAGTGCCTTGGGTATTTCTTTAGAATTAACACCAACGTCAAAAAATCTACCGACGTTTATTCTTTCACTCCTTCTGCCAGAAGCGTATTGCTCAATCTCTGACTGAATATCTTCCGCAACCTGTATTATTTTATCCCATTTTTTATTTGGATTCATCTCAGATGAAATCTGTGTCATTTGGGATTTCCATTCATTGGGATCTGCGTCAGTCTTTGCAATAGCATAGAAATATCCTAAAAGATTAAAAGCCCTACTTACACCCAAAGCCACAGCTTTGTAGGCAGATAAAGGAGAATACGGGGTATTCTCCCTCTCATTAATATTAAAGTCCTGATATTTCTTTAGATGTCTCAAGGGATTAAAAATCTGTATCTACCTCGTAGTTTTCTTTGGTTCCATCAAACTTTTTCAAGGCCCATTTGTAGGTATCGCTTGTCTGAGCTCCCAAGGTCTTTTTTCTAAGCTGTTTGTACGTTTCCCCGAATTCTCTGATCTCGTCCCATAAATGATCCCAAGCATCTGAATCCTCTTCCCTCAGGGCTACATATTCATTGTTAAGAAGATCTGCCGCTTTTATTAGGAAAGGTTTTCTAATTTGATTGTACCACCAGGTTCCAGGTGACATATATTTTTCACCAAATACCTCCTCGACTGCCTTATCTTCATCATCATTAAACGTGCCTTTATATTCTTTCCAAAAGCTGTCATTGTCATAAAGATCCACGATTTTATCGTTTGCATCTTCGAGAAGTTTTTCGATTTCTTCTACTATCTTATCTGTGTCGATTTCCTCTTTTGGTGCCGATGATGAGCTTCCTGTCGAAGCCGATGATGAGCTTCCTGTTGAAGCCGACGATTTTGCTGCCTCTGGATCAAAAGCTTCATTTAGATTGAATGAGCCAAATCCTCTTAGGTATTTATATGTAGAGATGCTTTCGTTTAGTGGCTCGAACACAATTTTATCCATCAGCTCCTGTGTGATTACATCAGACGTATCGTCTAATCCAAATCCTGCCTTTAATGCTTTTACTATTGCCTTTGTAGTCTTACCAAACATTCCATCTGCTCCGAAACCAACAAATTTTTGGAAAAGCTCGAAGTCTTCAAATGGTTCGTAATCCTTAAACTTATCGGTTACTGCTTCTTGGAATTTAGCGACCTCCGCATTTCTCCTTCTACCTGAAATTCTTTCTGGATCTAGATCTCCAGAGAGCTCAATTCTTCTTTCTGCTCTTTCCTCCTCTTCTCTAGCCCTTTCCTCTTCCTCCTTAGCCTTTGCCTCCTCTTCCGCTTTTTCTGCTAATTTCTCTTTTACTGTTGACTCCATCTTAAAAGCGTTTTCGGCAATGTCCAGTCCCTGGATGTAGATTGAGGAAGCTTCTCTATTAGCAGTATTTGCTTTTGCTAGCTGTTCTTCCTTTCTGGTTATCTCTAAAGGAATTTCGTTTAGTCTGTTTCCAATCTCTTGAAGTTGGGTTTCTTCTATATCTCTCCTTCTTAGTGTAGAAAGCTCTGAAAGCTTTAAGATAATCTCACTGACTTCACCTATAAGTCTAGTGACTAAGGTCTGTAATCCTTCGCTATCTTTTTGACTCTCTAGCTGTGCTTTAAGAGCAACTGCTTGACTATTTAGGTTTTTGATATTACCCTTTTTCCCAGTAAACCATCCCTCAAATATTTGGTCCTCTCCAGCGGGAGGTAATTTAGATTCTGAGGCTTCTTCTGCTGTGTCTAGAGCTCTATCTGACTCTTGTTTTGCTTTTTTAAGTTCTTCTTGGTATTCCTCAATCATCGATTTTACCTTATCGTCCATTGCAGTAATAACCTCTTCATTACCTTCGTATTGCTTTACTAGTGCTGATAGGGCATCAACAAATTTATCAGCAGCTTTCTTCCATTCGGTATTAACATTGGCATCCTTAAATTCTTTGGTTACCTCTTCTGCAACAGACCCCGCAGCCTCTTTCATTTTTTCTAGTTTCTCGGCAGGTTCTGCATTCTTAATTGAATCAAGATCCTCAAGAATCTTAGAATAACCATCAGTTAGGGCACTCAAAGAACCGTAACACATAAAGAAAGAATTAACAATTCTTCTTAGAGTAGCTTCTGTTTGTCCTTGTAATTCCTCAGCTTCGTAAAGTGCTGAAAATTTATTGAAATCAAAAATCCTCATTTTGGTGATATATTATTTTCAAACTATATATCCCAAGTGATTTTTGAAAGTTATGTTGTTGAAAGAATGCTAGGGATTTAAGATTTACCCTTATAGAAATCCAACCAATACTCTACCATCTCATCCATCATTTCTTCAAACGTGTAGTTTGGTTCCCAACCAGTCACTTCCCTTAGTTTAGATGAATCCCCTTTTAGATCCTCTAGCTCTTCGGGTCGCAGGTATTTTTCATCTACTGTGATATAGTCCTTCCAGTTCAGATCGAGTTTATTAAACACAAATTCTACAAGGTCCTGGACAGAGTGAGAGATTCCAGTTGCACATACGAAATCGTCGGGCTGGTCTAGCTGCAAAATCATCCACATGGCTTCTACGTAATCCTTTGCATGACCCCAGTCTCTTGTAGCATTCAAATTACCTAGTGCTAATTTATCTCTCATACCGAGTTTAATTTCAACTGCTGTTTTGGCAACCTTATTTGTTACAAAGTTACTTCCCCTCCTTGGAGATTCGTGATTGAAAAGGATGCCGTTTGAAATGTACATCCCGTATGAGTTCCTATAATTCCTAGCGATGTTGTACCCAAACACTTTGGAACATCCATACGGAGATACTGGAATTAGTGGTGTAGTCTCTCTTTGGAATCCGTCATCGTCAATGCTATTACCAAACATCTCTGAGGAGGATGCCTGGTAAATTCTGATATTTTTGTTGACTAACTTTACCGCTTCGATCATATTGAGAACCCCTAGTCCAGTAGCATTAGCTGTATAAATGGGCTGGTCGAACGAGATTCTCACATGAGACTGTGCAGCTAAGTTGTAAACCTCATCAGGTGAAACCTTTTGGAGTACGAAAATTAAGGAGGATAGATCTGTTAAATCTGCATAATGTAACTGTACCTTTCCGAATATATGGTCCAGTCTAGAAGTTTGGTTTTCTGCAACAGAGTTTCTCTTTAAAGTGCCATGTACCTCATACCCTTTTTTCAACAGGAATTCCGCAAGATATGATCCATCTTGCCCGTTGATTCCTGTTATAAGTGCTTTTTTCATTGTTTGATGTATTTGTTGTATAGTTTAAAATCCTCGGAATAGATCTCTTTTATATCATCGTATACCCGATTAAATGCAAAGTCCAATATCTCTGATTTAGATTTTTTGTTCATCCTACCTTTGTTTAAATGGGGTACATCAATACCGGTTAGAAGTTTAAGATCTTGATTTATATTTTGATGTGAACAGAAAATGTCAATGTTATCTATGCTCCTGTGATTTATCTTAGGGTCTTTCCTTTTAGTGCCATCCAAAAATTCAACTTGTGGTCTATGATGTCCGTTAAATATTCCCCTTTCCTTAATCTCAGACACGAACTTTCTAAAACCACTTTTAGTGTAACCAAGTCGGATGAATTCTGAAATAGCTTCATTAGGTAGCTTCCTTAACGTGTGATTTTTAACCTCCCTAAATCTGTCTGAAAAAGCAAAATGGCCAAAAGATGAAACTAGTCTTTCTGTGGGATTTCTTAGAACACAAAAGGTTTTGGAATCCTCTGGAATAGTATCAACCTCAACCCATTTGAAACCACCAATTCCATGTATAACAGTAGTCATACCATTTTTTGGTATGTGATAAAATTCTAGGTTTAGTTTTTTATTATAAAGGGTACTAGACATTATTTAGTATTATTTCACAAATTCTATCAATATCTTCTTGTTGAAGCAATGGGTGGTTAGGTACGTATATACCTCTAGAATCAACTACTTCACAGTTGGGCAGTTTATTCTCACCATAGAGTTTTTTGTAAAAAGGTTGTGTTCCCATTGAACCCGAGATTAGAGGTCTACAAGCAATATTATTCTCTTCTAGCTCTTTGACAAGGGACATTTTTTTGCCTTCATCGTCTAGAATCACTGGAATAGCAAAGTTAGCTGTAAAGGATTCTTGAAGCTCGTTAGGGAACCAAATTTTGCCCGAGAGCTTTTCCTTATAGTATAGATAGTTTTCGTACCTTTTCTGGATGCTATGGTCCACCTTATCAAGTTGTCCAACCCCTATGAAAGCTTGTAAATCGGTGCTTCTTACATTAAACCCAGGTACGTAAAAGGAGTAAAGTGCAGAAAAATCACTAATTCCCCATTCTTCCCTTAATTCACTTTGTCTCTGCGGTGATAGATCTCTGTCCCAACCATGACTTCTTAATTGCAGAAGTAGGTTATACATGTCGCTATCATTAGTAGTAATCATACCACCTTCGATAGTACTCATGGTGTGTCCAAAGTATGTGGAAAAAGATGACATTAGACCAAAGTTGCCAAGTCTTTTGCCCTTATATGAAGTCCCCTGCGATTCGCAATTATCCTCCAATAGAACAACCTCGTATTTTTCACAGAGATCAATTACTGCATCCATATCTGGGGATAGTCCTAAAACTGAAACTAGAATAAGAGCAGCCGGGGATTCTTCCTTGAATACCTTTTCTAAATGCTCTAGATCAACGGATAGGTTCTCAAGGTTGCAATCTACTAAGACGGGCTCTAAATCAAATTGCAAAACCGGAGCTAAGTCAGTAGCCCAGCAAAGAGACGGGACACAGAATTTGTTGTTCTTGAGCAGTCCTGCATGCTTAAGTGCATATACCATTAATAAGTTAGCTGATGATCCGGAGTTAACAAAAACTGCATATTCACTGCCGATCCAGTTAGCGAATTTATTTTCAAATTCCAAGGTCATTGGACCTTTAGTCAACCTTGGATATCCTTTTAGCCAATTAACTAATTGGTCTACGTCATTGTTATTGATAGTATCCTGAATGAGATCTATTCTTTTCATTATGTTCTTGCTTTTTCGTAGTTATTTGATAACCATTCTATGGTTTCTTTTACTCCTTCCCTAAATGGCTTGAATTCGAAATCTGGTAAATCAGAGTCTGCTGGTTTTCTGAATTGTCCCTTAGGCTTATCTGGATCAAACACAATATCATCTTCTGGGATATCCAAAAGATCGCAGATAATATTTGCAACTTCCATTACCGAAAGCTCTTTTGTATTCACTGCCATGAAATGGTCGTTTGATTTCCAATTATCTAAAGCCCAAAGAATCATTTTTGCTAGATCCTCTGCATAAATAAATTGCCTTAATGGACTGCCATCTCCCCAGATAACGAACTTTTCATTGTTCTTCTTGCACAGGTAAGCTCTGTGGATCATTCCTGCTACAAGATGGCTGGTTCTAAGGTTGAAGTTGTCGTGTGGTCCGTAAAGGTTAGTGGGCACAACAGAAAACCAATTCTTTCCGAGAACCTCCCCAAGTATCTTTGTTTGGTGCCCACCTAATCTTTTTGCATAAGCATACCCAGAGTTGGATGGGTGTGGCGGGCCAATGTCTATTTGATCTTTTGTAAGCGGGTAAGTTATGTTCTCGTGCGGAAAGATGCAGGTAGATAGAATATTCACAAAGTTATCCACCTTCAGCTCGAAGGCAGATCTCATCACATTGCTATTGATCTCAAAATTCTCTGCAAAGAACCTATCGTTTCCGTCTAAATTGGCCTGGAGGCCACCAACAATTGCAGCTGCATGAATTATAGTGTCAACTCCATTCTCGTTAACTTGGTATGCTAAATATTCATGGGTTTCTTTAGAATCCAATAGATCAGCATCTTTCCTAGTGTGGAAAACATGCTCATCGCCTAAAATGCTTTTGAATGCATTTCCTAATAAACCGGAGGACCCGGTAACAAGAATTTTCAATTGAACTTAGAATTAAAAAGTTATCCGAATTATATATCCGGATTTCTAAGTTTTGTTTCTTAGATTATCCTCCAGCCTTCGCAGTATAGATCCTTAGTTGGAAAATGTGCATAAGCTGGCCCGAACCAGTCCTTTGGTGCTACCACGATTTTATCTGGGTTTGAATTAAGCCAGGCACCCCACCAAGAAAAAGTGGAGTTGGCAATGCAATTGTGATCGCAGAGTGTCATTAGACAGAGATCTTCATAGTCCTCTTGTCCCTCTATAAAAACATAATTTCCCTTCGGGAAGTTTTGTTTGCACCATTCAGGGTCATCAGAGAATACAAGAAAAATAGAATTTCCTGGAAACTCTTTAGAAGCTCTTTCGAAAAAGGAAATATCCAAAACGGGATGGTGGTTTGGCCACTTTAGATAATCTCCCCTTCTTAGGTGCATAGAAACTTTGGGAGATTTTTTAGATAGTATTTCTGAGTTTTTTTCAGTAACACTATCTACTATCTCCTGCTTAAACGAAAGCATGTCCCGTATTTCATTCTCACAGTCGAGAAAATATTTTTCGCTTTGGTAATATCCGCCAAGTAAATTAACTCCAAGAGGGATTTCGTTAAAACCAAAATTAGGTTCGTTCCAAAATATCTTTCTGGGATCTGTGTCCCTCTGTGGTGTAAAATCGCCATTAAATATATTAGCATACTGCCAAACGGGAAAAGCTACAGTGGAGTTGGATCTTTTAGCATAAGCAATAGCATTACACAATTGGAAGAGTTGGTTTCCGAGTCTAGCAGTAAAGTCTTTTATTAAGATCATTTGTTTGTGCTTTTAGTAAAAACCTATTCTGCGTATCTTATGAGATATTTTTCATACAATTCTGCATTATTATCCCTTACAAATAAGTCCAAATTCTCCTTGTTCTGGTGGGAAAGTATAGAGGAATGTGAAGCCTTTCCCTTCCCCTGTGTTTCCGATTTTTTATATATGGATAGTGAGTTTTTTTTATGCTCCTCCAGGTTGGATAGAAGTTCTGATAAAAATTTTTTTTCCGCACAAACAAAATCTGCAAGTATACTTATTGTTTCCGTGGGGTTTTCTATAAGGTCCTCATAATAGATAATTAATTTTTCGCCATTGTAGTTATCGAAGAATGATATTAAGTCCATATAATTCGATCCCTGCTCTAGTCCAATGAGATTATTCTTTATAAGTTGCATAGGGTTTTTTTCTTGTTTAAGGTTGTGGTGCCTTATTATAACCTCTTTGTAGTTTCGAATTAGAAAAACCAACTTTCCAGAAACATCTTTAACCCCCTTAGGACTGTGTGTTCTTACAAAAATGGGATTTTTACCTAAGTCTACCCCTATATTTTTCAAAGATCCTATCACATTGGAATGATGACCTTTTTTATGTTTAGAATAACTTCCAATGGTTGGTCGTTTGGTCATAAACTCCAAACAGTATCTGATCCACGTACTGCCGCTTCTAGGATATGATAAAATATAATTCATAATGATTCAAAAATGTAGCCAACTTCCTTAATAATACCACTTTCGTATTTGCTGATTAGATTTATGGTGTGGTTGTTGTAATATGTCGAATAGTGATTATGTAGAGATTTATTGATGTGTGGTATTTGTGGATATTCCCTTTGTCCACATTTGTGAATGAATTCCACAAGATCTTCCTGTAAAAATTCATTACGAACTAGACTAACATCTATATTTAACTTGTTCAGGATATAGTCGTATTGCGGCCTCATAACTTTTACCTCCCCTGATGTCATTATTTCTATGAAATCATCAAATTCTACCTCTCCACTGGATATCTTCCGACCTAACTCTGGTTGCCCGCTTGCAAGAGGATTTTGTGACACGTAGTGAAAAAAAGAAACTGCACGATCCCACGGGTTCCTAACTGTAGCAAAAAAAGTGTAATCATCGTACGGGGAGTGGAGATTATCTAGCGTTTCATCCAGCGTCAAATGACCTATAAGACCCTTGAATGGTCTTTTCCCTTGCATGTTTGAATACTGATTATACTTGGACATACCAAGATTAATTGACTTACCCCCGGTTTTTGGAATATGTAGGAAGACTGTTTTTTTATTTGCTAGATTATAGACGAAGCTCATTGTTGGTATTTATATAACGTGTCTGCCGGTGTACTTTCAACAACAGCATATCCTATTGATGTCATACTTTGATGGAGATCCTCCGTTACATACGCATTTTCTCCGTAATAGTCTTTTCCTAAATATGTTTCCATCCAAACTAATTTTGGTCTTAACTCACCAAATCCCTGTATAACCCGATGTTCCGCTCCCTCCACATCAACATGTAAGAAATCTATGTTTTTCAGCCCCTGTGACTTGCAGAAGCTATCCAGCCTCGTGCAAGGTACCTTGTATCCCTCACGTTCTTTCAGGTGCGGAAACATATTTTTATACAGAGTCGTTCTTTGGTTAATTGACCCAGAGCTCCCCGTTTTTAATGTGTGGTCCATAACGTTTGGGTCTTCTACTGAGTAGAATTCTATTTCTCCATCATATTCACATACTGCGTAGTTATAGGTATTAAGACCAAAAATCTCGCCATTTGCCCTTACGACCTCGAATCTATCAGCATCGGCTTCTAAAGAATATACCTCGGCATCCGGAAATAATTTTTTGTAATAAACTCCGTCACCTCCGTCATAAGAACCAAATTCCACTATTACTGTTGGGTTTTTGTCTAGGTGTTTTTTTATGAATTCTTGGTTAAATTCACTTTTGTACATCTTAACCCCTCCTATATCATAATTTCTGAAATCTCTCATTGGTTTTATTGGTTTAATAAGCTGTTGTATAGCACATAGTCACCAGTATATAATGACTTTAATCTCTCTATAATCTCTGTTGAGTTTATTATGGAATTTAGGTATGGATCCTTATTTTCTCCCTTGCTCCATTCCTTTTTACCATTGTATCTTGGATCTATTTCTCTGATCTTTTTTGTAAGATCCCTTAATAGCCAAAAATCTATATTCTCCACAGTATTCCCATCGGAATCCGATATAAAGTCCAGTTGTGGTTTTATATGTGGGTCATAAAAACCTATATCCTCTATTTGATCCAATAGGCATTTTATTTTTTCCTCGTGTGTATTACAACTTATAAATTCCTGTGTTTGTACCAGACTTGATGATTCTTGTCTGCTGATCAACTCGACAATTCCTCTAGCAAACCTTATCGTGGGATCACTAATTACTGCTATTACTCTTAGTCCTTGTAAAATTTCTGTCGATTCAATAAAGTTGAAACGTGATCCTGATTTTATAGGGTCCCAGTTAAAAAAGAAGCTCCTAATGGTGCTACTACCATTCTTTGGGATTGGAATAAAAGCTAATCCAAGATCCTTCTTAATATAAACTGTACCCCTTTCAGCCATCTTTATTTGTTTATTAGTGGTATAATATTGGTTTCTATGGACCTCTTTATATTTTCACCAACGTTGGAATATAGCTGTGCCCTATTGTAGTTATCCTCTATATATGGCTCCATTTTTTGGTAAATCTCGGGTGTCAATTTATTACACTCTCTTATGATGTCTTCCAGGGTTTCCACTATTATAAATCCTTTAATATCGAACCAATCTCCAATATTTGGACAACCGTAGTAGATGGGTATGGTACGTGTATGTAGGCAATCTAATAGCTTTTCGGTAAACCAGTTTTTCCTCTTTACGTTTTCTATGCATATATGGAACTGTCTATCAAACATATCCTTTTTACCCCCCTGTAATATCGGATCATTATCGGAGTTATTACGGGGTGGGTAATTCCTGCTTATCCAGATTGTTTTGGGTATAGATAAGCTGTTCTTGTTGTTTAATATCGAGGTTCTAAGGGAGTGTCCAGGAGTCATTTGCTTACCGCCTATTAGAGTAGATACTCCGAATACTTTATCTGTGGATTGATCGTAATCCTTTACCCAACAGCCCCCGAATTCATATAGAAAAGCCTTATTGTTACTATCTAGTATTGATTGGTCGTGTGTTAGTGCATAGTCATATGGGGTGATGTCACTGGATAATCCCATGATATTTCTAATTTCTCTTGGTTCTATTAATGCCCCGATGTGCACTGAACCGTTGGACTTATGCGGTCCTGGAAAGCTATCAACCCATAGTTCCAGCTGTTTCTCGTGAAATAGATCTACCTCCAGATCCCAACTGCAGTGTATTTTTATTTTTTTCATAATTCTAACTCCTTCTTCATTTTTTTGTATGCATTCTCGTCATAGGGTCCTATATTTTCACCACAGAAAAGCATGGAATATAGATTATACCTTTCTTTGGCCCATGATGAATATGTGACTGGTACGTTGCCGCTCCCATTTTTATGAAAGTTAAGTCCTGATCCAACCCCCGCGAAATGAACAAATTTCTTTCCAAAATCACATAGGAGATTTAGACCGTTGAATCCATTGTCCCAATTTCCATTTTCGTCTCCACCTCCATAATTAATACTAGATAGGTATTTGACTTTACCATCGTTGTGCATAACATGGAAAGAAACTGGATCGAAGAAATCTAATATGGGCTCACCAGTTAATGATACTCCACCAACGCACATTCTGTGTAGCAGAGAAAAATCTTCTACCGTAATCTTGCTGCTGTCTATGCCAAAAAAGCAAGTTCCTATAGTGTCTGTAACTCCTATAAGGCTTTTTCCACCCACAGAGGTTAGCTTAGATCTGTTTTTCTCGTAATTTCTTCTTTGTCCTATCAGGTGATAACCATTATCAAATCCTTCTTTTATATCACTTAGACACTCTTCCCTAAAAATAACATCGGCATCAAAGTGAATTATTTTTTGATAGCTCCCGTATCTTCCTGATAAAACACTGGCAAATATGTATGCAGTTCCCTGATGACCATTCATGTAAAGATTTTTGAGAGTCTCGTCATTATCCAAAGGATAATAAATAACATGTTTGCTATCTATGTTTATCTCGTTGAAATCTTGCTCTAGCCCAAAAACTGTAACCTTTAGTTCTGGGTGAAGTTTTAGGAAAGACTCCAGTGCTACTCTCGCTATTTTACCGCAATTGTATGCTTCTGTAAATATGAAAACATCTTCCATTATAAAAATTCTAGTGTTTCGTATGTGGGTTTACTTCTTAGGTAATTTTCTATTCTTTCAATTTCTCTAACATCCTGCTTTGACTCGTTGTTGGGGTTTGCAACATTGTAGACGTACATTATTTCCGGAACATATAAGCTTCTATCAGGACCACACATTTCTAGCATTGGAAATTGGAATGACAGATCCGGAGCGTAAGAAACGAAATCTCCTGTTTTTGGATCTTTAAGGTCTTCCTCTTTTATCCTTAGGAATAGTTCCTTCCTAAAAGTTCTAAGGTGAGAGGCCAGCCACCGGTGCTGACGGAATTTTTTTTGTTTTCTAACCTCATATGGATATTCGCAATAAATATGACTTACGCTCCTTTGTGGATATTCTTCGTATGTTCCATATGTCATCCAACAATCATTAGAGTTGTAAATTTCGTTTACCTTAGATAAAACTCGATCATGTGGGAACCAATCATCACCATCAAGGGTAACTATGATGCTATTATCCGGAGCTAGCAAAACACCGTTTCTGATATTTTCCCCTTGGTACTTGCGGGTCTGGTTTTGAAAAATTTTAATTCTTGGATCCTCCTGATACTTTAAGGCTTTTTCATAAGTACCGTCGTTTGATTGTGCATCAAAAAATACAACGCTAAAATTATCATAGTCTTGTGAAAGTGCAGATTCCAGAGACTTTTCAATATAATCTGCTGAATTCCTAGTAGAAATGACTATAGTTATGTGATTAAGCATAAGCTTCCATTAAGGTTTGTCGTTGAAGATCTAAGAACTTTAGCTTCTCTTGTACATCTGAACCCTTCACATATGCTTCGTGTAAAGCTAACAGTGCCGGAATATGTGGATTTGAAGTATTGGTTAATGGATGCTTCATGTGAAAAATTTCATTTCTTGGGTCTGTGCATGTATGCATCTGGCACACTGTTGAAACCTTATCCCAAAAGAAAATAT
>Ga0180433_10008130_pt1 | contig 13173 bp, 9 predicted proteins | sample SS_ome_8_FD_132980 | JGI IMG/M metagenome (GOLD analysis project Ga0180433, IMG submission 132980) | Hypersaline lake sediment archaeal communities from the Salton Sea, California, USA - SS_1_D_1 metaG | ecosystem: Environmental > Aquatic > Non-marine Saline and Alkaline > Hypersaline > Sediment... | reverse complement strand
GGCGAAGCAGCCAGATTTGCAGATCTGGCGATGGAGCCGGACGCAGCCAGAGGGTAAATGAGCCGCTCGAAGCCAGGTACTGAGTTTTCAGACAGAGCCTACAATCAGATCATGAGCACGGTCCCACGGTATCGCCCGCACTACACCGTTGACGATTACCGGCATTGGGAAGGCCGGTGGGAACTGTGGGAAGGGATGGCCATCGCCATGTCGCCGAGCCCGTTCGGTCGGCATGCGAAGCTCCTCGCGCGAACGGTCGCGGCCCTCCAAGTCGCAATCGATTCGGCAGGATGTGATGCGACGGTGCTTGTGGAGATTGACTGGGTGGTGTCACGTGACACCGTGCTCCGGCCGGATGTGACAGTTGTCTGCGGGCCTGAGCCAGCCGAGCATGTTCAACAGGTTCCGGCCCTTGTGGTGGAGATCCTTTCCGATACGACCCGCGACCGCGATCTAAACTTCAAATTCGATCGTTATCGTGAGCAGGGGGTACGGTGGTATCTGGTGATTGACCCTGATACCAACCGCATGCAGGCACTCTCCCTGAACGAACAAGGCCGCTATGAAGATCGGCTGGCAGCCGGTGACTGCGAGCCGCTCGCCATTGATATCTGCGACGGGTGCCGCTTCAGTGTGGCTGCCGACAGGCTGTTCGCCTGACCGTCTACGGAAGAAGCCCTCGGTGGCAATGATGTCCGGCATGGTATGTGCCTCACCAAACGAGAGTTATCTATCGTGCCTCTCCCTCTGGGAGAGGCCGGCCGCAGGCCGGGTGAGGGTGCCTTCCGCGGCGGAACGTTCAACGAAAGCACCCTCACCCCGGCCCTCTCCCAGCGGGAGAGGGAGAACGAAAATAGACAGCTGCGCCGCAAAATCAGGGCAGCAGAATTGGTGCCGAACACCATTGCCCTCGGTGGCTCTTGCTCGCAGATGCGGGCGACAACGGATCGACGTAGGCCCCTCTGGCTGCCGACGTTCAGGTTTCGATTGATCAGCCCCGCATCCGCTGCACGAATGCCGCATAGTCGGCGGGTGTGTCGATGCCGGTGGCGGCGTGCTCGATGGCAGCCGCTGCGATCGGCACCCCCGCCTCGACCAGCCGAAGCTGCTCAAGGCTTTCAAGTTCCGCCAGCCGCGATTCGGGCAGTTCATCCCATCGCTCGAGCAGGCCGCGACGGTAGGCATAGACACCGATGTGCTGCCAGAGCAGCGGAGGGCTGGCCTCGAGTAATTCGGGGTTCCAGTCGCGGGCGGCAGGAACCGATGCCCGGCTGAAGGTGATCGCTCGCCAGGCTGTCGCTTCCCCGGCTTTCTCGGCCCGGTCCGTTCCCCCGGGCTGCCGCCAGGAAGTCAGGATGGCCTTGACGACGGCCGGATCACGATAGGCCGTCTCGCTTCGCAGTGGGGTCACCAGGGTGGCCACCCCGGCAGCCGGGCAGCGGTCGAGCAGGTCGATGACCAGATCAATGGCCTCGGGGGGCAGTTCGGGCTCGTCTCCCTGCAGGTTCACAACGATCTCCGCCGCCGGCAGTTGGGGCAGGGCCTCGACGATCCGGGCCGTGCCGCTGCTGGCTTCAGGAGAGGTGAGCACTGCTCGCCCCCCGAAGCCGGCCACTGCGGTGGCGATGGCGGCCGTATCGGTGACCACCACCACCCCAGCTGCCCGGGCTGCCCGGGCAGCATTGCTCCAGGTGTGTTCAATCAGCGTCTTCCCGGTCTCGGCCAGTAGCATTTTGTTGGGCAGCCGTTGGCTGGCCAGCCGGGCAGGAATGGCGATGATGGCAGAAGTGGACATGGGAGTGCTCGGCCGCGGGGAGAGTGACGGGGCATAGCCACAACGTCAGGAAGCATAGCGAAAGGCAGATTTTTCAGGCTTTTTCGGCCTTCCGGGTACGGCCTCGGCCCTCTATTGTCCCCCCACGGAGTGTCCCCTCGGAGGTTCTGAGATGTGTGGAATTGTCGGCTACATCGGATTTCGGCAGGCGGCTGAACGGGTCTTTGAAGGGCTGCAGCGGCTTGAGTACCGCGGCTACGACTCGTCAGGCATCGCCGTGCTCGACCACGAGGCTGAGGTCGCGGTGCAGAAGGCGGCCGGACGGCTCGACCGGCTCGAGGCGGCCCTGGCGACGGGGCTGCCCGACAGTTCAATCGGGATCGGTCACACCCGCTGGGCCACCCACGGGGCTCCGACTGACGGCAATGCCCATCCCCATCTCGGTGGTGGCTGTGCCCACGGTCAGGGGCACTCAGTCGCCGTCGTACACAACGGGGTCATCGAGAATTTCCGCAGCCTCAAGGCCCGGCTGGAGGTTGAAGGGTATGTCTTCCAGTCGGAGACCGACTCGGAGGTGATCGCGCATCTGATCGACAGCTGCCTGAAACAGATTCTGGCCGATGGTCCACGGGTGACCGACGACATCGATGACTCGCCCTGCGTCGCCGCCGTCCGCCAGGCGGTAACGCAGCTGCGTGGCACCTACGGCCTGCTGGTGCTGTTTCGGCACAAGCCCGACCTGATGGTGGCTGCCCGACTCGGCAGCCCGCTGGTGATCGGTGTCGGCGACGGCGAGTATTTCATCGCCAGCGACGCCAGTCCTTTGGCCGGCCACACCAACCGCATCGTCTATCTGGCTGACCACGAGGTGGCGGCAATCACCCGGCAGCAGTTCCGGGTGGTGCACCGCGACACCGGCCGGATCGAGCCGGCGGTGCAGCCGCTGGAGTTGGCGGCCAACGACGTTGGCCGGGGCGACTACGCCCACTTCATGCTCAAGGAGATCTATGAGCAGCCCGAGACCATCCGCGCCGCGATGCGGGGGCGGCTCGACCGTGACAACGCCACGGCGGTTTTTGGTGGCCTCAACCTGACGCCATCCCAGCTGCAGGCGATCAACCGGGTGGTGCTGACCGGCTGCGGCACCAGCTGGCATGCCGCAATGGTAGGTGAGTATCTCATCGAGGAATTCGCCCGCCTGCCCGTCGAGGTTGAGTACGCCAGTGAGCTACGCTATCGCAACCCGCCCATCAGCAAGAACACGCTGCTCTTTGCGCTGACGCAGTCGGGTGAGACGGCCGACACGCTGGCAGCCCTCCGCGAGATGAAGCGGAAGGGGCACCCGACGCTGGCAATCTGCAACACCGTCGGCAGCACCATTGCCACCGAGGCCGACGGCGGCATCTATCTGCATGCGGGGCCCGAAATCGGCGTGGCCAGTACCAAGGCCTTTACCAGCCAGTGCGTCGTGATGGCGCTGCTGGCGCTCTACTTTGGACGGCTTCGCCACATGAGCCTGGAGCAGGGGCTGGCCTATATCGAAGCCCTCGAAAAACTGCCCGATCTCGTCACGGAAGCGCTGGCTGTTGAGCCGACGGTGCGGGGGATCGCCGAACGCTACCGGAATGCCGGCACGTTTCTCTATCTGGGCCGGCAGTACAACTTCCCATTGGCGCTCGAGGGGGCACTCAAGCTCAAGGAAATCAGCTACATCCATGCCGAGGGTTACCCGGCGGCCGAGATGAAGCACGGGCCGATTGCCCTTGTCGACCCGCTTACGCCAAGCGTCTTCCTGATTCCCAAGGATGGTGTCTACGAGAAGGTGATCCTCAATCTCGAGGAGATCAAGGCCCGCAAGGGGCCGGTGATTGCCGTGGTGAGCAAGGGGGACGACCGGGTGGCCGACCTCGCCGACGAGGTCATCGAACTGCCGGCCTGTCCCGATTTTCTCAACCCGATCGTCGCCTCGATTCCGCTGCAACTGCTCGCCTATCACATCGCCTGCTTCCGCGGCTGTGATGTCGACAAGCCCCGGAACCTTGCTAAGAGCGTGACGGTGGAGTAGCGGCACCGCCGGGAAGCCTTACACCGCTGCCTGTCCAGTCGCTCCCGCTCCTGGCTTCCTGCCGCCGCGCGACTCTGAATCGCGGAAAACTCACTTCCCCTGGCGGGCGGACAGGGCATGAATGAGCTGGGCGATGCGGCGGCCGGGGGCGGTCATCGCCAGCGCTGCCAGATCGCTCGGCCGTAGCCAACGCTGGTGCCGCTTCGCCCGCGGCCGCGTGCTGACCTCGCAGCTGGTGACGCGACAGCTGATCTGGTGGTGGGTGACGGTGTAGCGGATCTCACCAACCCGCCGCGGCCGGCCGGCAGTTTCAATCCCCGCCGGAAGCTGCCGCGGAAAGTCCCAGAGCCCTTCCCACCACTCTCCCGGCTGACGCTGTTCCACGAGCAGCCGCCCACGGTGCCGCAGCGCGATCGCCGTCTCCTGGAGCCGACGAATCGTTCGTGGAGCCGGCAGGTTCGGAATTCCGTTGACCCGCTGCTGCTGCTTGGCGACGCAGACGTCCGCCAGCGGACAGGCCGGGCACCGCGGCTGGGTGGCGGTGCAGATGATCGCCCCGAAATCCATCAGGGCCTGATTGAAGCGGCCGGCCGCCCGCCGGGGCAGTACCGCGGCAGCCAGCTGCCAGAGCGGCTCTTCATCGCGGGGGCGGACCAGGGGCTGGTCATAGCCGGCCAACCGGGCCAGCACCCGCCGCGAGTTGGCCTCGATGATCGGCTCGGGCTGATCGAAGGCGATTGAGGCGATCGCCGCGGCGGTGTACCGGCCGATGCCCGGCAGCTGCCGTAGCTTGCGGGCGGTCTGCGGAAACACGCCCGCATGCTGGCTGACCAGTTGGCCGGCGGCGGCATGCAGTTGGCGGGCCCGGCGGTAATAGCCCAGCCCCTCCCAGGCCCGCAGCACGTCAGGCTCAGTCGCCGCGGCCAAGTCAGCAACGGTCGGAAATCGCTCCAGAAATCGTTGGAAATAATCGCGGACCCGCTCGACCTGCGTCTGTTGCAGCATGACCTCGCTCAGCCAGATGCGGTAGGGGTCGCGGGACCGCCGCCAGGGCAGATCACGACCTGCCCGGCGGTACCAGGTAAGCAACGGCCTGACGACGGCAGCGGGCGGCCAGGGCAGCTCGCCGCTGGCTGCCCGTAGTGGTCGATGCCGATCAGTCATGTTGCTGCCTGCTGCCACTTGCAATCCTGTCCGGTGTCGGTTCCAACCAACGACCGCAGGGGTGCCACCCGGGCCTCCCTCCACCGATTACGCCGCGATCCGCCCATGCCGAAGCCAAGCCGCCGTGACTGCTTGAAGCTGGTCCGCCGTGACCTGCCAGCGGGGCCATGTTGGGAGATTCAGCAGCCGCGGTGTGCCGTGGAAAGGCTTGATGATATCAGCGAGGTTGAGGCCATGATCGCCGGGGGCGAGACCGAAATCGCCCACGAGGAATTGGTCTGGCTGCTCTCGGATTGCCCCGATTTTCTCGAGGCCCACGTGCAGCTTGGGCTGCTGGCCTTGGAAGCCGACGACGCCAGGCTGGCCCGGGGGCACTTTGGCCGGGCCGTCGAACTCTGCACCCGGGCGGTCGCTGCGGCCGGCAGCCCGGGACCGCTGCCCTACCGGCTGGCGGGCAATCGGCCGTTCCACGAGGCCGCCAAGGGGCTGGTACACTGCCTGCTTCAACTCGGCCGGCGGAGGATGGCCGCCCAGGTCTGCCAGCAGGCTGTCGGGCTCGATCCGACCGACCCACTGGGCCTCCGCGGTCTGATTGGAGGACGACCATGAACCGGGGCAGGCTGATCGTGCTGGAGGGCATGGATGGCTCGGGCAAGTCGTCGCAGGTAGGGGCGGTGGCCCGCTGGTTGGCCGACCGCGGTCGGCAGGTGGTCAGCTGCCGCGATCCCGGCTCGACCCCGGTGGGGGATGCGATCCGGGAGATTCTCCTGCACCGGCATGATCTCCAGATGACGGCGGAAGCCGAGATGTTCCTCTACATGGCGGCGCGGTCTCAGCTGGTTCGCGAAGTCATCGTCCCGGCCCTCGAGGCCGGCAGCTGGGTGGTCTCGGATCGCTTTCTGATGAGCAACATTGTCTATCAAGGGCATGCCGGCGGACTCGACCCCGAGCAGGTTCGGCTGGTTGGTGGTCTGGCAACCGGCGGCCTCGAGCCCGATCTGACCCTGCTGCTCGACGTTGATCTCGATACGGTTGACTGCCGGCTCAACCGGCCGCTCGACCGGCTGGAGGCCCGAGGCCGCGACTACCGCCAGCGGCTACGAGATGGCTATCGCAGCGAGGCGGCCCGGGCGGCCGCCACTGTTATCGACGCCACCGCCGACTTGGCCACCGTGAGCCACCTGCTGATCGCTGCCGTGGCCGCCGCCTTTCCAGAGCTGGGCCAGCCAGAAGTGGACGGCTGACCGCTGGCGGAGACAATGACCACTGGGACGCTGAGTGACAGGACGGGTGACCATGGCCTGGCAGGGCATCGAAGGACATGACGCGATTGCCGCCCGGTTCGCGGCCGCCGAAGCAGCGGGCCGGGTCGCAGGCAGCTATCTCTTCGTCGGACCGCCGGGGGTCGGGAAGGGGGCCTTCGCCCGCGCGCTGGCGCTGGCCCTGGTCTGCGAGCGGCCTGCCGCGGGCCTCGTCGCCTGCCGCGGCTGCAGTTCCTGCGTCCAGGCAGTCGCCGGCACCCACCCCGACATCGATCTGGTCGAAAAACCGATCGACCGGGCGACGATTCCCTTGGACCTCCTCATCGGCAGTCCTGATCAGCGGCTGCGGGAAGGCCTCTGTTGGCGGCTGCTGCTGCGGCCCGCCCTCGCCCGCCGCAAGGTGGCCATCCTGCTCGACGCCGATCATCTCTCCGAGGAGGCGGCCAACTGTTTACTCAAGACCCTCGAGGAGCCGCCGCCGGGTGCCGTGATCATGCTGGTCGGCACATCGCTGCAACGGCAGCTGCCGACCATTCGATCCCGCTGCCAGACCGTGCGGTTCGGTCTGCTGCCGGCCGCCACGATTGAGCAGATCCTGAGTCGGGAATTGCAGACGCAGGGAAGTGAAACCAGCCCGGGTGAGCTCGCTGCCGCAGCGGCCGCAGCCGGTGGCAGCCTGCAGCGGGCCCGGCTGCTGCTCAGCGAAGAGGTGGCGGTGTTCCGGCAGCAGCTGATCGGCTTGCTGGAACGCCGGCCGCTGCCCGGTGTCGAACTCTCACGGGAGACCCTTGCGGTGGTCGAAGCGGCAGGCAAAGAAGCTCCGCTTCGCCGGGCCCGGCTGCGAATCATTCTGGAAATGGCCCTCGAGTTCTATCGGGCGGGGCTGAGGCAGGCGGCCGCCTACCGGGATCCGCGGCTCGCCGTGGTGGAGACCTGCCTGGCTGACACGCTGGAGGCGTTGGCGGGAATCGACCGCAACGCCAACCTCGGCATTCTGATCGACGCCTGGTCGGCCCGGCTGGAACAGGCTGCGGCTCACCGCTGAACCCCCAGCTTTCCTCGCTTGCCGCTGCGGCCGGGGATTGTCCCGCCTGGATGGCAAACTCTGCCGGTTTTTCACGGCCCGATCATTTTTCCGGTCGTTTCTGTCGATCCAGTTCTCCGGGCGGGCATGCCGTGGGCTGAGCGGGGCTGTGAGGCCTCCAGCCGGTGTGACCTGCCGCGGGTTGATTCTGATGATTCGAAGGATGACCGGAATGTCGCAGAAGCACGCGGTCGGCATTGTCGCAACATCGTTTGTCGCCGGGCTGCTGGCAACGGCCTTGGTGTTCGGTCCGCAGGAATGGTCTGCGGCATACCAGCCCTATTTCGGCTTGGCCGATGAATGGGCTGCCGCTGATCCGCCTGCCCAGCATTCGTCGCAGCCGTGGTGGCAGGCCTTGGTGTCACCAGCCACCACTGCTCCGCCCGCTACCACGAGTCAGCGGGCGTCGGGCTGGCCGTCTTGGGACACGGTCGTCGACTCGACCAGACAATTCTTCCGCCGTCACTTCGGCCCGAGGCAACCGGCCGTGACCGGCCAGCCGGCACGAGGTGCCATGGCACCTCCATTCGTCGTCACTCAGACGGTCCGCCAGCCGGGAACCGCTTTCCAGCAAACGGTGCCAACAGACGCGAGCAGCCAACGCCCCAGCTTGATGGCCGCGACGCCGAAGCCTTCAGATTTACCGGCGGACTCACCGCGGCCGGAGTCTGACCGCCGGCAGCCCCGCCCGATGACGCTGACGCACGATGAGATGGCATCGCTCGAGCGGCTTGCCAACCGTGGCGGCCCGGGAGAGGTGGCTGTGACCGCCTTCAGCCGGAAGCCCACAGCTGTGGCTGCGGTCGATCAGCGACAGCCGTCGGCGAGCGAGGCCACCCCGACACTGACGGCGATCGCGTCTGCTGGCGTCGCAGCCGCCGAAGCTGCGACTGCGGCGAACGGGGAGGGCACGGCAGAACCGGGAGCCATCGCTCCCGAAACCGCCCCGGCAACACCACGTTCAGAACCGCAGGTGACCACGCCAGCAACGGTGCAAGCGGACACGGCGGCGGCCACCCAGGGGCATGTCGCCCGCGAAACCGAGATCGCGTCGCCGGAATCGCTGCGGGCACTGGTTTCTCGCACCCAGTCGGAGGCTGCCGCGGTCGCGGCGGCGGCCGAGGCTGACTCAACCGCCAGCGTGACAGCCACCGCCGCGGCGGTGACTCCAGCCAAGCCGGCAACCGACGCACCCGCAGCTAACGCCCCGTCTGCTCCACCGCCGGTCAAGCCGATCAGCCGGGCGGAGGGAACCGCCCGCGGGCTGCAGTCAGCCGCGGCCGCGCTTGAGCGGGTTGAGCAGCAGGCCGTGCAGAGCCTGCTGACCCGCACCCTGGGCAAGACGACACCTCCACCCAGCCCGACACCGCCCAAACAGGCGGCTGCCCCGCAGACAGTGCGGCAGCCGTCGCCGATGAAAACAAAGGTGGACAGGCCGATCCGTCGACCATCACGCTGGGAGGATGAAGCTGAGGAGCCGCTGCGGCTGGAGCCACGCCATGCCCGCCCCCAGACGGCCACAGCCCCCGCGCCACCGCTGCGGCTCGATTCGATCGGCAAACCTGTTCAGCCCCCGGCAACGGCCTCGCTTCCGCAGGCCGGGCCGGCCGACGGCACCACCGCCTGGGTTGATCCCGATGGCGAGGATTGGGCTGAGGCAGTCACCAGCTCCACCTCCACGACCCGCCAACCGGCATCCGCTGAGACCCCACGAGAGCGAATCCTCCGGCGGCTCTCCGACAATCGGGAGAATGTCGCTGTGACTCCGGACGAGACTTCGGCGTTGCCCCCGGCACCAGAGCCACCGGTCACTGAGGCTCTGCCAACGACCGACGTGAATAACGAACCACCCGTCAAGCGGCTGCTGGAACGACTGCGACCGGCCGAACGGCTGCGGGACCGATTTGGCCAGCGTGACCGCCGCAACGAGCCACCGCTACCGCAGTCGGCTGCGCCGCAGACGGCGTGGCCACCGCCCACCGAACTGCTGCGGCAGCTTGACGCACTGGCCGCGGAGGCCTCTCCGCGGCCTGCGGTCTATCAGGGGGTACGGGACTGGGTGGACAACACGACCGCGGCGGTGAACGGCGTGCTGGTCACCGAGGGTCCACATGCTCCGGCAGCCAGTGCGGCGGTTGCCCTCCTCGCCGACTGTGTGCCGTCCGGCATGGCCATCGCCGATCAGCTCGACGATGCCGATGCCGACACCGCGAGTGAACTGCGGCGAGTGGCCTTTGCCGTCAAGCGGCGGGCGGTTGCCTGGCAGGCTGCTGCGATGCTGGCGGCGCAGTGGCGGGCAGGTGTGGCCGGTGAGGCTGGCCTGGCCGAAACAGAGCAGGCGACCGTCGATCTGGTCCATCTGCTGGCGGCTGTCGAGCGATTCGAGGCTGATCCCCGTTCGACTCAGGCTGCCGAAGTACAGCAGGCTATCCAGGGTGTAACTGCGGTCAATCCTGCCGAAAGCGGAGCCATCGCCCGGGCCATCAGCAATCACTATGCAGCGGCCAACCTGCGGGTCTCGCTGCAGGAAAAATTCCTCACGCTCCTGATGCCTGAGACCACCAGCCGGGCCGAAGCCGTGCGCGAGACCGTGCTGGGGCGGCTGGTCCGGGGCCGCCGGGTCGTTGAGCAGACAACGTCGATCCGACTCACCCCCGACCCCGATGAGATTTGCTTCGATCTGGTGGTCGCCGGCGATGTCTCGACCTACGCCATCACCGACACGGGGCCAATCTCGATGGCTTCGCGGGGGACTGGCCAGTTCACCGTGCAGAAGCCGGTCAAGATCTGTCAGCAGGGCCTGGTCGTCGGCCCGGCGACTGCCTCGGCTTCAAACCGGGCCCGGCTGATGAATGTTTCGACCAGCTTCGATTCGGTGCCGCTGATGGGGTCTCTGTTGCGGACGCTGGCCCGCAACCAGCATGCCGAGAACCTGCCGGCCGCCAACCGAGAGGTGGCTCAGAAGATCATCTGGCAGTCGTGCCGGCAGACCGATGAAGAGTCGGAACGGAAGTTTGCAGAGCTGGCCGGCATGGTCGAAGAAAAGGTCTGGAATCCCCTCGTGCAGCTGGGGCTGAATCCATCCCCGTTCATGGAAACCACCGAAGATCGGGCGATCCTGCGGCTCCGGCTGCATGCCGATGCCCAGCTGGCCGCCCATACGCCGCGGCCGCGGGAGCCCGAGAACAGTCTGCTGGGGGTGCAGATCCATCAGTCGACTCTCAACAACGCCTTCGACCGGCTCAACATTGGTGGGCACCGGCTGTCACTGGAGGACCTGTTCGTGCGGGTGCAGAAGCGGCTCGGGCTGGAACCAAAGGTGCCGGAGGATATTCCCGAAGGTGTTTCGGTGACCTTCGAGGCGGTCGATCCCCTCCGGGTGGAGTTCGCCGACGGTCTGGTCGAGGTCCGGGTGGCGATTGATGCGCTCGAAAGTGGCCGCCGTGACTGGTACGACGTGATCGGCCGGGTCAGCTACAAGCCGGTGCTGGTCGGAAATCGGGTGTTGCTTGAGCGAGACGGGCCGATTCGGATCGGCGGCCCCGGTCATCGGGGCCGGATTGAATTTGCGTTGCGGACGATCTTCGGCAAGATCTTTCCCAAGGAACGGCCACTGCCGGTGCTGCCCAAAAAGATCACCGAGCATCCGCGGCTGCAGGAGCTGGTGGCCGCCCAGGCGGTCAGCTGGGATGGCTGGTTTGCGCTGGCGCTGGCCGACCCGTTCCCGCAACAGCTGGAGACAGCTGCGGCTGTGGGGCAGGAGCCGGCGGCCCGGCGGTGAGAAGCTGACGGGGCACTGGCCGGGCTGCCGCGGTCCGCGTGGGTTGAAACGATCAGCCCTCGCCCTGACAATCCGGCGGTCAACCCTTCTCTCCGCCTCCCGAAAGGATGCCGCCGTGTCGCAGTCTGCCGCCGCGTTTCGCACCGAATCTGACAGCATGGGCCAGGTGCAGGTGCCTGCTGACCGCTACTGGGGGGCGCAGACCGAGCGGTCACGCGACAACTTCAAGATCGGCGTCGATCGATTTCAGTGGGGCCGGGCGGTCAAGCGAGCCCTCGGCGTTCTGAAGAAGTCGGCGGCCCTCGCCAACGGTGACCTCGGCCAGCTGCCGGCCGACAAGGTGAAGCTGATCGTGCAGGCGGCGGATGAGGTGATTGCCGGGTCGCTCGATGACCACTTTCCGCTGGTCGTCTTTCAAACCGGCAGCGGCACCCAGTCGAACATGAACGCCAACGAGGTGATCGCCAACCGGGCCATCGAGCTGGCCGGTGGTGAAATGGGTTCGAAGCAGCCGGTTCATCCCAACGATGACGTGAACCGGGGCCAGTCCTCGAACGACACCTTTCCGACGGCGATGCACATTGCCGCCGTTGAGACGATTCACGACCGGCTGCTGCCGGCGGTCCGGCAACTGCGTGACACGTTCGCCGAGCTGGAAACCCAGTACGCTGACATCGTGAAGATCGGCCGCACCCACCTGCAGGATGCCACGCCGATCACCCTCGGGCAGGAGATTTCAAGCTGGCGGGCCCAGCTCGATGACCGGCTGGCCGGGATTGACCGGGCCCTGCCTGGTCTCTACGAGCTGGCGATCGGTGGCACGGCCGTCGGCACGGGGCTGAACGCCCATCCCAAATTCGGCGACACCACGGCCGCCTACATCGCCAAGGAAACCGGGCATCCGTTTATCTCGGCGGCAAACAAGTTTGCGGCCCTCGCCGCCCATGACGCCCTCGTCGAAGTCAGTGCTGCCGAGCGGGGTCTGGCGATGGCCCTGCTGAAAATCGCCAACGACATCCGCTGGCTGGCCAGTGGGCCGCGGTGCGGCATCGGCGAGATCACCATCCCCGAAAACGAGCCAGGCAGCTCGATCATGCCGGGCAAGGTGAACCCGACCCAGTGCGAGGCCCTGACCATGGTCTGCGCCCAGGTCTTCGGCAACGATGCGACCGTCGCCTTTGCCGGTAGCCAGGGCAACTTCCAGCTCAACGTCTACAAGCCGGTGATGATCCACAACGTGCTGGAAAGTGCCGACCTGATCGCCGACGGCTGCGACTCGATGCGACTGCACTGTGCCACCGGTATTGCCCCCAACCTGGCCCGCATCCAGCAGCACCTCGATGAATCACTGATGCTGGTGACGGCCCTCAACACCCACATCGGCTACGAGAATGCGGCCAAGATCGCCAAGAAGGCCCACGCCGACGGCTCGAGCCTGAAAGAGGCGGCCGTCGCCCTTGGCCTGCTCACGGCCGAGCAGTATGACGAATGGGTGGTGCCGGTGGAGATGACCCAGCCGCTGGCGACCTGAGCGGCAGTGGTCCGCGGCTGCCAAGGGATTCAGAAGATTGGTTCCGGCGGCGGTGCCGCTTTTCTTGCTGTGAATGAGGTTTGACGATGGCTCCTGAAACGACTGCCCTGCAAAGTGGATCACTTTCCCGCCGGGCCTTCACCAGGCTGGGGCTTGTCGGCGGGGCGGTGCTGGCTGCCCCCCGAGTCACCCGGGCGCGACGGCTGGCCGAGGAGACGATTATCGGTGAGGGCGAACACCGGTTTCGGGTGCGGCATCAGTTTCCGCAGCTGCCCGATCGCTTCAGCTGGCAGACAACGCACGGGGTCGCCCTCGACAAGGCGGGCAACCTCTATGTGATTCACGAGGGCAAAAAACAGCAGAAGGATCACCCGGCGATTTTTGTCTTCGATCCGCAGGGCAGGTTTGTGCGGGCCTTTGGCAGCCAGTTCCAGGGGGGCGGTCACGGCATCGAGGTGCGGCAGGAGGGGAGCGAGGAGTTCCTCTACGTCTGTGCCTATCAGCAGGTGAAG
>Ga0180433_10008128_pt1 | contig 13174 bp, 12 predicted proteins | sample SS_ome_8_FD_132980 | JGI IMG/M metagenome (GOLD analysis project Ga0180433, IMG submission 132980) | Hypersaline lake sediment archaeal communities from the Salton Sea, California, USA - SS_1_D_1 metaG | ecosystem: Environmental > Aquatic > Non-marine Saline and Alkaline > Hypersaline >... | reverse complement strand
GTCGATAAAGGCGGCTATCCCCCCTGTTTTCTGTGCTTCGGCTATGATGTGCAGGGCTACAGTGGTCTTACCCGAGGCCTCCGGGCCGAATATCTCAACCACTCTTCCTCGTGGAACACCGCCTATCCCAAGTGCGAGGTCCAAGGAAAGGGCCCCCGTGGGTATGCAAGAAATCTGGAAGCGATGGTTATCCTGCCCCAGTTTCATCACCGAGCCCTTTCCGTACTGCTTTTCAATCTGCATTAACGCCATATCAAGGGCCTTCTGTTTCTCCACCTTCATCCTCCTGATCTCTAAAGTCTAAGGTCCACATCTCCATTTACGATTTAACTGTTTTTATGCATTTCGTCTTATTGCCACGCTCATAATTATATTTCTGCGAAGTGACATCATAACCCTTGGGATTACTGAAATACATACTTTGATTGAATCGCGTAAGCGATAGCGCCGTACTCGGCGCGACGGTGCCTGTGCCTACACATTTCCTAATGTGGGGGCCTGGCACGTTTCATCTGAGAAGGTCGTAGTGGTAATAGCAGGCGCTGTCGCTTACGCGATGCAATTATTGTAGCGGGAGTCGTTTATCCAAGCTTGGTTAGGCGGGCGATATACATGCCCTCCATAGAGTGTATATGGGGCATGAGCTGGATGTGCCCCGAGCTTCCTGCCCCTACACTGAACGGCTCGGGAAGATGGGAAGCCAGTTCGATCAGGCGGAAATCACTATGCTTGGATGTGAACCTGTCTAATACAGAGGTCGTTTCCTCCCGGGTGAAGGTGCACACCGAATAAACAAGGATGCCGCCCGGGCGAAGGTTTTCCGCGCACCTGTCGAGCAGCTCCAGCTGGGCATCGGCCAGGGGTGGAAGATCTTCCAGGCGCCTGCGCCATTTAAGCTCAGGGTTGCGCTGCAGCGTGCCCAGGCCGCTGCAGGGAGCATCCAGCAGCACCGCGTCCACATCTTCGTCCAGGAGGTCTCCAAGGCGCGCGGCGTCCCCCTCCTTGATTTCGATATTGTCCAGCCGCTGGCGCGATACAGCCCTGGCCAGGGCCATCAGTCTCTTAGGGTTTTTATCAAGTGCTATTATCTTGCAGTCCTCCCCACCCAGCAAGGCGAGGTGAGTGCTTTTGCCTCCGGGGGCGGCGCAGGCGTCCACCACAGTGCTTCCGGGTGACGGATCCAAAGCGTGGCTTACCAGCATAGAGCTCTCGTCCTGCACCACGCAGCAGCCTTTCTCCAGTAAATCCATGATCGTTTCGTGGGGAAGAACGACTTCTACAAGGGACTCTTGCAGGTATGGTGAGGCTTGGGCCTCTCCTCCATGGTTTACGATCTCCTCCATCAAGTCATCCCTGGTCATCAAGGAGGTGTTAACCCTCAAGGTAATGGTGGGAATGTTGTTATCGGCGATGCATAACGCCTCGGCCTCCTCTCCCGTTATTTCCTCTAAAAGGTATTCCACAAGCCAGCGCGGATGGGAATGGTTGATCTCCAGATAATCCACCAGGTCCTCTCTTGGCGGCCACAACAGTGTGTCTATACCCTCTGCCGCTTTTCGCAACACGGCGTTGATAAAAGAGGCCGCGCCCCGGTTGAGAAGCCTCTTGGCCACCTCGACCGTCTCATTGACAGCAGCATGTTGAGGTATGCGCATCATGGAGAGTTGATATATCCCCATGCGCAGCATATCCAGAACCTCGGGTTGTAAGCGCTGCAGGGGTCTGCGGGAGTAAGAGCTGATAATATAATCCAGCTTGTTACGATGGCGCTGTATCCCGTAGGTCAACTCCGTCACCAGGGCACGATCCCTTCGGTCAAGATCGCTCTCATCCAGCCGATATCTCAGTAGCAGGTTCAGGTATCCCCCGCTGCTGTTGACCCTGCGGGTCAGTTCATAGGCGATATCTCTGGCATCAGTCATGGCGACTCTATCCTGTTGTCCCTGTTGCCCATGTTATCCCTTCTACCTGGGCTTCATGTAACGGAGCCCTCCTGGGATGTCGCTTCGAAACACTCTCCCAATTCCAGATGGTAACCGCGCAGGAACTCGTCGGAGCTCATTACTTTTTTGCCCTCTGGCTGCAGCGTTTCCAGCCTAAGGGCTCCCTCTCCGGCCTTCACTAGCAAGTGAAATTTTCCCTGTACTACAATGGTCCCTGGCGGCGACTTGCCCCCTCCGGCAGTCGGCATCGCTCGCAAGACCTTCAATCTCTTACCGCGAAAATAAGTGTATGCTCCCGGGCTGGGACTAAGGGCTCGTACCTGGTTGAAAACGGTACGTGCCTTTCCTGACCAGTCTATGAGCAGCTCCCTCTTGTTTATAGGCTCTGCGTAGGAAGCCTCGTTTTCATCCTGAGGGTGGGGGGTTATCTCCCCTGAAAGATAGGCCGGCAGCCTGGAAACGAGCAGCCTTCCTCCCAGGACCGCCAGTTTACTGGCCAGCGAACCGGCATCCTCCTCCTCCCCTATCTCCATTTTTTGCTGATATATTATGGGACCGATGTCCAGCCCCCTCTCCATGAGCATCAGGGTGACTCCGGTGATATCTTCTCCATCCATAAGAGCCCTTTGCACCGGGGAAGCTCCTCTGTATCGAGGCAAGAGTGAGGGGTGGACGTTCACACATCCACCGGGAGGGAGCTGTAGGAGAGCGGGAGGCAGCAGTTCCCCGTAATCCGCCAGTAGGATGACCTCGGGCTGCGCCGCCTTCAGAGTATCAAGGAAAGTGTCCTCGGAGATGCTGTGTGGCTGTATCACCGCTATGCCGCTTTCTTTGGCAAAGAGCTTTACCGGGGTAGGCCGCAGGCGTCGTCCCCGCCCGCCTGGACGGTCGATGCGGGTTATCACAGCTTGGGGTATGAACTCGTTTTCGACCAGGACTTCCAGGATATTCCTGGAAAACTCACCGCTCCCGAAAAAGAAGAATCTCAAGGCCGATACACTCCCTCGCTCAATTAAAACAGCGATGTTTATTATCTATATTATATTAATCCGGCCGCCTGAGACCCCATACTTCAGGTGGGGATTATTCACATTGGGTAGGTTCGGCTAGAGGATATGTTGCTCGTCCTGGGGAGCCTGGAGAGTAGGCTGACAAGCCTGCAGCGCCTCTAGGGCGTCTACGCGGCACTCCCTATCCGTTCTGTCCAGGATGAGCTTCCCATCCAGGTGATCGGTCTCGTGTTGAAATACACGGGCTATCCAACCCTCGGCTTTCACGGTCACTTTCTCGCCGTTTATATCCAGGTATTCCATCTCGATAATCTCGCTTCTTTCCACGGGTACTCCCACCCCCGGAAGGCTGAGACATCCCTCCACATCTTGCGTGGTTTCATCCGACCTGGAGATAATGTGGGGGTTGATACAGGCCTCTATATCCCCCTCGAACTCGTAAATGAACACCCTTTTAACCACGCCAATCTGATTGGCGGAAAGACCCGCGCCTCCAGGCTTGGGCAGAGTGTCTATGAGGTCTTTGATGAGTGAGGCGACATCCGGGTTTATCTCCTCGACTTCAGGGCAATGCTCTTTGAGGACCGGGTCTCCGAATGTCCTTATGGGCAACACGGCCATCGATCAACACCTCCAGCTCCATGTTACCGTCTCTCCCCTACTGTTTACCATGAGATTCTTCAGGCAGGATACTAGAGACCCGCTTCCTTACGCAGGGTATCCGCCAAGTCTGTATGCTCCCAATGGAAATCCTTGTCCACCCTGCCGAAGTGACCATAGGCAGCCGTTTTCTTATATATGGGGCGGCGCAGGTCCAGGTCTCTTATGATGGCGGCAGGTCGCAGATCGAAGTGTTCTAAGATGAGCTTTTCTATAGTGTCTATGCCCACTTTTTCGGTGCCGAAGGTCTCCAGCATGATGGATACGGGATGGGCCACGCCTATAGAGTATGCCAGCTGCAGCTCGAAACGGTCCGCAAGGCCGGCAGCGACCACGTTCTTGGCTACATACCTGGCAGCGTAAGCAGCGGAGCGGTCGACCTTAGTGGGATCCTTGCCGGAGAAACATCCCCCTCCATGTCGGGCCGTTCCGCCGTAGGTGTCAACGATTATCTTACGCCCCGTAAGGCCGGTATCCCCCATGGGGCCACCGGTCTCGAACTTGCCGGTGGGATTGACAAGGATGCGTATATCCTTGCTCCATAGCTCCTCCGGGATAACAGGGTGGATAACGTGTTCGATTATATCCGGCTTTATCAAGCCCTCGATATCAACGTTGGAGCGGTGCTGGGCCGAGATGATCACGGTATCCACACCGATAGGCTTCCCGTCCTCGTACTCCACCGTGACCTGTGATTTTCCGTCAGGCCTCAGGTAAGGCAGGATTCCGGCTTTACGGACCTCCGAGAGACGGTGAGCAAGTTTGTGGGCAAGGAGGATTGGCATGGGCATGAGTTCTTCTGTTTCATTACAGGCAAAACCCACCATCATGCCCTGGTCCCCGGCTCCCAGGGAGTCCAGCTTCTCATCATCCATGTCTCCCAGCCTCTCCTCCAAGGCATGGTCCACGCCCTGTGCGATATCCGAGGACTGGGGATCTATGGAGACCACAACACCGCAGGTCTCATAGTCGAAGCCGTACTTGGCCCGCGTATAACCGATATCCTTGATAGTATTCCTCGCGATGGTGGGGATGTCCACATAGGTTGCAGTAGTTATCTCCCCCGCCACCATGACCAGGCCCGTGGTCACCAGGGTCTCCACGGCTACCCTGCCGAATGGATCGTCCGTCATGACGGCATCGAGTATGGCGTCGGATATCTGATCGGCTATCTTATCCGGGTGTCCTTCAGTTACTGATTCCGAGGTGAACAGGTAGTGCTTGGACACGTTTTCTCCTTTCATCTTATATCGTGATTTGCTCTAGAAGGTTTTCCTTTCCGTGCAAGAAGGTTTGAATCCCCTATTTATAGATAAATATCAGGAGTATGGTGGTGATAACGAAAATGACCGCGCTGGCGATGGTTATCCTGTCCAGGTTTTTCTGTACTATCTGTGTTCCTCCCGATCCGGAGAAAGAAGACCCGCCGAAGGCGCCGGAAAGACCGCCGCCCTTGCCCGAGTGCAATAATATGAAGATAATCATGGAAAGGGCCGAGGCGAAAAATAAGGCCGTTACGATCACTTCTAGAACTACCATACTCAATAACTCCTTTATCCAGGGAAACATTCTACCACAGGGTGAGGTACGGCGAGAAGAATCTGGGTTGCTTCCATAGACGTAACCGCGGGACGTTTCCTTGGTCAGGCCTGGAAAGAAACGATAGCCGCAAAATCCTCGGCCTTAAGGCTGGCGCCCCCCACAAGGGCGCCGTCTACATCATCCATGTCCATGAGTTCCGAGATATTTCCCGGTTTCACGCTGCCACCGTAGAGGATGCGTATATCTTCCGCGACAGCATCACTGTATAAGTCCGCGATTTGTCCGCGTATAAAAGAGGTCATGTCCTGGGCATCCTGGGGCAGTGCGGTCTTGCCTGTACCGATGGCCCATATGGGCTCGTATGCGATGACCATCTCCGCCAACTCGTCCTCGCTCAACGGGGCCAAGTCCGCCTGCAGTTGTCCTTCCACTTTTCTTCTGGCCTCACCCTTCTCCCTCTCTTCTAGGGTCTCGCCCACGCAGAGTATAGGGACCATGCCGGCATCCAATACAGCGCGCAGCTTACGTGCGATAAGGCCGTCGCTTTCCTCCATGATCTCGCGGCGCTCCGAATGGCCCACTATCACATAATCAACCGCTATGGCCTTGAGCATCAGGGGGGATATCTCTCCTGTGAAGGCTCCCTGGGGTTCGGGATAGACGTTCTGGGCTCCCAGCTTGATGTCGCCTCCGGCCTCTTCCAGGACGTGGGAGACGTCGCTTAAAGCGGTGAAAGGAGGGCAGACGATTATCTCCCTAACCTCAAGGTCTTTCACCCGCTCGGCCAGGTCTCTGACCAGATCCACCGCTTCCTGGTTATTCTTGTGCATCTTCCAGTTACCGGCGATTATTGCTTTTCTCATCTTCTTCTACACCCTCTCATGTATCGATGTCCTGCAAAACCTCCACTCCCGGCAGGCTCTCGCCCTCCAGGAGCTCCATGGCCGCCCCCCCTCCAGTTGAGATGTGGGTAAAGCCTTCCTCCAAACCATACATCTTTATAGCGGCTATGGTATCGCCGCCTCCGGCCACGCTTACCGCAGGCGATGCGGCTATGGCCTCGCCTACTCTGCGTGTCCCCTCTGCGAAAGGTGCCCATTCAAAAACCCCCATGGGCCCGTTCCAAAAGATGGTCTCGGCCTCGTCGATACGTCCTACATACTTTTCAATGGTGCGGGGACCGATATCCAGGCCTTGCCAATGCGCTGGGATGTCCTCTTTATCCACCAACCGGGTATTGGCCGCCTCATCGAAGGTTTCGGCTATCACCAGGTCCTCGGGCAGCAGCAGCTCGGCCCTTGCCTTTTTAGCATGCTCTATTACCTCCTCGACCTCCGGAATCATTTCCTCCTCGAATATGGAATCGCCTATCTTCAGTCCCTGGGCCTTCATGATGGTATAACACATGCCACCTCCGATGAGGAGCACGTCCACCAGCTGCATGAAGCACTTCAGTACTTTCAGTTTGTCCCCTATCTTACTGCCTCCAAGCACGGCCACGAAGGGCCTGGCGGGATTGTTTAGCAGGCCCTCTAAGGTCACCAATTCCTTCTCCATGAGCAGGCCGGCCACCGCCGGCAGGAGCTCCGCTACACCCACCGTGGAGGCGTGGGCGCGGTGGGAGGCCCCAAAGGCATCGTCCACGTATATCTCTCCCAGGCGGGCCAGAGAGGCAGCGAGAACAGGGTCGTTGGAGGTCTCCCCGGGGTCGAAACGCAGGTTCTCAAGCATGACCACATCGCCGTGCGACATCTTGTCACAGACCCGCTCCACCTCCCCTCCCACCACATGGTCAAGTTTACGTACCTCAATACCCAGCAGTTCTCCCAGATCATCGGCTACGGAATTCAGACGCAGGGACTCCACAACTTCTCCCTTGGGCCGGTCAAGATGGGACATCAAAACCACCGAGGCCTTTTGGGCTAGAAGGTACTCTATGGTGGGTAGGGTGGACCGGATACGGGTGTCGTCAGCTACTTTCCCCTCATCGTTCAGGGGGACGTTTAAGTCTGCCCTGAGCAGTATTCTCCTGCCGGATACGTCGATATCTTCTATAGTCTTTTTACGCATCCATTCTCCTGTTCAGCCTAGAAGAATACCCACCAGGTCGACCAGGCGGTTGCAGAAACCCCACTCATTGTCGTACCAGGATATCAGTTTGCACGTCTTTCCCGAGCTCATGCTCATCAATGAGTCGAAAACGGAGGAGTAGGGATTTCCGATAATGTCCACGGAGACTATGGGGTCCTCTATATACTGCAGTATCCCCTCGAGGGGACCCTGCTCCGAGGCTTTTCGCATGGACTCGTTTATCTCCTCGGCGCTGGCTTCCTTGGATAGAATAGCGGTAAGGTCAACCACACTGCCGTCAACCACGGGAACTCGCATGGCGATACCGTCCATCTTTCCTTCGAGCTCCGGCATAACGATACCGATGGCCCGGGCCGCTCCGGTGGAGGTGGGTATGATGTTTGCGGCAGCCGCCCTGGCCCTTCTCAGGTCCTTGTGCTGCAGATCCAGAATACGCTGATCGTTGGTATAAGCATGTATCGTGGTCATGTAACCGGACTCCACGCCGAAGTTTTCTACCAGCACTTTTACCACCGGGGCCAGGCAGTTGGTGGTGCAAGATGCGTTGCTCACGATATCATGCTTCGCCGGGTCATAGAGGTTGTCGTTAACTCCCATTACCAAGGTGAGATCGGGATCGGTGGCTGGCGCGGTGATGATTACCTTGGATGCTCCAGCCTCCAGGTGCTTAGCCGCATCCTCCCGTTTGCGGAAAAGCCCGGTTGCCTCGATGACCACCTCGACTCCCAGCTCCTTCCAGGGAAGTTTGGCGGGATCCTTCTGTGAGAGGACTGTTATCTCCTTGCCATCCACGACGATAGCGTCGCCTGCGGCCTCAACCGTGCCGTCATACCTGCCGTGTACGGTATCGTACTTGAAGAGGTGCGCCAGTGTTACCGAGTCCGTGAGGTCGTTGACGGCCACAGTATCTATGTCACTACTCTTGGCCGCGCGTAGAAAAATCCGGCCGATCCTTCCGAAACCGTTTATGCCGACCTTGACCGCCATTCTATCTACCTCCTTTTGATCCTCTTCCCGTTTCACAGGGGAAAGTCGCTGTTTTTAAATGCATACTTAGAAATTATAAGCAAAAACATAAGAAGATAAACCCCTTATCGGCTTTTTCACATGCGGGAGGCGATGCGGTGGATGCGTAAAAGGCGGTGGTATGCCGCCGACTTGCTGATAGGAGGCTGCAAGTAGCCCCCCAATTCTCTAAGGCTGGCTTCCGGATACTCCATGCGAACCAGGGCGATCTCCCGCAGCGAGCTGGGCAGTTCCTTCAACCCCAGGGAGTCATCGATATGACGGATATCCTTCAACTGTCTCTGTGCAGCGTCCACGGTGCGCTCCAGGTTGGCCGTCTCGCTGTTGACACGGCGGTTGACCCTCTCCCTTAGTTCACGCACGATAGCATCGCTCTCCAGACGCAGTGCCGCCTTATGGGCTCCCAGCAAGGCCAGGAGGTTCACCTGGTCGCCTCGGCTCTTGCTGTACACTACGTACATCTTTCTGCGCATGTTGGTGTGCAGGTTGAGATCATATCTCGACGAGAGGGAGCAGAGGTCCTCCGCCATCTCGGCGTGCTGGATGTTGATCTCCAAGTGAGCCGGCTGTTCTGGGCGGCTTATATAGCCACCCCCGAGGAAGGCCCCTCTCAAATAGGATATACCGCAGCAATAGCTGCGTGACAGACTTGCGGGTAATCCGAGCACCGGCCGCATGCGATTATCCAGCAGGCCCAGTTCGTTCAATATCTGGGTCAGCCTCTCCCCCTCCTCGAGAAAGAGGTAATAGCAGTTATGCCCCCTGAGGCGAGGCGCTTTCTCTACCCTCAACTCCGGGGTAAAGTCGAACAACTGCTTGAGATAGGTGAATATCTTTCTGGCCACAGCTGCGTTCTCGCTCTCCGTATGCAGGGCCAATTGGTGGGGACCAACCAGGTGCAGGGCTCCCTCCATATGCAGCAGCGCGGAGAGCTCAGCCAGTTTGCAGCATTGCCTGGAGGGTATTAAGCGTGCCAGTTCGTCTTTGACCTCTGTGGAAAAAGGCATTTATCACCTTCGGCGGATATCTCTGTGGCGTATATTGGCGGTCCAATCCATATCCTTTAGGCGGGAGGACAGTTCCTCCACCATGACCACGGAGCGATGGCGTCCCCCGGTACAGCCGAAGGCCAGGGTCATGTACCTTCTCCCCTCTCGGATAAAGCGGCTTTTCAGGAACTGCATGAGTGCTACCGTTCTGTCCAGAAACTCCTGGCTGTCCTCTTGCTCGAGGATATAATCTTTCACTTTGCTGTCCGTGCCGTTCAGGTCGCGCAAACCCTCTACCCAGAAGGGATTGGGAAGAAAGCGCAGGTCGAATACCATGTCAGCGTCCAAGGGAAGGCCGAATTTATAGCCGAAGGATATCAGGCTCACCTCCAGGGGCACGGCCTGGCCCTCGGCGCTGTACAGGTTGGTAAGCTGTTCCCGTAGTTGGTATATATTGGACTTGGAGGTATCGATGACCGTGTCCGCCCGACCCCTCAGGGTCTGGAGCAGCTCTCGTTCCTTGGCGATACTTGTGGAGATACCGCCCTTGGCCTGGATGGGGTGAGAGCGCCGGGTCTCCTTGAACCTCCTAATCAGGGTGGCATCGTCGGCTTCCAGAAAGATGATGCGATAGAATATGCCCCCGCGGTCCATCTCGGCCAGGGACTCGTTGAGCTCATCGAAGAATTCTCCTCCACGCACGTCGATGACCGCGGCCAGATGGTCTATCTTGCTGTCGGACTGGGAGGACAGCTCCACCATCTTCAGCAGCAGGGAGGGCGGGAGGTTATCCACACAATAGTATCCCAGGTCCTCCAGGCTCTTAATGGCGATTGATTTCCCCGCTCCGGAAAGCCCGGTGATGATGGTGATCTCCAGTTATACCAACCTCCCTATGACGCAGTTTTCCCAAGCTAATTATACTAATTAATCCATCGGAATGTAGAATTTGGAAGTTTAAGGAAAGAGGCGTATTCCAACTCTTAATCTTTGATCATCTTAAAGAGATGGGAACTCCCTCGAAGCCCAGGAGCCATATCTTCATGTTGGGATGGCCTCCATACCCTCCCGGTGTCCCGTCGGATTTGATAACGCGGTGACAGGGGATGATTATGGGGAAGGGATTACTGCTCATGATGTTCCCTACCGCACGTGCGGCGCCGGGCTTACCCGCCATGGCAGCCACCTCGCCGTAAGATAGGGTTTCTCCTATTGATATGTGGATTACTTCCCTCAAAACCGCTTCCGCAAAGGGAGGTTGTTCTACATAATTCTCAAGCACGCTGCAGGCGAAAGCATCGGGTATCGCTTTTCCCTGGAAGTACCTCTCGATAGCAAGCAGCAATTGCGATATTCTCCTGGGAGGCTGTCCGCTCTTGGCTGTCTTTACTGTCTTATGTCCCGTGAGGGATATACCCAGGGGCATGTCGTCCTTTACGAAGATGCGTATCTCGCCCAAAGGCGAATCCATGGCATAGAACATCAGACCTCCCATTGCCTACCTCCTGCTGCCTATGCGTCACTGCTGGCGGGATGAAACCGATTATACACGTTTACCGCCGAGCGCCGGTCCATAAAGCTCAGGCCCTGCAGGTCCTGCAGGGGAGCGTCGGCTATCCTGGACAGGCTGCCGTAATGGCGCAGCAGGGAACTCTTCCTTTTAGGCCCTATGCCCGGGATGTCATCAAGAGCCGAGCGTCGGGTCCTTTTGGCCCGCTGCTGGCGGTGGTACTCCAGGGCATAGCGATGGGCCTCGTCCCTGATGCGCTGAAGCAGATGTAGGGCCTCGGAATCCCGCGGCAGCAATAGCGGTGCTATCCGCCCGGGCAGGTAGACCTCCTCCATGCGTTTGGCCAGAGCGGCTACCTCGATGTCCTTACGGTCGTGCCGCTTCAAGGCTTTCATGGCAGCGCCTAACTGCGCCTCGCCGCCATCGATGAGCATCAGGTCTGGTTTCTTATGGAAGGAATCCAGTTTTATTCTCCCGTTATCCTTACCTTCCCGCTCATCGGGCGGCAGATTATCCAGCTTTGTCAGGCGCCGTTCCAGCACCTCCTCCAGCATGGCTGCATCGTTGGGGCCCTCCACCCATTTGATACGGAAACGCCGGTAATCCTTTCTTGCCGGAATCCCTCCCTCGTAGACCACCATGGATCCCACCGCGTCTTGCCCCCCGAGATTGGAGATATCATAGCATTCCATACGATAAGGCAGGCTCTTCAACTCCAGGCCCTCATAGATGCCGTTTACCGCTCTGGATATCCATCCCAGGTCGCTGGCCTGCTTAGTGAGATATACATCCAGGGCGTGTCGGGCGTTCTCCAGCACTCTCTCCACCATCCGCCGTTTCTCGCCACGTTGTGGGACCAATACCCTTATCCTGTGTCCGCTCTTCTCTCTCAGCCATTCCTCCAGGAGCTCCTTCTCGGAATCTTCAATGGCATGGGAGAGAAGAATTTCTTTGGGAAAGTAGGTGGCCTGGAAATAGAACTGGGGCAGAAAAGCGGCCAGAATATCCCCTTCCTGTTTAAGGCTGGGAAGATCGGTGAAAAAGTCCTTCTTGCCCAGTATCTTGCCGCCGCGCACGTAGAAGACAGTTACGCAGGCGTCGAGCTCGCTGCGGTAGACGGAGAAGATATCCTGGTCCCCCTCCTTAAGGGAATGGGCTTGCTGCCGTTCGAGCATGCGGTTGAGGGCGGCCAACCGATCCCTGGTGCGGGCGGCCAACTCGTATTCCTTCTTAGAAGACTCCATCCGCATGCGCTCCTCGAGCTCCTGGAGGATCTTATAGTGTTTCCCCTCCATGAACTCGCGCACGCTGTCGATGATCTGACCGTACTCCTCAGGAGTGATCGCTCCCACGCAGGGACCGGAGCACAGCTTTATGTGGTAGTCCAGGCAGGGACCACTCCCTTTCTTGCCCGGCTCCCTGCCGCGGCAGGCCCGGAAGGGAAAGACCTTGCGCAGGGTGTTAATGGTCTCCCTGACCGCCCCGGCATGGGCGAAGGGGCCGTAGTATAAGGATCCCTTGCGGCGCTGGCCCCGCATGAACATCACCCTGGGATAATCATCATCGATACAGATAATCATGTAGGGATAGGACTTATCGTCCCTGAACTTCACGTTGTAATCGGGATAGTGGCGTTTGATGAGGTTGGCCTCCAATATCAAGGCCTCCACCTCGTTGGAGGTGACGATGAAGTCTACATCTTCCATGCGAGACCGCAGCTGGGTGAGGCGGGGATTCTCGTCTGTATGGGGTGTTAGATAAGAGGTCACTCTCTTGCGCAGAGAAGCGGCCTTCCCCACGTAGATGATATCGCCTTCCGAGTTCTTGAAAAGATAGACACCTGGAGCATCCGGCAGCGACTGAATGCGCATTCTCATGTCGCGCAAGTCAACTCACCTCGCTCTGGCCTTGCTTTTATTCTGGCCCAGCAGCGAACGCAGGTATTTGCCGGTGTGAGAGCGGCGTGATTTGGCTATCTCCTCCGGTGTACCCTCGGCCACCAAATAACCGCCGTCATCGCCGCCCTCGGGGCCGAGGTCGATTATCCAGTCCGCGCATTTGATAACGTCAAGGTTATGTTCGATGATGATCACCGTATTTCCCACCTTGACCAGTCCCTGAAGCATGTTAAGAAGCTTGTTGATATCGTCGAAATGCAGGCCGGTGGTGGGCTCATCGAGGATATACAGGGTCTTCCCCGTCGCCCTTTTATTAAGCTCGGAGGCCAGCTTCACCCTTTGGGCTTCTCCACCAGACAGGGTGGGGGCCGGCTGGCCGAGCTTGATATATCCCAGTCCCACGTCGTTGAGGGTCTGCATACGTCTGCGGATGGTGGGAATGGCCTGGAAAAAGTCCAGCGCTTCCTCCACCGACAGGTCCAGGACCTCGCTGATATTACGACCT